>Ga0181526_10000922_pt1 | contig 29732 bp, 26 predicted proteins | sample PEATcosm2014_Bin_35_FD_119750 | JGI IMG/M metagenome (GOLD analysis project Ga0181526, IMG submission 119750) | Peatland microbial communities from MTU Mesocosm Facility, Houghton, MI, USA - PEATcosm2014_Bin06_30_metaG | ecosystem: Environmental > Terrestrial > Soil > Wetlands > Peat | place...
GCCACGAGCGCCGCCACCATCGCGGGCCGGCGCGGGTGTTCGAGGGGGAGGAGGCCGCGATGGCCGCCGCGACGCGCGGCGCGATCGTGGCCGGGGACGTCGTCGTGATCCGCAACGAGGGCCCCGCGGGCGGACCCGGCATGCGCGAGATGCTGGCGGTGACGGCCGCGCTCAGCGGCGCCGGGCTCGGCGAGCACGTGGCGCTGCTGACCGACGGGCGCTTCTCCGGCGCGACGCACGGCCTGATGGCCGGCCATGTCGCGCCCGAGGCGGTGCGCGGCGGCCCGATCGCCGCCGTCGCCGACGGCGACGAGATCACGTTCGACATCGATGCGCGCCGCCTCGACGTCGCGCTCAGCGACGAGGAGATCGCCGCGCGCGTCGCCGCCTACGAGCCGCCGCCCAACCCCGATCTGACGGGCGCGCTGAAGAAATACGCGCGGGTGGTTTCGAGCGCGTCGCACGGCGCGATCACGATCTGAGGCGCACCGGCGCGCGCGGCGCCGGCTACCCGCGGGATCGCGCGGCGGGGAAGGTCGCACGGCGGCGGCGGCGAACAAGGGACAATCTTGACGATGGCGGCGAAAGACGCGCGCTCCGCGCACGCTGAGCGCTGGCCCGAGGCGTTGCGCGACTTCGACGCCGATCTGCGTCTTCGGGCGGCGGCCGAGAAGACGCGGCGCGCCTACGGCGGCGATCTCGCGCACTTCGCGCAGTGGTGCGCGGGGCGCTCGCTCACCCCCGTCGAGGTCGATGCGCGTGTGCTGCGCCGCTACGCCGCGCAGCGCTCGCAGGAGGGCTTGAGTCCCGCCTCGCTCGCGCGCACCGTGGCCTCCCTGCGGTCGTTCTACCGGATGTTGCGCGAACACGGTCTCGTCGCCTCCAATCCGGCGGAACTGCTGACGCTGCCGAAACGTCCCCGTTCGCTGCCCCACGTGCTGCGTCCGCAGGAGCTCGGCCAGCTGCTCGACCGGATCCCGCAGACGACGCCGCTCGAGCTCCGTGACCGGGCGATGCTCGAGCTGGCCTACGCCTGCGGCCTGCGGGCCGAGGAGCTCGTGACGCTCACCATCGACTCCGTGGACTTCGACGCCGAGCAGCTGCGGATCGAGGGGAAGGGCTCGAAGACGCGGCTCGTGCCGGTCGGCGAGCCGGCGCTGCGCGCCCTGACGCGCTACCTCGAGCGAGCCCGGCCGGCACTCGCGCACGACGACGAGCGCGCGCTGCTGCTCTCCAAGTCGGGTCGACCGCTGTCGACCTCGGACGTGCGCCGGCGACTGCGGATCTGGTCCACCCGCGCCGGACTGGGCGGCGCGGTCCATCCGCACGCGCTCCGGCACTCGTTCGCCACCCACCTGCTCAACGGCGGCGCCGACCTGCGCGCGATCCAGGAGCTGCTCGGTCATTCGAGCATTTCGACGACACAGGTCTACACTCAAGTAGAGTCTGCGCGGCTGAGGCGCGCCTACGCGAGCAGTCATCCGCGAGCGTAGCTGGCTCGGTCAGCCGGATCCCGGGAGTTCTGTGCAGACGAACGTAAAAGCGGTCGAGCTCCGTGATCTGTGGCGGCGCTACAAGACCTCGAACGATCAGAAGGCGCGCGACCGGCTGGTCGTGGCCTATTCACCGTTGGTCAAGTATGTCGCCGGCCGGATGGGCGCGGGGCTTCCCGCGCATGTCGACGAGGCTGACCTGATCTCCTACGGCCTCGGTGGCCTGATCGCCGCGATCGAGCGCTTCGACCTGAGCCGCGAGATTCGCTTCGAGACCTACGCGATCACGCGGATCAAGGGCGCGATCCTCGACGAGCTGCGCGCGCTCGACTGGGTGCCTCGCTCGGTTCGTGCGCGTGCGCGTCAGATCGAGCGCGCCAACCTCAAGCTCGAGGCGAAGCTGCAGCGCGTGCCGACCGACGAGGAGCTCGCCGGCGAGCTCGAGATGAGCGTCGAGGAGTTCCGCGCCGCGCTGCTGCAGATCGCGAACTCGTCGATCAGGGCCCTGGACGAGCTGTGGAGCCCGTCCGATTCGGGCGGCGACAGCATGTCGCTGCTCGACACGCTGAGCGACGCGAACGCTCCCAATCCCGAGCGCATCGTCGAGCAGAACGAGCTTCGCGACCGGATCGCCGAAGCGCTGGAGCGCCTGCCCGAGCGCGAGAAGCTGGTGATCGCTCTCTACTACTACGAGAACCTCACCCTGCGCGAGATCGGCGAGGTTCTGCGCGTCACCGAGTCGCGCGTGTCGCAGCTGCACACCAAGGCCGTGCTCGGGCTGCGCTCGCACCTCACGGCAGGTCGCTGAGCCACCGCCCCGGCGGGGCGCGTTCGCGCTATGTTGAGCGCCCCGAAGGAGAGGAGAGTTCGCCATGGCGTACAGCGCGGAAGCGATTCGCAATGTGGCCCTCGTCGGCCATCGCGGCACCGGCAAAACCTCGCTGCATGAGGCACTGCTGTTCGAGGCCGGCGTGCTCACGCGGCTGGGCTCGGTCAGCGACGGCACGACCGCCTCCGACACCGAGGCCGACGAGCAGGCCCGCCAGATGTCGATCTCGATGACGCTCAGCTCCTTCGAGTGGTCGGGCCGGAAGATCAACCTGCTGGACACGCCGGGGGAGCCGAGCTTCATCGCGGACGCGCTCGGCGCCCTGCGCGTCTGCGAGTCCGCGGTCTTCGTGATCAACGCGGTGATGGGCGCGGAGGTCACCACGCGCCGGCTTTGGAAGGTCGCCGCCGAGCGCGACATCGCCCGGATGCTCTTCGTCAACATGCTCGACCGCGAGCGCGCCGACTTCTACCGCACGCTCGAATCGCTGAAGTCCGCGTTCGGCCCGCATGTCGTGGCCACGGAGATCCCGATCGGCAGCGAGCAGTCCTGCAACGGCGTGATCGACCTCGTCGACATGCGCGCCTACCGCTACGAGGGCCCGGGCCGCGCGAACTCGACCGAGATCGAGATCCCCGAGCAGGAGAGCGCGCGTGCCCAGGAGTACCGCGAGAAACTGCTTGACGAGGTCGCCGAGGTCTCCGACGAGCTGATGGAGCGCTACCTCGAAGGGGCCGACATCTCCCACGAGGAGATCGTCGATGCGCTCAAGCGCGGCACCAACCACGGCTCGATCTTCCCCGTTGTCTGCGGCGTCGCGACCCGCAACCTGGGAACCAACCGGCTGCTCGAGGCGATCGTCGAGGATCTCCCCTCGCCCGTGGAGCACGGCGCCTTCGAGACCGACGAGATCACGCTCGAGCCGCTCCCCGATCGCGAGCTGTTCGCCTACGTCTTCAAGACCCGCGCGGACCCGTTCGCCGGCCGCATCAACCTGCTGCGCGTCTACCAGGGCACGCTGACGCACGACAGCCAGCTCGCCAACACACGCTCGCACTCCAAGGAGCGGATCGGCCAGCTGATCGTCTTCGCCGGCAAGGGCACGACAACCGCCGACTCCTTCGGGCCCGGCGACATCGGCGGTGTGGCGAAGCTGAAGGACACGCGCGCCGGCGACTGGCTGGCGGCGCGCGATGAGCCGATCCGGATGCCGACGGAGCGGTTGCCCGCGCCGGTCATGGCGTTCGCGATCGAGCCGAAGACCAAGGGCGACGAGGACAAGGTCTTCACGTCGCTGCGGCGCCTGCAGGAGGAGGACCCGACGATCGACCTGCACCGCGACGCCCAGACGGGCCAGCAGATCGTCGCCGGCCTCTCGCAGATCCACGTCGAGGTGATCGTGGACCGACTGCGTTCGCGCTTCGGCGCCGAGGTCACGCTGAAGCCGCCGCGCGTGCCCTACCAGGAGACGATCCGCTCCGGCGCCAAGGCGCACGGGCGCCACAAGAAGCAGTCCGGTGGGCGCGGGCAGTTCGGCGACTGCCACATCGAGATCGAACCGCTCGAGCCGGGCGGCGGCTTCGAGTTCGTCGATCGCATCAAGGGTGGGGCGATCCCCGGCTCGTTCATCCCGGCCGTCGAGAAGGGCGTCCGCGAGGCGATGGACCACGGCGTGCTGGCCGGCTATCCGGTGAAGGACGTCCGTGTGACCCTCTTCGACGGCTCCTTTCACACCGTCGACTCCTCCGAGCTGGCCTTCAAGCTGGCGGGCTCGCTGGCGATGAAGCAGGCGCTCGAGCAGGCCAACCCGGTGCTGCTCGAGCCGATCATGCTGGTGACGATCTCCGTTCCCGAGGACACCGTCGGTGACGTGATCGGAGATCTGAACTCTCGCCGCGGGCGCCCGCAGGGCATGGAGCCCAACGGCGCGGTCACCGAGATCAAGGCGGAGCTGCCGATGGCCGAGCTGCTCTCCTACGCTCCGGATCTGCGGTCGATCACGGGCGGTCAGGGCGACTACACGATGGAGTTCCTGCGCTACGAGGAGGTTCCCGGCCACCTCGTGTCAAAGGTGCTGGGCGCCGCGGCCGAGGAGCCCGTGCGCGCGTGACGGCGGGCGCCGCGGTCGCCCGGACGGTGCTGCGATAAGGTGGGCGCGATGGCGACGCGCCAGCTTCAAACCAGCCAGCAGCCGGTCACGTGCGCCGTCTGCGGGCGCTCGCTGCTGCGTGGCGAGCACGCGACGACCTTCCGCGGCGGGGCCGAGCGCTACGCCGTCTGCGAGCTGTGCACGGTGCGCGCGCTCGGCGAGGGCTGGGTCCGCGAGGGTGCGCCGGTCACCGATGCGGCGCGCACGCGGACCGTGCGCGCGCGGTCGCTCGTCGGGCGCCTGCGCGCGCGCCTGGATGACGGCCACGGCGTGCCTGCGGCGGAGCGCGTCGAGGCGGCCGCGCCCGAGCGCCACGTGCGGGCCGTGCCCGCCGACCAGCGCGGGCAGCTCGCCCGCGCGGTCGCGCTGTTCAACGCGAGCGAGCATCGCAAGACGCTGTTCGGTGTGATCCGCTCGCTCGGCGCGCCCTACGTGCACGTCGGCCCCGGCGATTCGGAGCTGCTGGTCGAGATCCTGGTCGCCTGGGAGCTGTGCTGGTACCGATTCGAAGCCGACCTGGAGGGCGACATCGTGCACCGGCGCGGGCAGGGCTACGAGCTGACGGAGCTGGACGAGGACCTGGCCGAGGCCAACGCGGCCGCCGATCCCGATGGCCGGCTCGCGCTCGCAGTGTAAGCTGCAGGGCATGATCTACTCAGTCGTCCCACGCGAACTCGAGGATCAGCTGTTCGAACGGCTGTCGGCCCACTACGCCGATCAGCCCGACGTGAAGGTGATCGTCGACCGCCGCGAGGGCGAGCGCCGCGCTCGGCGAGCCGACGCCGACGCGCGTCAGCAGCGCGAGCTTCGTGACCGCCGCCGCCGGCGGGCCGGGGGGGACTTCGCCCCGCTGCACGGCGAAGGATCGCTGATCACCGCAGCGTGAAGGTCGTCGTCCACGTCGACGGCGGCTCGCGGGGCAACCCTGGGCCGGCCGCCGGTGCGGCCGTCATCGCCACCACCGACGGTGAGCTGCTCGCGCAGGCCACCGAACTGCTGGGGATCGCGACGAACAACGTCGCCGAATACCGGGGCCTCCTGCTCGGCCTGCGACGCGCAAGCGAGCTGGGAGCCACCGAGGTCGAGCTGATCAACGACTCCGAGCTCGTCGCCAGGCAGCTGAGCGGCATCTACAAGGTGAAGCATCCCGACATGCGCCCGCTGCACGCCGAGGCGCTCGCGGCACTGCGCGCGTTCGAGCATTGGTCGATCCGCTCGGTCCCGCGGGAGCAGAACGCGGCGGCCGACGCGCTGGTCAACGCGGCGCTCGACGGCGCGCCCGCAAACACGCAGCCCGCCTGACCGGCCCGCCAGCCCAGGCATTAACCTTCGCCGGTGCTCAGCGCTCGCAACCGGGAGCTGATCGGCCTGGTGCCGGCGGCGCTGCTGGTGACCGCCGGCTTCACGGCGATCTTCATCCAGTCCAACAACACGCTCTCGACGGTCTCGCTGACGTACGGCGGCGCCTTCCTCGCGCTCTGCCTCGCCGGTCACGTGGTGATCCGCCGCGCGCTTCCGTACGCCGACCCCTACCTCTTCCCGCTCGCCGCGGCGCTCGCCAGCGTCGGGATCGTGGAGATCTACAGGATCAGCCCGACGCTCGCGCGCGACCAGGCGCAATGGCTCGTCGTCGGCCTCGTGCTGTTCGCGGCCACGATCATCCTCCTGCGCGACGGGCGCTACCTGCGGCTTGAGGGCTACCGCTACCTGATCGCGGTCGCCGGTGTCGGCGCGCTGCTGCTGCCGCGCCTGCCGGTGATCGGCGGCGAGACGGGCGGGGTCTACCTCGCCGTCCACCTGGGCTCGATCAGCTTCCAGCCATCGGAGTTCGCGAAGATCGCGATCGTCATCTTCCTCGCCTCCTACCTGCGCGACAACCGCCAGGTGCTGGTGACGGCGGGGCGGCGGATCCTCTGGCTGACGCTGCCGCCGATGAAGCAGTTCGGCCCGCTGCTGCTGGTGTGGGGCTCGGCGATGGCGATGCTGCTGCTGACGCGCGAGATCGGGACCTCGCTGATGTTCTTCGGCGCGTTCCTCGCCCTGCTCTACGTCGCGACCGGGCGCTTCTCGTTCCCGTTCATCGGCCTGATCCTGTTCGCGGTCGGCGGCTACTACCTGGGGACGCACGTTGGCCACATCCAGCAGCGGGTCGCGGCCTGGGAGCATCCCCTCAGCGCCAAGCTCTACGCCGAGCAGGGAGGCAGCTACCAGCTCGCCAACGGATTGTTCGCGCAGGCCGACGGGGGACTGCTCGGCGTCGGCTTCGACCAGTCGATCATCAACATCGGCACGACCCACCTGCTGCCGGTCGCGGAAAGCGACTCGATCTACGCCGTGATCGTCAACGAGGTGGGGCTGGTCGGCGCGATCGGGCTGCTCGTCACCTACCTGCTGTTCATCGCTCGCGGCCTGAAGGTCGCGACCCTCGCCCGCGACTCCTTCTCCAAGCTGCTGGCGACCGGCCTGGCGTTCATCGTCGCGATGCAGGTGTTCGTGATCGTCGGCGGCGTGACGGCGGTGATCCCACTGACCGGCGTGACGCTCCCATTCGTGGCCTACGGCGGGTCCTCGGTCGTGATGAACCTCGTCCTGCTCGCGTTGCTGCTGCTGGTGTCAGACCGCGCGCGGCGTCCGGCCTGAACCTCGGCGCCGGCGGCGCGCTAACGCCGCCGCCCGCCGCCAAAGCTCTGGACCGGCGGGGCAACCGCGCGAAAGCCGGCCGCCGCAACCCTCCGCTCCGGCTGCCCAGGGTCCTGTTCCTCGCGTGCGGGCAGGTGGGCGATCGGAGCCGCCGCGATCCCGGCGAGCTCGTCGTCGAGCGTGCGCAGGTCGCGCACGAGCACGTTGATCGTGCCGCCGCCGGCCGGCGGTCGTTCGAGGCGGCCGTGGGCGAGGATCAGCGGCTCGGCGCGAACCAGGTGACGGTGGCGCTCGTAGAGGGCGGGGGGGACGATCAGGTTGACCGGGCCATGTTCGTCCTCCAGCAGCATGAAGACGACTCCGGAGGCCGTCTCCGGACGCTGGCGGGCGACGACCAGCCCGGCGACCGTGACCGCGGCGCCGTGGCGGATCTCTGGCAGCTGCGCACTGGTCGCGACGCCGTTCAGGCGCGGGCGCAGGATCGCCAGCGCGTGGTCGCTCAGCGTGATCCCGCTGGTCGCGTAGTCAGCGAGCAGCGTCTCCCAGCGTCCGAGCTCGCGCAGCCGCGGAGACGCTCCGGCGTCGAGCGCGAGCGCGAGCTGGGTGCCGCCGGGGACGCGGCGCCCCGGGGTCGCGACGCCCAGGTCCCACAGCGCACGGCGACGCTCACCGGCCAGCGCGTCGCAGGCTCCCGACCAGGCGAGCTGCTCGAGCGAGGGGCGCGCCGCGGGCACGCGTGCAGCCAGTTCGGCGACGCTGCCAAACGGCCCGCCCTCCTCGCGGGCGCGCACGAGCGCCGCGACCTCCTCGGCGTGGACGCCGCGGACGTAGCCGAGCCCGATTCGCACGGCCCCGTCGGCCGCAACCGAGCATTCCGCGAGCGAGGCGTTGACGTCGACGGCGCACAGCCTGATCCCACGCCGCGCCGCCTCGTGGGCGAGACTGTCGGGCGGGTAGAAGCCCATCGGCTGCTCGTTGAGCAGCGCGCACAGGAACTCGGGGCCGTAGTGGACGCGCAGCCAGGTGGACTGGTAGGCGAGCAGGCCGAAGGCGGCGCTGTGGGCCTTGGGGAAGCCGAAGCCGGCGAAACCCGCGACCATCTCCCAGACCCGCTGCGCGAGCTCCGCGGACGCGCCGACGTGGGTGGCGGCGCCCTCGACGAAGCGGCGGTGGTAGCGCTCGATCGCGACGCTCGCCCGCTTGCGGCTCATCGCGCGGCGCAGCCCGTCGGCCTCGCCGGGGCCGAAGCCGGCGAAGGCCTGCGCGACCTCGAGCACCTGGTCCTGGAAGATGATCGTGCCGAGCGTCTCGCGCAGCACACCGGCCAGCGACGGGTGCAGGCAGGGAGGTTCGTAGGAGGGGTCCTCGCGCAGGCGCTGGCGACGCTCGATGTAGGGGTTCACGGCCCCGCCCTGGATCGGCCCCGGGCGGATGATCGCGACCTGTACCGCCAGCTCCGCGAGGTTCTCGGGGCGGGTGCGCCGCAGCGCCTGCATCTGCGCGCGACTCTCGATCTGGAAGACGCCGGTCGTCTCGGCAGCTGCGATCGCGGCGAAGGTCGCGGGATCGTCGAACGGGATGCGCGAGAGGTCGATCCGCTCGCCGCGCGTGATGGCGATCGACTCGACGGCGCGTTCGACCGCCGAGAGCATCCCCAACCCGAGCAGGTCGATTTTCAGGAACCCCGCGTCGGCGCAGGAATCCTTGTCCCACTGCACGAGCTGGCGGCCCTCCATCGCGGCGGGCACCACCGGGCAGCAGTCGATCAGCGGCCGGGTTGCCACGATCATCCCGCCCGGATGCTGGGAGATGTGGCGTGGCAAACCCAGCGCCTCCTGCGCGAGGCGCGCCAGCCAGCTCCAGCGGTCGCCGTGCGCGCGCGTCCCCAACGCGCTCGCGAGGTCGCGGTCGACCGTGTGCCCGAAGCCGTCCGCGCCGCGCGCGACGCGCTCGATCTCGCCCGGCGGCAGCCCCAGCGCCTTGCCCAGCTCGCGGATCGCGCCACGCGCGCGAAAGCTCGGGAATGTCGCGACGAGCGCCGCGCGGTCATGGCCGTAGCGCTCGTGGACACGGCGGATCAGGACCTCTCGGACGTCGCGCGGGAAGTCGATGTCGATGTCCGGCAGTGATGTCAGCTCGGGGTTCAGGAAGCGACCCATCGCGAGTCCGCCGGCGAGCGGGTCGATGTGTGACAGGCCGGTCAGGTAGCAGACGATCGAAGAGACGGAGGAGCCGCGTCCGCGACCAGGCGGCAGCAGCGCGCGTGCCGAGCCGGGGCCGCGAACCTCGGCCGCGACCTCGCGCGACAGCTCGAGGATCTCGTGGTGCAGCAGGAAGAAGCCGGCCAGCGAGAGCGTCTCGATCACCGCCAGCTCCGCTTCGAGGCGGGCACGGGCCTCGCGCAGCGCCATGCCGGCGTAGCGCTCGAGCAGGCGTTCGCCGCACAGTTCCGCGAGGCGTCGCTGGGCGCTCTGGTCCTCGACGCCCGGATAGCGGTAGCCGAGATCGCCGGTGAGGTCGAAATCCAGTTGCTCGGCGAGCGCGCGACTCTCCCAAACCGCCTGCGGATGGTCGCTGAAGCGGGCTGCCATCGACGCCGGGGAGGCGAGCACATGCGAGCTGTTGGGGCGTCGCAGCGGTTCGCTCGACTCCAGCGTGAGGTGGTGGCGAAGCGCCACAAAGGCGTCCTGGAGCGGGACGCGCGCGGCGGCGTGGGCGTGGACGTTGCCACTCGCCACGCAGCGCAGGCCCAGCCGCGCGGCGAGCGCGGCGAGCGCACCGTTGCGGGCGCGATCGCCGGCGAGGAACGGGCGCTGCAGCTCGACGCGCAACCGCTCGGGGCCGAAGGCCTCGCGCAGTCGCCGCACGCCGGCCTCATCGTGCACACCGTGCTCCGCGCAGCCGGTCAGGCAGACCATCCCCTCGGCGTGCGCGCAGATCGCCTCGAGCGAGACGGCCGGCGCCGTCGGCTCACGCGGGCGTTCGCGGGTGTGGGCGTGGGCGAGCGTCAGCAGCCGGCAGAGGTTGCGCCAGCCAGGCTCGGCGGCGACCAGCAGCGTGAGATGGCGGCCGTCGGCGAGGCTCAGCTCGGCGCCGTGGATCGGGCGCAACCCGAGCCCGCGGGCGGCGTGTGCGAACTCCATCGAGCCGTGGACGCCGTCGTGATCGGTCAGCGCGAGCGTCTGGTGGCCCAGCTCGAGCGCGGTGGCGGCGAGCTCCTCCGGCAGCGAGGCGCCGTCGAGGAAGGAGTAGGCCGAATGGCAGTGCAGCTCGACGTAGGAGTCGGCCGCCCTCCGGGCGACCCTGACGGCGCCTTCGGCGCTCATCGCTGGCGAAACCAGCGGCCGTCAGCGAGGTCGTGGAAGACGACGAGGTCACGTCCCGACTCGCTCACGAGCTCCCAGTAGCGGCGGCGCAGCGGCTGCTGCGTCCACCAGCGATCCTCAACCAGCCAGGACTCGCGTACGTGCGCCACCGCCTGCCCGTCAACCACCAGCGGCTGCCCGCCGGGGGCGGCCCGAACCCGCGCGGCGCGCGGCAGGGCGAGGCGGCGCGGGGCGCTCACGACTCGAACGGGGTGAGCATCACGCGTCGCTCGGGGACGCGCGAGTCGAGCTCGAGGTAATGGACGCGCAGTGCGGCATCGGCTCCGGCGGCACTGCGCATCTGCTGAAGCGCCTCGCGAAGTCGAGCGCGGCGATCTTGACCCGCCTGATCGAGCAGCGCCCGCTGCTCGCCGGCAGGTGGGCCGAAGCGCTCGGCGGCGAGGGTCAGCACACTCGCCGGGGAGGGCAGCGACTGCAGGCGCGGGAGGAGTGCGAGCCGCATCCGCTCCGGCTGGGCGAGCGCCTCGCGGAAGGTGACGCCGTTGCTCCAGCTGCCGCCATCGACCAGGCGGGCGGCGAGCATCGCCGCCCGCAGCGTGCGCCCGCGACGCTCCGGGCGTGCCAGCAGACGGTCGATCAGCAGTACGAGCGCGCGCTCGAGGGCCGGACCGCCGGTCGCCTCCGGAAGCTCGAGCGATTCCCGCAGCGGAGTCTCGGTGCGTCGCGGGCGAGGCGGATCGTCCTCGCCGCAGGCGAGTCGGTGCGCCTCGATCCCCGCTGCGCCGAAACGGTCGGCGAGCGAGGCGCGGGGGAACGCCGCGAGCTCGCCCAGCGTCGCGATCCCGAGCCGTTCGAGGGACTCCACCAGCGGCGCGGTGCGCTCGCGCGAGCGCAGCAGCGCCACCGGCAGCGGCGCCAGATGCTCACGGGCGCCATCACGGACGATCAGCGTGCGCCGCGGGCGGGTCGCAAGCGCGCCTGCCAGGGCACAGAAGCGGGTAGGTGCGGCGGCCAGGCGGGCAGGGCGGTCCAGCGCGCGCCGCGCCGCCAGGAGCACGAGCTCGTCGCTGCCCCCGTGCAGGCCTCGCAGTCCGTCGAGCGCGAAGCAGGCGAGACCCGGGCGCGTCGGCTCGACGCCGGCTCCGATTCCCTCCAGCGTCCTCAGCGTGCGCTCCCAGGCGGCGGCGACAGCGATCGGGTCCGCGCCGAGCAACTCGAGCGTTGGGCAGCGCGCGAGCGCCTCGCCGAGCGCCATCCCGCTGCGCACGCCAAAGGCCTGGGCGGCACCGGAAACCTCGCCGATCGGCCCGGAGCCGACCTCGGGGGCGATCGCGACCGCGCGGCCGGCCAGCGGCTCGAGCCCACCGGCGGCGACCGCGAGCTCGAAGCGGGGGATCAGGACACACGCAATCATACGAACGTATGTTCGCACCCGGTTCTCGTGGATGCAAGTCAGGTACGCTGCTCACCGCATCAACGCTGCCACGGCAGCAGGAGGCGGCTCATGCACGCTCGGAGTAACAACACCGCTCCGAAAGGCCTGCGCGCGCGGTGGGCTTCTCCCCCGCGAACCGGCATGCGGCTCATCATCGCGCCGTGGGAGTACCGCCACCTTCGTGCCTTCGCGCGCGTGCACATCGCCGGCGGCCTCGTTGCGGCCGTCCTTGGCATCGTGACGCTCTCCTTCGGTGGGAACGACTGGAAGACGTACGGGTGGGCGATGGGGTTCCTGGCGGTGGCGGCGGCAAACCTGGCGTTCGCCTACTGGGAGACGCGTATCGCCCGCTCCGAAGATTCCCGAGCCTGAGCCCGGTTGGACGTCCGTGGCTGCGAGCGCCGGCACGTCGCCGTGGAAGGACCTGCGAACCGCGACCGTGCGTACACTTGCGCGATGGATTTCAACTTCCTCGGGATCTGCGGTGGAATCGCCGTCGCGCTGGCGGTCGGGTTGATCTCGGGCGTCTGGGTCGTCGGGATCGTCCTCGGCTTGGCCGTCGCGGTGTCAACGGCCGAGAGGATGCGCCGCCGCGCCGCGCTCACTCAGCAGCAGGCGCCGATCGAGGCCGGACGCAGGAAGCGCAAGGGCTGAGCGCCGGACAGGCAGGAGCCGGCCGGACCTCGCGCTACTGCTTGAAACGCTCGACCGTGTCCGCGGAGCGCATGCCGACCTCGTCGGGGTCGAGCCCGAACTCCTCCTGCGCTCGACGCTGGCGCAGCAGGTCCCAATAACGGTCCAGCGAGACGCGGATCTGCTCGAGGCGAGCCCGCTCGTCGATCGTGTGGCCGCCCGCGCGCCCGGCGGCGGCGTAGAGCCGGCGCTCCTCGGCGACGAGTGCCTCGATGTGGTCCTGCACCTCGCTGTCGTCCATCCTGCCTCCTGCTCGATCGGCATCTCGATTCACCACCGAAGGTGGCCGGGCGGCGTCGCGCAACGGGCCGCGCCGCCGCCAGTGTTGCAAGCGTTCCCCGCCGATGTCGAGCCGGCTCACGGGGGCACCACGTCGGGGTCGATAGCCGCGCGGGCGTGTGGTCGGCTGCAACGATTCTTTCCCCCACGCGCCGCGGGATCCGTAACACTGTTTGGTGTCATGTGCAACGAATCTCTGGAGTGGGGGACCGGTTGACGACGGAACCTCCAGAGGAGCCGCCGGAGGAGCCGGGCGACCCGTACGGAGAACCGCCCGCGGAGTCGCCGCGCGACCGCCACGACGAGCCACCGCACGCGCCGGGTGACCGCTATCGAGAGCCCCCCGAGGAGCCCCCGCACGATCCGTACGCCCACGATCACGAGCCGCCGCACGAGCCGTACGAGCCGTACGCGCACGACCGTGAACCGCCGCACGACCCGTACGCGAGCCATCGCGAGCCACCCGACGAGCCCGACGAGCGCTATCACGAGCCGCCGCCGGAGGAGGAGGAGCCGCACGAGCGGTATCGCCACCTCCACGAGCCGCCCGAGGCCGAGCCGCCGGGCAGGCTGTTCGAGGCGCCGGGGGACGCGGATGCGTCCGGGGATCACCCGACGGGCGAGTATTTCGGCGACGGCCTCGATCACCCGACGGGCGAGCTATTCGACGACGAGTTCCCGGACGATCCGCCGAGGGAGCCGCCGGGCGATCTGCTCGGAGACCTGGGGGAGGAGGTCCATTCGACCGCGGAGCTCGCGAAGCGCCGTGCGCAGGAGCGCGCCCTGCGCCGCCGGGCCGGCCGCCAGCGGCTGCTTTTCCTGGTCCTCGGCATCGTGGTGGTGGTCGTGATCATCGTGTTCGTGGTGGGCGGCGGATCGAGCACGCCGACGCCGCCCGCGTCGAGCAGCAACCCCCTCGCGGCGACCGGAACGGGAGCGGGACATCTCCTCGCGGGCTCCGCGGCGTCGGCTCTACCGGACAACATCCTCGTCGCCGACCGCAACAACGACCGCGTGATCTCGATCACGCCGCAGGGGCGTGTCGTTTGGAGCGTGCGGCTCACGGGGCCGAGCGACGCGTTCCTCAGCCCCACGGCGCGCTCGATCACGGTGACCCAGCCCGGCGCCTTCGTCGTCCTGCAGCTCGCCGTCGCCGACAGGACCGCCTTCTACCGCTACGGGCACAGCGGCCACCCCGGCAGCGCTGACGACCGCCTCCACGATCCGGAGACCGCGCAGGAGCAGAGCGACGGCAAGCTGGTGATCGCCGACAAGTCGAACTGCCGCATCCTCTTCGTCTCGCCGCCGTCGCTTCACCCGTCGGCGACGCTCGGCACGCCGGGGTCGTGCGTGCACGACCCGCCGAAGACGCTGGCCTATCCGGACGCGGTCTTCCCGGCGATCGGCGGCGGGATCGTCGTGACCGAGCTCGACCCCGCTTGGGTCGACGTGCTGAACAGCGCAGACAAGCTCGTCGCGGGCGTGCGCGTGCCGGGCCTGAGCGTGCTCGACGACGCGAACGAGTACGCACCCGGCAAGCTGATCGCGACGAGCCACAGCCACCCAGGCGCGGTCGAGGAGTTCAGCACGGCCGGCAAGGAGATCTGGAGCTACGCCGTGACGTCCGGCTCCGGCGAGCTGGATCGACCGTCGCTGGCGGAGGTCCTGCCCGACGGCGACGTCCTGGTCTGCGACTCTGGCAACGACCGGATCGTGGTGATCGACCCCCAGACCAACACGATCATCTGGCAGTACGGGCACACCGGCAAGCCGGGCAGCAAGCCGGGCTACCTGCACACGCCGGACAGCGCCGTCCTGGTGCCGTAGGGCCGCTAGCCGCTCGATGGCGGCGGATTGCGGATCCCCGCAAGCCCGACCGCCGCGCCGACCGCCAGCAGCGCGGCGGCGATCGCGATCGCGAGGTGGAAGCTCGCCAGCGACGCCGAGTCGGCGGCACGCACGATCGCCCCTCCCGCCGCGCGCGGCAGCCCCGCGACCGACGGGCGCCCGAGCACCAGGTGTTCGGCGGCCGCGACGGCTCTGCGCTCGGCACCTCCGAGCGCAACCCCGCCAAGGCGCTCGCGCAGCACCGCGCTGAAATGCGCGGCCGCGATCGCGCCGACACCGGCGGTGGCGAGCAGGCCGGCGACGCGCGCGACGGCGTTGTTGACGGCCGACGCGATACCGGCGCCGGCGCTCTCGACGCCCGCCAGCACCGTCGTGGTCAGCGGCGCGACCGTCAGCGCCAGGCCCAGCGCGAACACCAGCACCGCCGGCAGCAGGTCCGAGAGGTAGTCGGGGTTCGCACCGATGCGCAGCGCGAGCAGCAGCCCCGCAGCCGCGAGCAGCGGCCCGGCACTCATGAACAGGCGCGGTCCGAAACGCGCCGACAGACGGCCGGCGTAGCGCGCCAGGCAGAACATCACCACGGTCACGGGCAGCATCGCCAGCCCGCTGCGCAGCGGCGAATAGGCGGCCACCTGCTGGAGGAAGAGGACCAGGAAGAAGAAGAAGACCGCGAGCGCCGCATAGACGGCGAAGGTCTCGATGTTGGCTGCCGCGAAGTTGGCTCGCCGGAAGATCGTCAGCGGCAGCATCGGGTCGCGCGCCAGCCTCTCGCGCACCAGAAAGGCGGCGAACAGCACCGCTCCGCCGGCGGTTGCGGCGACGATCGGCGGGCTGGACCATCCGAGTCTCGGCGCTTCGATCAGCCCGAACACGACGCCGCCCAGACCGGCCGCGCACAGCAGCGCCGCGGGCAGATCGAGGCGACGGCGCGGCAGCTGCGAGGGCTGCGCAGGCGGGATCGCGATCAGGATCAACGCCAGGCAGACCAGGACCACCGGCACGTTGATCACGAACAGCCAGCGCCATGAGGCCAGCGCCAGCAACTCCCCCCCGGCGAGCGGCCCGATCACGGTGGCGATCGCCCCGAACGCGGTCCAGGTGCCGATCGCGGCGCCGCGCTCCTCGTCCGTGAACGTCGCCGCGATCACGGCCAGCGACCCCGGCATCAGCAGCGCCCCCGCCACCCCCTGCAGCGCCCGCGCCGCCGTCAGCACGCCGATCGTCGGCGAGAGCGCGCACAGGACCGACGCGAGTCCGAAGCCGCCGACGCCCAGCGCGAACACGCGGCGCTCGCCGAAGATGTCGCCGAGCGAGCCGCCGACCAGGATCAGCGATCCGAGTGTCAGCAGGTAGGCACTCGAGATCCATTGCTGTCCGGCCAGACCACCGCCGAGGCTGCGCTGGATCGTCGGCAGCGCGACGCTGACGATCGTGCCGTCGAGCATCGTGATCGCGGAACCGAGGATCGCGGCGACGAGGGTCAGGCGTTTGATCCGCGCGGGCGCCATGCGGGCGGAGTCTAGGGGGGCCACGGCGGTGCTCGGCGGCGAACGTGGTAGAAAGGCTGGGCACCCACTCGAGCGAGGAACTCAATGAAAGTGATCGGCGCAGGCCTGCCGCGAACCGCCACGACAACGACGCTGATCGCGTTCGAACAGCTCGGCTTCGCGCCCTGCTACCACATGCGCGACGTGCTCGCCGACATGGGCGGGCAGATTCCGCTGTGGGAGCGCGTCGCCGAGGGCGCCCCCGACTGGGAGGCGATCTTCAAGGGCGCCCAGTCGTCGTGCGACTTCCCGTCGGCTCGCTACTACCGCGAGCTGGCCGAGTTCTATCCCGAGGCCAAGGTCGTGCTCAGCGTCCGCTCGCCGGAGGGCTGGGTGAAGAGCATGCGCGACACCGTCTGGCCGGTGTACTTCGGCCCGTCGGTGATGCATCACGTCTGCGAGGCCCGCCGGGCTGTCGACGCCGATTGGGATCGCTACATCAGGACGATGTTCGCGACGCTCTTTGCGCCCGGGTCGGGCTGCCTCGCCGAGGACCACGAGAGCGACGCCGGCCTCGCCGCGAGCATGGAGCGCTGGACCGCACAGGTCAAGGCGGACGTGCCGGCCGAGCGTCTGCTCGTGTGGGAGCCGGCCGACGGTTGGGCGCCGCTGTGCGAGTTCCTGGACGTGGCGGTACCCGACGGCCCGCTGCCGCGCGTGAACGACACCGCCGCGTTCGCGGAGGGCATCACCGGCGGCGGTCTCGCCGTGCTGAACGCCTGGTGGGATCAACGCGAACGTCCGAGTGGCGGCCTGCACGGCGCGCCGATCGGCTGAGCACCGGCGCGACACCGACCCGAGGCCGCGGGCTTGACGAACCGAGATCCCGGCAGCGCGCAGAGAGCGCGCGCCGCGTGGCGGTCGCGCGCGGTCGTGCTCGCCGCCGCGCTCGCCGGCCTGCTCGTCACCGCCACGGGCGCCGCGGCGGCGCCGCCCAACCCGAGCGCCGACATCCCGCTCGGGCCGCTGCCGGCGGCCTGCTCCGGCGCTCCCGCCGGAGCGCTCTGTGAGAACGCGGCAATCGGACGGCTCGACGCCGCCCGCGCCAGGCTCGGGCTCGGCCCCTACCGTCTGCCTGTGAACTTCGTCGCGCTGGCTCCCGCACGCCAGCTGCTGATCCTCGCGAACCTCGACCGGCTCGCCTACGGGCTCAAACCGATCCGCGGCCTCAGCCTGACGCTCGACGCGATCGCCAAGCAGGGAGCGCAGGCGCGCGAGGATCCGAACCCGTGGCCGGTCGTGGCCGGCCTGCCGGGACAGCAGGTGATCGGTTTCTCCTCCAACTGGGCGGGCGGGGCGCCCAACGCGCCGGTCGCCTACTACGAGTGGATGTACGACGACGGCTACGGCAGCGGCAACCTGGACTGCACGAGCCGCACGGCGCCCGGCTGCTGGGGGCACCGCCACACGATCTTCGCCTTCGCCGGCGCCCCGACGCTGACGATGGGCGCCGCGGCGCTGCCCGCCGAAACGAGCTACGCGCTGACGATCGTCGAGACCTCCACGCCGGCCTGGCCGTACTCGTACACCTGGGCGAGCGCGCTGGCCGACGGCGCGGGCTGATCGCCGCTCAGCGCCCGCCCGCCGCGGCGCCGGCGAGCAGGTCGCGCAGCACGTCCAGGCCGTCCCAGACCTCGGTGAAGCGGGTCGTGAGCGGCGACAGGCCGACGCGGACGACGTCCGGCGCACGGAAGTCGGCGAGCACGCCGCGGCCGGCGAGCGCCCCGCAGAGCGCCTCGGCGTCGGCGTGCGCCAGCGCTACATGGGCGCTGCGCCGCGCCCCGTCGCGGGGGGAGGCGACGCTGACGGCGTGCTCGGCGAGCCAGGCGTCGGCGAGCGCGATCGCGAACTCGGTCAGGGCGATTCCCTTGGCGCGGATCGGCCCGATCCCCGCGCGCGTGACCAGCTCGATCCCGGGTTCGAGGGCGTGCAGCGCGAGGATCGGAGGCGTCCCGGACAGGAATGCCCGGATCCCGTTCGCGGGTTCGTAGCCGGGGTCCATGCGAAACGGGTCGCGCCGTCCGAGCCAGCCCCAGACGGGCTGTCGCAGCGTGCGCGCCAGCTCGCCACGCACGTAGATGAAGGCGGGCGAGCCGGGGCCGCCGCAGAGGTACTTGTAGGTGCAGCCGACCGCGAGGTCCGCGCCCGTGTCGTCGAGCTCCACCGCCACCGCGCCCACGCTGTGCGACAGGTCCCAGACGGTCAGCGCGCCGGCGTCGTGCGCCACGGCCGTGATCGCCGCCATGTCGAGGATCGCCGCCGAGCGGTAGTCCACGTGCGTGAAGGTAACGAGCGCGGTCCGCTCGCCGACCAGCGCCGCCACCTCCTCCGCGGTGGGTCCGAGCGTCGGATCGGCGGGCGACAGCCAGCGCAGGCGCAGGCCGCGCTGGGCGGCGAGACTCTCGAGCACGTAGCGGTCGGTCGGGAAGTTGCCGGGGTCGGTGACGATCTCGCTGCGGTCCGGACGGGCGTCGAGCGCCGCGCAGACCGCCTTGTAGAAGCAGACGGTCGTCGAGTCCGCGACCGCCACCTGGCCGGCTGCCGCGCCGAGCAGGGCGCCGATGCGGTCGCCGAGCTCGAGCGGCACGTCCATCCAGCCCTCGGTCCACGAGCGGATCAGCCGCTCGCTCCAGCCCGTCGCGACGACCCGCGCGAGCGCATCGGCGACGCGGGCCGGCGGGCGCCCCAGCGAGTTGCCATCGAAGTAGACGATCCCGTCGTCCGCGATCAGGAACTCGTCGCGGAAGCCGGCGAGCGGGTCGTCGCGGTCGAGCGCCTCGGCGGCCGCGCGACTGTGGATCGGTGACGGCGTCCCCAAGCCGGCAAAGCCTACCCCTCGCTCGCACGCGCGACCAATCCTGCGGCGCGGGCGATCCGTATTCTGCGCGTCGAGGATTGCGGTGACGCGCGTCGTACGGCGTCCGTCGCCGCGCCACATCGCCATGGCCAGCCGCGCCGACATCGAGTTCACCTACACGTCGATCGACCGGATCTTCCGCCTCAGCATGGGCGAGCTGGCCGACTTCAGCGGCGCGCTCTACGACGGCGACTTCTCGCTCACGCTCGAGCAGGCGCAGGCGCGCAAGCACGAATACATCGCCGAGCAGATCGGCATCGGGCCGGGTCGCCGGCTGCTCGATCTCGGCTGTGGCTGGGGCGCGCTGCTGAACTTCGCCCGCGGCCGTGGCGCCGACGGGGTGGGGGTCGCGCTGTCCTCGGCGCAGGTCGCCTCCTGCCGAGGCCACGGACTCGATGTCCACCTGCGCGACGCGCGCAGCGTCGACCGCGACACCTTCGGTGGCTTCGATGCGGTGGCGAGTCTCGGCGCCTTCGAGCACTTCTGCTCGCCGGACGAGTACCGCGGCGGGCGCCAGGAGGAGATCTACCGCTCGCTCTTCGCGAACGCCGCCAGCGTGCTGCCGGACGGCGGGCGCTTCTATCTGCAGACGATGGTGTTCGGCCGCAACATGATTCCGCTGGAGCAGGTCGGCGAGGACGCTCCGCGCGACTCCGACGCTTTCATCCTCTTCCTGCTGGGCTGCCAGTTCCCGGGCTCGTTCCTGCCGTACGGCCTCGAGCAGGTGGTCGCCTGCGCGCAGCCGCACTTCCGCCTGGTCGAGCACTCGAGCGGGCGTCTCGACTACATCGAGACGATCACGCAGTGGAGCAGGCGGATCGGCGAGCCGAGCCTGCGCAAGAACCTGCTCAAGCTGCGCCTCCTGCCGCGCTGGCTGCGAAGCGCCGAGTTCCGCCACGCGTTCACCTCGGGTGTGAGCGCGAACAAGGTCTGTTTCGAGCGCGAGCTGCTCGATCACTTCCGCATGGTGTTCGAGAAGACCAGCGCCCCGGCGGCGCCCGAGCACGGGGAGGGCTGATGCCGGCCCGCCATCATCGGACGGTCGACCGCACGGTCGCGATCATGGAGGTGGCCTCGCGGGCGACCAGCGGCGTCACGCTGGCCGAGCTCGCGGCGCGCCTGCAGGCGCCGAAGTCTTCGATCCAGGAGCTGACCAACGGGCTGCTGGCGACCGGCTACCTGGTCGAGCGCGACCGGCGCTTTCAGCTGGGTCCGGGCGCGTTCGTGCTCTCGCTGCACACGGCCGGGCTGCCGCTGCGCCAGGTCAAGCACGAGGAACTGGAGCGCGCGCAGGAGCGGGTCGGCACGACGCTGTTCGTCGGCGCACGCCTCGGCGACGACCAGGTCTTCGTCGACCAGGCCGGGGAGGACGTGCTGATGGATTTCGTGTCCGCCACGCACCCGCGGCGACCGCTGCTGACGACGGCCACCGGGAAGATCATCCTCGCCTACATGAGCTCCGGCGAGCGCAACGAGTTCCTGCGGCGGGCGGAGCACGCGCAGCCCGCGGTCGTGGCGGCGTTCCTCGAGGAGCTCGGCGAGATCCGTGCGCAGCAGCTGGCGTTCAACTACGCCTCGACGGTGCCGGGCCGCTACTCCGTGGCGACGCCGCTGATCGATCCCGACGGCAACTTCCTCGCGGCGATCTGCGCGGTCGGCGGAGCCGAGGTGGCCGACCGCCTGCCCGAGGTGGGGGCGCGGTTGCGTGAGGCCGTGGACGCCTGGCGGTTCCCGCGCAAGCGCCGCCGCGCCGGCGGGTAGCGGCGCGCGCAGCAGCGACGAGGCTCAAGATGTCTTTCGTGGTCGGCGCATGCGCCGACCCGCGGGTGGGTGCATGCACCCACCCGAACAGCCCCCCGACAGCACCCTGTTGCGAGTGGCGGAGGTGTCCGGTAGCATCCGCATACAAGTGCAGGAAACCGGATATACGTATGCCGGTGAGGGTTGTGGAGAGCTACGGAACATCTAACCGGGAGGCCGGGAGGGACCTATGAGGCACGCAATCACACGATTGCCGCGTACGAGGACGCTGTTCGCGGCACTGATCGCAGTTGCAGTTCTTGGCGGCGCAGCCGCCGGCTCCGGCGCGGCGGCGCGAGCCAGCGCGGCGGCGTCGAAGTCGACGTGGGTGATCGGGAACATCGGCACCTACAGCGGCATCAACTCGGGCAACTTCCTCGGGGCCGGACAGACGCTGCAGGCCTGGGCGGACTGGGAGAACGCCCACGGGGGCGTCGACGGCCATCACATCAAGGTCATCACGATGGATGACGGGGGCGTCGCGTCGACCTCGGTCAACGACGTCAAGGCACTCGTGCAGACCGATCACGTTCTGGCGATCGTCGGCATGAGCAGCGGGGACGACGCGGACTGGGCGAGCTACATCCAGTCGACCGGCGTGCCCGTGATCGGCGGATCGACGCCGCTGCCGGACTTCGCCGGCAATCCCGACTATTTCCCGGTCGGCGCAACCGCCAACAACTCGGTGCCCGACCTGCTGCTGTACGCCAAGAACGTCCTGCATCAGACGGTCGGCGGCTACCTTGGCTGCGAGGAGGCGCCGGTGTGCTCGGCGCTGGAGCCGGTGTACGCATCCGCCTACACGGCGATCGGCGGCAGCCTCGCCTACAACACGCTGTTCTCCAGCAGCGCGCCGAGCTACGTCCCGCAGTGTTTGGCGGCGCAGTCGGCGGGTGTGCAGGATCTCGAGATCATCGGCCCGGCGCCCGTGATCCCGAAGATCGCCCAGAACTGCCAGTCCCAGGGGTACAACGCGACGCTTCTGCTGAACGACGTCGTGCTGACACCGTCGCTCGCCAGCTCGATCGGAACCGCCGATGCCGTCTTCGGCGCCGACGCGTTCCCGTTCACGGCGACCGGGAATGCCGCCGCGAAGACGTTCCATGCGGCGCTCGCCAAGTATGAGCCGTCGGTCCTGAACCCGGACACCTTCGACCAGGACGACGCCGACACGTGGGCTTCCGGGCAGCTGTTCGCCGCCGCGGCACAGGCGGCCAAGCTCGGCAACCACCCGACCAGCAAGCAGCTCGTGGCCGGGCTGTACAAGCTCAAGCACGTCACGCTCGGCGGACTGACGCCGCCGCTGACGTTCAACAAGGGCAAGCCGAACTCGATCAGCTGCATCTACATCATGAGCATCTACCACGGGACGATCATCCAGCCCCAGGGCCTGAAGCTGTACTGCCCCGCGGCCGGTTAGCAACGCAGTCAAGACAGAGCATGAGACCCGCCGGCGCGACTCCGATCGTGATCAGGAGCTGACGTGTCAGATCTCCTTCCGTTCATCATCATCGGGGTCGTGTCCGGCTCGGTCTACGGGCTGGCCGCGGTCGGCCTGGTGCTCAGCTACCGCACCTCGGGCATCTTCAACTTCGCCCACGGCGCGCTGGCGACGCTGTCGGCCTACGTCTTCTACGCGCTGCACATCGCGGGCAGCGTCTCGTGGCCGATCGCGGCGATCATCTCGGTGGTCATCCTCGGGCCGGCGCTCGGGATCTCCTTCGAGCGCTACGCCCGCGTGCTCTCGCGCGCGAGCCTGATCATGCAGGTCGCCGGGACGGTCGGCGTGCTGCTCGTGATCGAGGCGCTCTGCACCCAGTGGTACGGATCGAACGGCGCGTTCTACCCGAACTTCCTGCCCCAGACCGCGGTGAAGGTCGGTGGCGCGTTCATCACCGTCGACGAGTTCATCGTCGTCGGAATCTCGATCGCGCTGACCGCCGCGCTCTACTGGATGCTGCACGCGACGCGGCTCGGCAAGGCGATGCGGGCCGTCGTCGACGACCCCGACCTGCTCGCGATCGCCGGCACCAGCCCGGTCAGCGTCCGCCGCGCCGCCTGGGTGATCGGCTGCTTCTTCGCGACGCTCTCGGGCATCCTGCTCGCCCCCGACGTCGGGCTGGAGGCGAGCGCGCTGACGCTGCTCGTGGTCCAGGCGTTCGGCGCGGCGGCGATCGGGCGCTTCCGCAGCCTGCCGATGACCTGGCTGGGCGGCGTGATCATCGGCGTCGCATCGAGCGTGGCGACCAAGTACTTCACGTCGCGGTCGATCCTCAGCGGCATCCCCACGGCGCTGCCCTTCATCATCCTGTTCGTCGCGCTGCTGCTGGTGCGCCAGCGCGGCGGTCTCGAGAGCGCCGCGCGACGGCTGCATGAGGGGTACGGCGCGCGCCGCCTGCCGGCGCAGATCCAGGCGCCGGGCGCACTCGTCGTGCTGGGCGTGCTGATCGCCGTGCCGTGGCTCTTCCCCAGCTACCTGACGGCGTGGATGACCGTGCTCTGCGACGTGATCCTGTTCCTCTCGCTGGGCCTGCTGGTGCGGGCCTCACGCCAGGTCTCGCTCTGTCAGGTGACCTTCGCGGCGATCGGCGCGGTCGCGTTCTCGAAGCTCGCCGGCGCCGGCGTGCCATGGGTGCCGGCGCTCGTGCTCTCCGGCGTCGTCGTCGTGCCGATCGGGGCGCTGCTCGCGATCCCGGCGGTGCGCCTGTCGGGGCTATACCTGGCGCTCGCGACGTTCGGCTTCGGCCTGCTCGTGCAGGCGATGTTCTACCAGTCGTCGGTTGGCTTCGGCGTCGCCGACCTCGGCCTGGCGATGCCACGGCCGAGCTGGCTGGGGCTGTCCGGCGACCGCGGCTTCTACTTCCTGCTGCTCGCTTTGGCCGTGGCGACCTCGGGGCTGGTGATCTGGCTGGTCCACGGCCGCCTCGGCGGCCTGCTGCGGATGCTCGGCTCATCACCACTGACGCTCGAGGCCTTCGGCGTCAACGTCACCGTCACCCGGATCCTCGTGTTCTGCATCTCCGCCTTCATCGCGGCGATCGCGGGCGCGCTGGCGGGCTGCGCGCTCGGCAGCGTCACCGGCTCCAACTACGACCCGAACATGTCGCTGACGCTGATGGTGGTGGTCGCGATCGTCGTCGGCGGCGAGCCCTGGTACGCGCTCGTCGCGGCGCTGCTCGTCGGTCTGGTCCCGGCGTATCTGACCTCCCAGACCGCGACCGACGCCCTGCAGCTGCTGTTCGGCCTCGGCGCGATCCTCTTCTCGCTCGGGATCGCACCCAGGACGCCGCCGGCGCTCGCCGCGCGGATCGAGCGCATGCGGGTTGCGGCGTCGCGGCGCCGGCGGCGGCCCGCGAGCGAGCAGGCCGTACTGCGCAGTCCAGTGCCTGCGGCGACGCTGCGCGCGGAGGAGGTGACGGTGCGCTTCGGCGGTCTTGTCGCCGTCAACGCGGTCAGCGTGGTCGCGAGCACCGGGCGGATCACGGGCGTGATCGGCCCGAACGGCGCCGGCAAGACGACGCTGTTCAACGCCTGCTCAGGCCTGGTCGCGCCGGCCGGCGGCCGGGTGCTGCTCGACGGACGCAGCCTGGCGCGCCGGCGGCCCTCGGTGCGCGCGCGCCTCGGGCTCGGCCGCAGCTTCCAGCACGTGCAGCTCGGCGAGACGCTGAGCGTGGCGGAGAACGTTCGCATCGGCGCCGAAGCGGGGATCGTCGGCGCGAGCGCGCTGCGGCACGTGATTCGCCGCGCCGCGGAGCGCCGAGTCGTCGAGGCCCGCAGCGCCGACGCGCTCGTCGCGTGTGGCATCGAGGAGCTCGCGCCGTGTGTCGTCAGCACGCTGTCAACCGGCCAGCGACGCCTGGTCGAACTCGCCCGCTGCCTCGCCGGTTCGTTTCGCATCCTCCTGCTCGACGAGCCCTCGTCGGGCCTCGACGCCGCGGAGACGGAGGTCTTCGGTCAGCTCCTGCGGCGGGTCGTGGCGGAGCGCGGCATCGGCATCCTGCTGATCGAGCACGACCTGTCGCTGACGATGAGCGTTTGCGACGAGCTGTACGTGCTCGACTTCGGGCGCGTCATCCACGAGGGTACGCCGCGGTCGGCGCGCGACTCGCAAACCGTCCAGTCCGCCTACCTGGGCGACGCGGTGCTGCAGTCATGAGCGCCCTCGCCGCCCCCGTGAGCGCCGACACCGCGGTGCTCGAACTGCGCGACCTCGTCGCCGGCTACGGGGACGCCGAGGTCCTGCACGCCATCAACATCACGGTTCGCGAGCGTTCCATCGTCACGCTGCTCGGCCCCAACGGCGCCGGCAAGACCACGGTGATGCGCGTCGTGTCGGGCACGCTCAGGCCGTCCAGCGGCCAGGTGCGCGTACGGGCCGCCGACGTCACCGCGCTCTCGCCGCAGCAGCGCAGCCGGCGGGGCGTCTGCCTGATCCCGGAAGGGCGCGGGATCTTCCGGTCGCTGACGGTGCGCGACAACCTGGAGCTGTTCCGGCCCGCGTGGGTGCACCCGGCAGGCCTCGATCACGTCACCGAGGTCTTCCCGATTCTCGGCGACCGCCTCAATCAGACCGCAGGGACGCTGTCCGGCGGCGAGCAGCAGATGCTCGCGCTCGCGCGCGCGTTCCTCTGCGAGCCGTCGATCGTGCTGGTGGATGAGGTTTCGATGGGTTTGGCGCCGAAGCTGGTGGACCAGATCTTCGAGATCCTCGTCGCGATCGCCAATCACGGGGTGAGCGTGCTGCTGGTCGAGCAGTACGTCAGCCGCGCGCTCGAGCTGGCCGACCACGCCTACGTCCTCAGCCGAGGCCAGATCGTGCTCGAGGGGACCACCGATGAAGTCAGATACGCCGACGTCGCAAGCAGCTACCTGGCATGAGCGGATCCGCAACCGATCGACACACGCGCCCGCTCGAGGGCATCACGGTGCTCGACCTCGGACAGGTCTACGGTGGCCCGTACTGCGGCCTGCTGCTCGTTCACCTCGGCGCGCGGGTGGTGAAGATCGAGGCCCCGGCCCGTGGTGAGCCGCTACGCTCGGGCGTCGGCGCGACGGCGACAGCGGATCCGTTCGCCTTCCAGTTGCTGAACGGCGGCAAGGAGTCCGTGACGCTCGACCTCAAGTCAGCGGAGGGTCGCGAGGGGTTCCTCGCGCTGGCACGCGGCGCCGACGTCGTCGTCGAGAACTTCGCGCCGGGCACGACGGCCGCGCTCGGCGTCGATTACGCCGCCGTCAGCGCCGTCAATCCGCGCATCATCTACGGCTCGCTCAAGGCCTACGGCGACGACACCCCGCGACGCGAGCTCCGCGGCATGGACCTGACGGTCCAGGCGAGCTCCGCGGCGATGTCTGTGAACGGATTCCCCGACGGCCCGCCGACGCGCTGCGGACCGTCGCTCGCCGACTTCCTCGGCGGCACCCACCTCGCTCTCGGCGTGCTCGCGGCGCTGATCGAACGCGAGCGAACCGGCTGCGGACAGCAGGTGAACGTCGCCCTGCAGGACGCCGTCATCCCGGCGCTGGCGTCGAACATAGCAGGCTGGCTGACCGACCCGGAGGGTGCGCCCGAGCGCACCGGTAACCGCCACGGCGGCATGCGCGAATCGCCGTACAACGTCTACCGGACCTCCGACGGCTGGGTGGCGATCCTCGCGATCAGCGAGCCCCATTGGCGCAGCGTCTCCGAGCTGATCGAGCGTGAGGACCTCCGCGACGACCCGGGCCTCGCCGGCTCCTCGGGTCGCGTTGCCCGCATCGAGGAGATCGACGCGGCGGTCAGCGCCTGGACCAGCGCTCACACCAGCGAGGAGGTCTCCTCGGCGCTGCAGCTCGCCGGTGTTCCGGCCTCACCCGTGCGGAGCGTCGCGGAGCTCGTCGCCGAGGAGCTGACGCGCCCAGCGCCGATGATCCAGCGCAGCGGCGGCACGGAGCGCGAGCCGACCTACACGCTCGGCGCGGCGGTGCGCCTGGCCAACCATCCGCCGCGGCCGGCCGGCGCCGTGCCCAGCCTCGGCGAACACACCGACGCGGTGCTGGACGCGTTGAGCGCCGAGGGCAACGGCGCCGACGGCGGCGCGCGCACCGGCGCGAGCAAGGCAGCCGGGCGGGAGCAGGAGCACGCGGATGGCGATTGACGGCGCGCTGATCGCAGGACTGCAGGCGCAGGTCGGGGTCGAGCACGTCGAGCTGCTCGGCGAAATCTCGGCCGAGCTGATCGGACGCTACGCCGCCGCGGTCGGTGAGAGCAACCCGCTCTACAGCGATGCGGCATATGCGCGCTCGCGCGGCTACGCCGACGTCGTGGCGCCCCCGAACCTGCTCGCGGCGGTGATCAACTGGGGCCCCGGCGCGCCCTACGATCGGTTGCGCGACGACGGCACCGAGGCCGAGAAGCACCTGCCTGGGGTACCGAGCCACGGCGTGCGCGTGATGGGTGGGGGCGAGGAGATGACATTCACGCGGCCGGTCGTCGCCGGCGCGGTCGTGACGCGCTCGACGGTGCTGGCCGAGGTCGGCGAGCGCAGCGGCACTCAGGGGCCGATGCTCGTCCTGCGCTACAGCGACCACTACCGCGACGGCGCCGGCGCGGTCCTGATGGAGTCGGTCCGAACGGTGCTGCTGCGATGAGCGCGAGCGAACACGAACGAGCGCCGGTGGACGTCGGGTCGACGCTCGCGGCGATGTCGCAGGCGACCTCGAAGGTGCAGGTCTTTCGCTACAGCGCTGCGACCTGGAACACCCACCGGATCCACTACGACAAGGACTACGCGGTGGCCGAGGGCTACCCCGACGTGCTCGTGCAGAGCCACCTCCATGGCGCCCTGCTGGCCCGTTACTGCACGGACTGGGCGGGCGAGGAGGGCCGCCTGATCTCGCTCGGCCTGCGCGTGCGGCGCTTCGCGCTCGCCGGGGAGACGCTGAACGTCGTCGCCGTGATCAGCGCCGTCGCGCTCGCCGGCGAGCGCGCGCGGGTCACGCTCGATCTGACCGAGACGCGCGGCTCGGACGGCGAGGTCTGCGTGACCGCCAGCGCGAGCGTCGAGATCCCCGCCGGCAGGCTTGCCGGCGACGCCGGGGGCGGGCCGGCGTGACGCGGGTTGCGCCACTTCGGGTAGCGAACTGCTCCGGCTACTGGGGCGACCGCTCGAGCGCCGCACGCGAGATGCTCGACGGCGGCCCGATCGACGTGCTGACCGGCGACTATCTCGCCGAGCTGACGATGCTGATCCTCTGGAAGACCCGCCAGCGCAGGCCCGGCGAGGGCTACGCGCGGACCTTCCTGGCACAGATGGAGGAGGTGCTCGGCGACTGCCTCGACCGCGGCGTCAAGGTGGTCGCGAACGCCGGCGGCCTCAATCCCGCCGGGCTGGCCGAGGAACTGCACGCGCTCGCGGAGCGGCTCGGCGTGCACCCGCGGATCGCGCACATCGAGGGCGACGACGTCCGTGACCGGCTTGACGGATGGCTCGAGCAGGGTCTGGATCTGCGCAACATGGACAGCGGTGAGCGGCTCGCCGATGTCGATGTCGAACCGATCACCGCGAACGTCTACCTCGGCGCGTGGGGGATCGTCGAGGCGCTGCGTGGCGGCGCCGACGTCGTCATCTGCCCGCGCGTGACCGACGCCTCGGTGGTGGTGGGCCCCGCCGCGTGGGCGTTCGACTGGCGCCGCGACGACTGGGACGCGCTGGCGGGCGCCGTCATCGCCGGGCACGTGCTCGAGTGCGGCGCGCAGGCGACGGGCGGCAACTACTCGTTCTTCAGCGAGATCGCCGATCCCGTGCTTCCCGGATACCCGCTGGCAGAGATCCATCCCGACGGCTCGTCGGTGATCACCAAGCATCCGCGCACTTCCGGGGCGGTGTCGCGTGGAACGGTCACCGCCCAGCTGCTCTACGAGATCGACCAGCCGGCGTACCGCAATCCCGATGTGACGGCGCACTTCGACACCGTCACCATCCGCGACGAGGGCGATGACCGCGTGAGGCTGAGCGGAGCACGCGGCTCGCCGCCGCCGGACACGCTGAAGGTCTGCGTGACCTACCACGGCGGCTTTCGCAACAGCTACACCTGCATGATCGCGGGGCTCGACATCGAGGCGAAGGCGCGCTTCGCGGTGGACTCCGTGTTCGCGGCGCTGGGGGGCAGGGACCGGGTCGCGTCCGCCGACGTCCGCCTGGTGCGCAGCGACCATCTCGATGCGTCGACCAACGCGGAGGCCGTCGCGCGGCTGACGATCACCGTCAAGGACCGCGACGGCGACGCGGTCGGGCGGCGCTTCGCGGCCGCCGTCAACGGCATCGGACTCGCCACCTATCCCGGCAACTACAACGACATCGTCAGCCCGCAGGCGACGGAGTACGGCGTGATGTGGCCGACGCTGATCCCCGCCTCGCTGGTCACGCAGCGTGTCGTGATCGCCGGCGGCGCGCCGATCGAGCTTGACTGCGGACCGCCGGCCGGCGCCGGGATCGAGGCCGCCGCCGCACCCACGCCCAGCGGTCGCCCGTTCGTCCGCGACTGGAGCACCGAGCCGACCTCGCAGGGGGCGCTCGGAACTCTGCTCGGCGCGCGCTCCGGTGACAAGGGGGCGAACGCGAACATCGGCGTCTGGGCCCGCTCCGACGAGGCGTTCGACTGGATGTGCTGGTTCCTCACGGTGGAGCGGTTGCACACGCTGCTGCCGGAGACCGCCGAGCTCGCGATCGAGCGTTTCGAGCTGGCGAACCTGCGCGCGGTGAACTTCGTGGTGCGGGGGCTCCTCGGCCAAGGCGTCGCCGCCACTACGCGTCCCGATGCGCAGGCGAAGAGCCTCGGCGAGTTCCTGCGCTCGCGC
>Ga0181526_10000924_pt1 | contig 29647 bp, 26 predicted proteins | sample PEATcosm2014_Bin_35_FD_119750 | JGI IMG/M metagenome (GOLD analysis project Ga0181526, IMG submission 119750) | Peatland microbial communities from MTU Mesocosm Facility, Houghton, MI, USA - PEATcosm2014_Bin06_30_metaG | ecosystem: Environmental > Terrestrial > Soil > Wetlands > Peat | place...
CTCGTTAGATGGTGCTCAGGAAGGGACTCGAACCCTTACGCCTTACGGCACACGCCCCTCAAACGTGTGTGTCTACCAATTCCACCACCTGAGCATATTGAGCGTAGAACCGGTAATCAGTGGCAACCGCCGCTGGTTGTCGAGCCCTGAAATTGGGCTTTGACGCACCGTCCTCCATGGGGAACCTTTCGGGCGCCCTTACCCACATGAAACTCAGCGCGATCAAGGCGGCGCTCCTCTCCTCCTATGAAGCCGACGGGGGGATCAACCACTTGGACGGGGTCAACCTGCCATCCCAGGAATCCGTCAACGAGATCGCGCGCGAGTGCATGCATCTGCTCTTTCCGGGCTATTTCGAGGAGAGCCGCCTCACGAAGAAGAACGTGCCCAAGCTCGTCGATTCGCTGCTGGCCCGTTTCGGGAGCCAGCTCGAGGTCGAGATTGAGAAATGCCTCCGCTTCTCGCGCGACCCGCACCCCGCCGCGCGGGCCCGCACGGTGGCCATTGACGCCCTCGGGAGGCTTCCCGAGCTGCGCAAGGCGATACGCACCGATGTCGAGGCGGCCTACCTGGGCGACCCGGCGGCCCGAAGCTACGAGGAGATCATCCTAGCGTACCCTTGCGTCCTCGGGATTTCGCTGCAGAGGTTCGCGCATGTGCTCTACGGACTAGGGGTCCCCCTGCTGCCGAGGATGATCACGGAATTCGCCCACGAGCGCACGGGTATGGACATTCATCCCGGAGCGCAGATCGGCACGCATTTCTTCGTCGACCACGGCACCGGCGTCGTCATCGGCGAGACCGCGACCATCGGCTCGCATGTGAAGCTGTACCAGGGCGTGACCCTCGGGGCGAAGTCGTTCGATACCGACAACCAGGGCAACCCGGTCAAGGGCGTTAAGCGCCATCCGGACATCGGGGACAACGTGACGATCTATGCTCAGGCGACGATTCTCGGCGGCGACACCAGCATCGGGGCGAACTCGGTCATCGGCGGAAACGTCTGGCTCCTCGATTCGGTCCCCGCGAACAGCATCGCCTACTTCAAGAGCGACGACCTCGTCATCCGTCCTCGCCAGAAGAAGGAGGCGCTCGTGGGCTACGTCGAGGACTGGGTTATCTGAACCGGCCGCGGGCGGGCTGCCGCCCCTAGCGCCGCTGGCGGTCCGCAATGCCCCGGGCGAGCTCGGCAGCGAAGAAGGGCCCCCGGTAGACCATCCCGGTGTATACCTGGATAAGGGTCGCGCCTGCGTCCATCTTCTCGGCGGCGCTGTCCACGTCGGTGATCCCTCCCGCGCCGATGATCGGAAGCCTCCCGTCCGTGGCGCGCGCGAGGTACCTGACAATCTCGGTGGAACGCCTGCGAAGCGGCGCCCCACTGAGCCCTCCCTCCTCGGAGACTCCGGCGAACACCCCGGGCCTCGCCAGTGTCGTGTTCGTCGCCACGAGTCCGTCGATCCCGTGGTCGGCAACCACGGCGAGCACCGCGTCGACTTGCGCGAATCCGAGGTCGGGCGCAATCTTCAGGAGGATGGGGACGCGCGACTTGCCCGGTAGCGAGGCGCGTCCGGCGTTGGCGCCGACGATTGCGGCGAGGAGCTCCCTGAGGCGGGCTTCCTCCTGAAGCTGGCGTAGACCGGGCGTGTTGGGACTGGACACGTTGAGCACTACATAGTCGGCGTGGTCCGCGAGCCGCGAGAAGCTCGCCAAGTAGTCCTCGGCCGCCCGGTCAATCTCGGCGGCCCTTGACTTACCTAGGTTGACCGCAAGGGGAATCCGGCGCTTGCCCGGGGGCGGATGCCTTGAAAGGCGGGCCGCGACCGCCTCCGATCCCTCGTTGTTGAAGCCCAGCCTGTTGATCAGCGCCTCCTGGGCTGGGTACCGGAACATCCTCGGCCTCGGGTTGCCGGGCTGAGCGACCGCGGTCACCGTCCCAAGCTCGACGTGCCCGAATCCGAGCGCCGCTGCCGCCGGCCACGCGAACGCGTTCTTGTCAAATCCGGCCGCAAGGCCGACCGCGTTCGGGAACCGGACTCCGAACGCCTTGACAGGGCGGAAGCTTGCCGGCGACAAGCGCTCTAGGGACTCCATCATTCTGCAGACAGGCCCGAAATGCCCGAGAAGCGCCATCGAGTGCACCGCCAGCTCGTGGGCGCGCTCAGGATCGAGTCGAAACAGCATGGGCCGCAGTATTCTTTCGTAAAAGGCGCCCATTTCTGGCCACAGTGAAAATCGGGAGGGAAAAACGCAAGAACTGCTGGCAAAACATCCGGCCGGCCAATGCGTTCCACGCTCCCGCAGTACAATGACGTACACCGCGCTTTTGTGCTTGTTATTTGCCCCTCCCCTTCCACGCTGCGGCTAAAATTTCCTGCGATACCAATGGCTAAGACCACCTCTGCCCTAGAATGGTGCGTAATACGACTCGGCGAAGACCACAACTGGTGGGTCTTCGAGACGAGCGACCCCGTGCGCTGGGACGTGGACGGCCTGAGCATCGTCGACCCGCGGCAGGTCGCGCACCTGATCGAGCTCGTGGACGCGCTTCGCGACTACGGCTTCCATCAGGACCTGTTCGAGGCCGCGTTCATCCCCTTCCGGATCGAGAAGGACCTGGGCGGAGGGAAGGTCCGGCTCAAGAGGGTGAAGGAGTCCATCTTCGAGTCGGAGGAGAAGCTGTTCATCCTGCCGGACATCCTCGACGAGGAGAACGGGCCGTATGCCGACCTGCTCGACCACCTCACCCGCTGCAGGGTGAAGATGCTGAACGACCTCTTCAATTTCGAGAACAAGCTCACTGTGGACGAGGTGGAGGACGAAATCCGCGAGGAGCAGAACACCCATTTCATAGAGGGAAAGGCCGTGCACACGTTTACCGAGCTTTGCGCCATTCTCGACTTCATGCCCGAGGGGCTGGACTCGGACGAGGAGCTCCCGTCCAAGGCCGCCGAGGAGGAGGACGATGACCTTCCCGCTATCGACGCCGAGGAGGAGGAGAAGCTGAAGAACGACGAGTCCCTGAAATGGGACGAGGACGCCGACGAGGAGAAGGACGATGACAAGGACGACGAGGAGGCGAAGGGAGAGGACGAGAAGGTCGAGGAGGAGGGCGACGCCGTGAAGCCGCGCCGCAAGTCGCGCGGCAAGCGCTGAATCGGGCGGGCCCGCGCCATGCATCTGCCGCGCGCAGCGATGATCGCCCTCCTGGGGATCAGCGCGGGCTGCGAGACGGTTGCTCCGGCCGGCCGCAATCCCGCGATACCTTCGGTGGCGTCGGCCTCGCAGCTTCGCCCGGGAGACAGCCTGACCGTCGCCATCATCGGCGTCCCCGACCCGACGACGAACAACGTCCAGATCGACGACCAGGGCTTCATCAGCCTGCCGTTCATAGGAACCGTGAAGGCGTCGGACGAGACCGCTGCGGGCCTCACCCAGCGGATCCGGCAGGCCTACGTCGCCCAGAAGATATACACTTCGGTCGACATCTCGGTCAGCGTCACGGAACGCTATGTCTACGTCGGCGGCGAGGTGCAGAAGCCGGGGCGGATCGTGTGGACGCCCGACCTCACGGCCTCCAAGGCCATCCAGGCCGCTGGGGGGTTCACTCTTTACGCCAAGGAGGAGAAGGTTGGCGTCGTGCGCAACCAGGTCCTCTACGAGCTCGACATCAAGCTCGCCCAGAGGAATCCCTCCCAGGACCCGAGGCTCGAGCCCGGCGATTCCGTCCAGGTCTCCCGGTCCGCGTTCTAGGGCGGCTACCCGCGGAGCTCCGCGGCCATCTCCTTCGCGAAATACGTCAGGATGATGTCGGCTCCCGCCCTCTTGATGCACGTGAGCGACTCGCGCCGGCAGAGGGCGAAGTCAAGCCAGCCCAGCTTGGCGGCCGCATGGATCTGCGCGTACTCGCCGGACACCTGGTAGGCGGCAATGGGCTTCCTCGTCGCAATGCGCAGGCCGCGGATTATGTCGAGATAGGGACCGGCCGGCTTGACCATCAGGATGTCCGCCCCCTCGGCCTCATCGAGCCTCATCTCGACGATGGCCTCGCGCCGGTTCGCGGGATTGAGCTGGTAGGTGCGCTTGTCGAGGCTCCGCGTGCCGGCGGCGCTCGCGCTGCCAACCGCGTCGCGGAAGGGACCGTAGTACGCCGAGGCGTACTTGGCCGAGTAGGCCAGGATCGCCGTGTCCTCGCGGCCCGCGGCGTCGAGGGCCCTCCGGATCGCCCCCACCCTGCCGTCCATCATGTCGCTCGGCGCGACCAGGTCGACTCCGGCGCCGGCATGAAGGACGGCCATTTCCGCGAGAATCCCGACCGTGCGGTCGTTGTCCACGTCGCGCCCGTCCGGGGTCAGGACGCCGTCGTGGCCATGGGTCGTGTACGGATCGAGCGCAATGTCGGTGATGACCAACAGCTCAGGCAGCGCGCTTTTCACCGCTCGAACCGCGCGCAGGATCAGCGCATCGTCCCTTAGCGCCGCGCCGCCGTCCTCGTCTTTCAGCCGGGAGTCGAGCTTCGGGAAGAGGGCCACCGCCAGGATTCCGAGCCTCCGGAGGGCCCGGCACTCCCTGACGAGGTCAGGTATGGACAGGCGGAACACCCCAGGCATCGAGGCGACGGCCTCGGGGCGGCCCTTCCCGTCGACAACGAACAGCGGGGCGACCAGGTCGCTCGGCCGCAGCACGGTGTCCTGCACGAGCTCCCGCAGGGCCGCCGTGCGCCGAAGGCGCCTCGGGCGGTGAACAAGATTGAGCTTGAATGGGTTGGGCATGTGTCCGTTGGCTCCCACATTGGAGCACGCCATCTGCATGGTCGCCACTAGATTTTGCATGGCCGGCGCGACCCCGCCGCGGCGCCGGGCGGGAAATCAGCCTTCCGTAGCGGTTGTGTTGGCGCCATATAGACCTTTCACTCAACTTTCCAACCCATGGCCATCAAGCTCTTCGACTCGCTGACGCGGGAGACGCGCGAACTGCGGACCGCGCAGCCCGACGGCGTCTTCAGGTTCTACAACTGCGGCCCGACGGTCTACGCGCCCTCCCACATTGGAAACTTCCGGACCTTCGTCATAAACGACGTCCTGCGCCGCCTTCTCGAGCTCGAGTTCCCGGGCCACGTGAGGCACGTGCGCAACCTGACGGACGTGGACGACCGCACGATCGCGCAGGCCCGCGAGGAGAAGCGCCCGCTGGGCGAGATCACCCGCAAGTGGACCGAGCTGTTCCACGCCGACTGCGCCGCGCTCAACTGCCTGGCGCCCCACGTGGAGCCGACGGCGACCGGCCACATCCCCGAGCAGGTCGACATGATCGAGGTCCTCATGAGGAAGGGCAACGCGTACCGCGCGGCCAACGGCTCGGTCTACTTCAGGATAAGCTCGTTTCCCGAATACGGCGCCCTCTCTCGGATAAGGGAGCGGGAGCTAAAGGTGACCAACAGCGCCGTCGACGCCGACCACAAGGACGACGTCGGCGACTTCGCGCTCTGGAAGGCGTTCAAGCCCGAGGAGGACGGGAGCGTGAGGTGGCGCGGCCCGGGCGGCGCCGCCGAGGGCCGCCCGGGCTGGCACATCGAGTGCAGCGCGATGATCAGGAAGCACCTCGGCGAGACGATCGACCTGCACACCGGGGGCGTCGACCTCCTGTTTCCGCATCACGAGAACGAGATTGCCCAGAGCACGTGCTGCAACGGCGCAACGTTCGCCCTCCACTGGTACCACAGCGAGCACCTTCTGGTCGACGGCACGACGATGAGCAAGAGCAAGGGCAACTACTACACGCTGGGCGACCTGGTCGACAAGGGATACTCGCCGGCGGCCGTCCGCTACGCCCTCCTGGCCGGTCATCCCCGCAAGCAGCTCAACTTCACGCTCGACTCCCTGCACGCGGCCGAGAGCGCGGTTCGTACCATCAACGGCTTTGAGACGGCGCTCAGGGGCGCCCTCGGCCCCGGTCCGCAAGCGAAGGCGGCGCCCTCGGCGCTCTTCGACGAGGTCCTGGCGTCGTTGCGCTCCGACATGAACACGCCCGCCGCCTTCGGGGCCCTGTTCACGGCGATCAACTCCTTCAGCGCGCGGAGGGCGACGGGGGGGGACGCCGCCGCCTTCGACAAGGTCAAGTACGCCCTGGGCCTCGGGCCCGCCGCCGGCGCCCGCGCCGTGCCCCCGGACATCCACGCCATCGCGGTGAGGCGGTGGGAGGCGAAGATGGCGAAGGATTTCGCCACCGCCGACGAGCTCCGGAAGGAGCTCGCCGCCGCCGGTTGGTCGATGAAGGATGGCAAGTCCGACTTCTCGCTCGAACCCGTAGCCAGGCCCTGACCCGGCTCCGGACCCGCGGCTCACCCTTGCGATCCCACCGATGACTCCACTCGAAGAACTCCGGCACTCGGCGTCGCACGTCATGGCGACGGCGATCCTCCGCATCTTTCCCGATGCCAAGCTCGACATAGGCCCCCCGACCGACACCGGGTTCTACTACGACGTAGACCTGGACCACAAGCTCACCGCCGAGGACCTGACGAGGATCGAGGCCGAGATGAGGAAGATCGTCGACGAGAACCAGCCGTTTGTCCGCACCGAGGCCACCCGCGGGGAGGCGGCCGAGATAATCAGGTCCCGGGGCCAGGAGCGCTACAAGCTCGGCCGGCTCGCCGACATCCCGGAGGGCGAGAAGATCTCGTTCTACCAGAACGGCGAGTTCGTCGACCTGTGCGCGGGCACGCATGTGCGCTACACGTCGAAGCTGAAGGCCTTCAAGCTCCTCTCGGTCGCGGGCGCCTACCACCGGGGCGACGAGAAGAACAAGCAGCTCCAGCGCATCTACGGCACGGCTTTCCCGACCAAGGAGGAGCTCGGCCGCTACCTCGAGCAGCTCGAACAGGCCAAGCAGCGCGACCACCGCAAGCTGGGCCGGGACCTCAGGCTGTTCGTCATAGACGACGACGTCGGCCAGGGCCTCATCCTGTGGACGCCCAACGGCTCCGTCATCAGGCAGGAGCTGCAGACCTTCATCGGCGAGGAGCTGCGAAAGCAGGGATACTCGCAGGTGTTCACGCCCCACATCGGGAAGCTGGAGCTCTACAAGACGTCCGGGCATTTCCCCTTCTACAAGGACTCGCAGTTCACGCCCGTCATCGAGAGCGAGTCGCTCGGCAAGATCCTCAACGAGGGCTGCTCGTGCGCCGAGATGTTCGCGCGCCTCGACGCCATCTCGTCGCACCTTGCCTCCGAGATAAACCGGCGCACGGGCCTGGAGACCATCCCCCCAGGCCGGGTGAGGCCGGACGACCAGCTCCTAGACGGCTTCCTGCTGAAGCCGATGAACTGTCCCCACCACATCAAGATTTTCGCATCGCAGCCCCACTCCTACCGCGACCTGCCGGTGCGCCTCGCCGAATTCGGGACGGTGTACCGGTGGGAGCAGTCGGGCGAGCTGAACGGCATGACCCGCGTGCGCGGGTTCACGCAGGATGACGCCCACCTGTTTTGCACCGAGGAGCAGGTGGCGCAGGAGGTCCTTGGGTGCCTCGCCCTCGTCAAGGTCATCCTCACCACCCTAGGAATGAGCGACTACCGGGTGCGCGTAGGTCTGCGCGACCCGGATTCCAGCAAGTACATCGGCCAGAGGGAGAACTGGGACAAGGCGGAGAGCGCGTGCCGCGAGGCCGCGAAGACCCTCGGCGTCGCGTTCACCGAGGAGCCCGGCCAGGCCGCGTTCTACGGGCCGAAGATAGACTTCGTTGTCAGGGACGTCATCGGGCGCGAGTGGCAGCTCGGGACGGTCCAAGTGGACTACAACCTTCCGGTCCGCTTCGACCTCAGCTACAGCGGCGCGGACAACCAGCCCCACCGCCCCGTCATGATCCACCGCGCGCCCTTCGGGTCGATGGAGCGCTTCTGCGGGGTCCTGATCGAGCACTTCGGCGGGGACTTCCCGGTCTGGCTCTCCCCGGAGCAGGCTCGCTTGGTGCCCGTGAGCGAGAAGACGCTCGACTACGGCCGCTCGCTGGTGGCCCGGCTCAGGTCCGGGGGCGTCAGGGCCGCGCTCGACGAGCACAACGACAAGCTCGGGGCCAAGATCCGCCGGGCCGAGGTCGACAAGGTTCCCTACTGCCTCGTCCTCGGGGCCAAGGAGGCCGAGGCCGGCACAGTCAGCGTCCGCAGCCGCGCGCGCGGCGACGAGGGGACCCTGCCGTTCGAGGCGTTCCTATCGAGGGTGCAGGAGGAGATCCGCCTGCGGACGCTCCCGGACAAGAAGAAGGCGCCCTAGCGGGAGCCGCGCACTCGCCCCTCAGACCGCCGCCTCGCCGCGCTCGTCGGTGCGGATGCGGATGACCTCCTCAAGGGGGACCAGGAACACCTTGCCGTCACCGATCTTGCCCGTCTTCGCGGACTTCACGATCGCGTCGATCGCCTTGCCGGCCATGTCGTCGGCGACGGCGATCTCGACCTTCACCTTGGGGAGAAAGTCGACCGTGTACTCGCTGCCGCGGTAGATCTCGGTGTGCCCCTTCTGCCGGCCAAAGCCCTTGACCTCCGTGACGGTCATGCCCTCTATGCCGGCCTCGGCGAGGGCCTCCTTCACCTCTTCAAGCTTGAAGGGTTTGATGATGGCGATGATGAGTTTCATTCGGATGGGGATTTGCGATTACCGAGTCCAAGCCGTCAAGGTAGGACGGCGAGGCGGGCCGCGCAAGCACTGGTTCCTGACGCGAAAAGGATCGCAAGCGCCGCGGGTATCAAGTGCATGCACGTGCCTCCTAGCAGGCGTTATGCCAATGGGTCTCCGGAGCCCGTGGTCGCGATGTGCAGGTCCTTGAGCTGCCTCGCCGTCACCGGGGTCGGGCTGCCTGTCATCAGGTCCTGGCCCTTCTGCGTCTTGGGGAAGGCGATCACGTCGCGGATGCTGGTCGTGCCGCAGAGCAGGGCCACCAGCCGGTCGAGCCCGAAGGCGATGCCCCCGTGCGGGGGCGCCCCATACGTGAACGCGCGCAGCATGTAGCCGAAGCGGCTCTCCACGACGTCCGCCGGGATCTTCAGGACCTCCTCAAACACCTTCTTCTGGACATCGGGCCTGTGGATGCGGATCGAGCCCCCACCTAGCTCCATTCCGTTCAGGACGACGTCGTAGTGCTGGCCGCGCACGGCCGTCGGGTTCGAATCGAGCAGGCCCACGTCCTCGGCGACGGGCGCCGTGAACGGGTGGTGGGTCGCGACGTAGCGCTTCTCCACCTCGTCGAAGCTCATCAGGGGGAAGTCGACGACCCAGAGGAACCTCCAGTCGTCGGCCCTCACGTCGAGCTTGCCGCGCTTCTGCAGGAGCGCGGCGACCTCCAGGCGTATCCGGCCGAGGATGGCGCACGCCCTCTCCCAGGGGGCCGCCGCGAAGAGGATCATGTCCCCCTCGGCGACGCCGAGCGAGGCCGTCAGGGCGGCCCTCTCCTCGTCGGAGAAGAACTTCGCAATGGGGGCCTTCCACCCCTGCGCCTCCACCTTGATGAACGCGAGTCCCTTGGCGCCGACGCTCTTCGCAACCTCCTCCAGGGCCGCCATCTCCCCCTGGGTGATGTCGGCCAGCCCCTTCGCGTTTATCGCCTTCACGCAGCCGCCCGACGCGACCGCCGTCTGGAACACCCTGAACTTCGACGCTCTGAACGTCTCGGAGAAATCCTTCAGTTCCAACCCGTAGCGCAGGTCCGGCTTGTCCACCCCGAAGCGGTTCATCGCCTCGGCGTAGGGCATCCTGGGGAACGGCGTCGCAATGTCCGTCCCGAGGACGTCCTTCCATAGCTTCTTCAGCATCCCCTCGAACAGCGCGTAGATGTCCTCGCGGTCGACGAACGACGCCTCGACGTCGACCTGGGTGAACTCCATCTGCCGGTCGGCGCGCAGGTCCTCGTCGCGGAAGCAGCGTGCAATCTGGAAGTACCGCTCGACCCCGGCGACCATGAGGATCTGCTTGAACTGCTGGGGCGACTGCGCGAGGGCGTAGAACTGGCCCGGGTGGATGCGGGAGGGCACGAGGTACTCCCGGGCGCCCTCGGGCGTGCTCTTGAACAGGATCGGCGTCTCAACCTCGATGAAGTCCCTCGAGTCGAAGTAGTCGCGGATCGACTTCGTCGCCCGGTGCCGGACCGCCAGGTTCCTGCGCATCTTCGGCCGGCGCAGGTCGAGGTAGCGGTACGTCAGCCGGAGGTCCTCGTTGACGCGGTCGCCCCCCTCGTCGTCGAGGGGAAAGGGCGGCGTCTCCGACATGTTCAGGATCTCGAGCTCCGTGGCGTCCACCTCGACCTCGCCCGTGGGCATCGCGGGGTTAACGGTGCCCTCGGGCCGGGCGACGACCCTGCCCGAGACGCTTGCCACGGTCTCGGGCCGGAGGCGGGCCGCGCGGGCGCCGAGCTCGGCGTTGGTGCTGGGGTCGAAGGTGACCTGGGTCACCCCCCTGCGGTCGCGCAGGTCGACGAAAAGGATCCCGCCGTGGTCGCGGACGGAGTCGACCCACCCCGAGAGGGAGACTGAGGCCCCGATATCGGCCTTTGTCAGCTGTGCGCAGTGGTGGGAGTGCTTCATGGTCGCGCTTTATCGTGCAAACGTGAGAGCAAGCCGCCCGGAGCGGTCAGGGGCAACCCGATTCTTGGGCCGGCGGCCCGCTCACCCGAGGACGAGGCTCTGGCCGGTCATCTCGGGGGGCTTGGGCATCCCCATGAGGCTAAGAAGCGTCGGCGCCACGTCCGCCAGCCTCCCGCCCTCGCGCATGCGGGTCGTGCCGGCGGCGAAGCCGTCCCCAACGACGAAGAACTCGACCAGATTGGTGGTGTGGGAGGTGTGCGGCGCGTTGTGGACGGGATCCCACATCTGCTCGCAGTTGCCGTGGTCGGCGCCAACGACGGCGCTCCCGCCCACCTGCGCCAGGGCCCCGAGGAGCTCCCCGACGCCCGTGTCCGCCGCCTCGACCGCCTTGATCGCGGCCGGAAGCGACCCGGTGTGCCCCACCATGTCGGGATTGGCGTAGTTGACGACGATCAGGGCGTACTTGCCGGAAAGGATGGCCTCCTTGGCGAGGCGAGTGACCTCCACCGACGACATCTCCGGCTGGAGATCGTAGGTAGCCACCTTCGGGCTCGGCGGGCACGCGCGCACTTCGCCGGGGAACGGGTCCTTGCGGTAGTTGTTGAAGAAGAAGGTGACGTGCGGGTTCTTCTCCGTCTCGGCGCAGCGGAACTGCGCGAGGCCCGCGCTTGCGACGACCTCTCCCAAGATGTTCTTCAGCTTGGGAGGCTTCGGGAGGATGACGTGGACCGGAAGGCCGGCCTCGTACTCGGTCATCGTGGCGAAGTACAGGTCGAGCTTGGGGCCCCGGTCGAATCCGCTGAAGCCGTCTGCCACGAAGGCCTTGGTGAGCTCCCTGGGCCGGTCGCCGCGGTAGTTGTAGAAGACCACGGCATCGCCGTCGGCGACCGCGCCTATCGGCCCGCCGTCCCCGCCCACGACAACCGTGGGGATCACGAACTCGTCGCCCGCCTGGGTGGCGCTCAGGGGGGCGCCGTAGTATGCCTGGACCGCCGCCTCCGCGTCCACCGCGGTCACCTCCACCTTTCTTCCAGTCAGGGCCGCGTAGGCCTTCGAGACCCGCTCCCACCGGTTGTCGCGGTCCATGGCCCAGAACCGGCCGCTCACGGTCGCGATCCGCCCGATGCCGAGCTCGCGGCACTTTGCGTCGACCTGGCGGACGTAGCCCAGCCCGCTGGTCGGGGGCGTGTCGCGCCCGTCCGTGAACGCATGGATGAAGACGCGCTCGGGAGCGATCCCGTCAGCCTTTGCCCGCGCGAGGAAGCCGTAGAGGTGCTCGAGCATGCCGTGGACTCCGGCGTCGGAGACGATCCCCATCAGGTGGAGCCGCGAGCTCCCGCTCGTCGCCCGCTTCACCACGGAGCGCCAGACGGGGTTCGAGGCGAGGAGGTTCTCGGAAAAGAGCGAATTGATTCGGACGAGCTCCTGGTTGACTATGCGCCCCGCGCCAATGTTCTCGTGACCCACCTCGCTGTTGCCCATCACGCCATCGGGAAGCCCCACGTCGAGACCGCTCGCCCTGACGAGCGTGGACGGGTAGCGGGCGTGAAGCATGTCGTCACAGGGCTTCTTCGCCAGGACGGTGGCGTTGTAGCGGTCCTGCTCGGGATGGGGGTTCTTCCCCCAGCCGTCGCGTATGACGAGGAGCACGGGCTTGCGCGGAGCGTTCATGGAGGAACGTGACGATACCGACTGCGGGGCGCCTGTCGACTTCAGCGGCGAAAAAAACGGGCCAAGATGACGCTCATCATCCGCGACCAGCTGGTGAACCCGCCCACTTGGTTTCCCTCATTCCGCGACCTGACCCTCTACTGCCACGTGTTCCTCAAGGACGCCGTCCTGATCGAGTCGGAGGACCCGGACACCTACCTGCGCTGGATGCGGCCGCGCGGGGGCATGGACTTCGTCGAGGACTTCGTGCGGCCCGGCGCCGAGGCGGGCGTGCGCCTGGACCTCGAGCACAACTACCCGAGGACCGTCGTGACCGACCGCATCGCCCCGGAGAACGTGCACAGCCTGATCCGCCTGATCCGATTCTGCCGAGGCGCGGCTTGACGAGGGTGCGGGCCGGCGAGTGGAATCCGGGGATGCCCAACCGCGCCGTCCTCATCGCGAACCTGGGTTCCCCGGATTCCACGTCGGTCGCCGACGTGCGGCGGTTCCTGCGCGAGTTCCTCGGCGACGAGCGCGTGCTCGACCTGCCCGCCCCGCTGCGGTGGCTCCTCCTCGAGGGGATCATCCTGCCCAGGCGCCCCAGGCGGACCGCCGCCGCCTACGCGAAGATCTGGACCCAAGAGGGTTCGCCGCTTGTCGCGACGACGGAGCGCGTGCGCCGGGCCCTCGCGGCGGCGCTCGGAGGGGGCGTGCCGGTGCACTCGGCGATGAGGTACGGCAGCCCCTCCATCGCGTCCGCGGTGGCAGCGGCGGCCGCGCAGGGCTGCGACGAGGTGCTCCTCATCCCGCAGTACCCCCACTACGCGATGTCGTCCTGGGAGACCGTGGTCGTCCGGGTCTACGAGGAGGCCGCGCGCCTGGCGCCCCGCATGCGCGTCAGCTGCGTCCAGCCCTTCTACGCGGATCCGGACTACATCGAGGTCCTCCACGCCGTGGCCTCGCCGCTGCTCGCGGCGCCGCACGACCACCTGCTGTTCAGCTACCACGGCCTTCCCGTGCGCCACCTGCGCAAGGCCGATTCGTCGCGGGCCCACTGCACGGTCGTGGCCGAGTGCTGCACGACCTGCGCGCCCGCCCGCGCCACGTGCTACAGGGCGCAGTGCGTCGCGACGACGGCGGCCCTCGCCCGCCGGGCCGGCCTCGATCCCGCCCGCCATTCGATGTCATTCCAGTCGCGCCTCGCGGGGGAGCCGTGGCTCGAGCCGTTCACCGACGTGGAGTTCGTCCGGCTGGCAAAGTCGGGCGTCAAGCGGCTCCTTGTCATGTGCCCTAGTTTTGTCGCCGATTGCCTTGAAACGCTTGAAGAAATTTCCATAGTCGGCCGTGAGACGTTTCTAGAAGCTGGAGGAGAACAATTTGAGAAGATAATCTGCCCGAACGACCACCCCGCCTATATCGATTTTCTCGCAAACCGTGTGCAAGAATGGCTTAATGGAAGCACGCCGTGAGGCAGCCGTTGACACATAACTCAGTGAGTACCGTAAAAACCGGGATTAACGAGGCCCAGATCGCCGTGCTGGTGCTGGATGGCTCCGGGAAGGTCACGGCCGCGAACCAGGCGGCGAAGGCGCTCTGGCAGACGGGTGCCGGGGAGCTTGTGGGCGAGTTCTTCCCGGGACTGTTCGCGTTGGACATCGTCTCCGACGAGCCGAGGATGCTCGAGGCGCAGTGGGACGTCCTGCTCGCGGCGACGCTCGACAAGGGAGCGGTCCTCTCGGTCCAGCCGAGGGAGGGGGCTCCCCAGCCGATGGTCGTGCGGGCGGAGAAGGCGATCGGAGACTCGGGAGGGTACATCGCAGTGATCGAGCCCCTTCTCGAGCTCGGCGCGCAGTCGGCCGTCTTCCCGGACGACCAGGCCGAGGCCCTGCAGCTGTTCGCGGAGCGCGGCGACGTCGGATTCTTCGACCTTAACCTGAAGGCCCGGCGCGTCGTCTACTCGCCGGCCTGGAAACGGATGCTCGGCTACACCGACACTGAGCTCGCCGACACCTACGAGGCGTGGCTCAACCTCCTGCACCCCGATGACTCGGCGGCCGCGCCGGACAAGGCCGGGCGCAAGTTCAAGGTGGGCGCGCGGCCCTTCGGCGTGGAATTCCGGATGAAGCACAAGCTGGGGCACTGGGCGTGGATCCAGTGCGCCGGGCTCCAGATCGTGAGCCAGTGGGGCGACCTGGAGCGCGTCATCGGCATCCACATCGACGCCACGGAGCGCAAGGAGGTCGAGGAGGCCGCCGTGGCGAGCGACGCCCGCCTTCACGCGCTGGCCGACGACGGGGCGCTGGCCGCGTTCGAGCTGAACTTCGCGGACAGGACGTCCTGGTTCTCCGACGCGTGGCTGCGGCTGCTCGGCACCGTGCCCGCCCCCGAGAACGGGCCGGGCGCGCTTGCCGAGGCCTTCGCTCCCGAGGAGTGCCCGGCCGGGATCGAGACCTGGCTCCTGGACCAGGCGCCGGGCCAGACCTCGTTCACCAGGGCCGTGCGCCTGCGCACCAAGGGAGGCCGGGCGTTCCCCGCCCTCCTCGGCATCAACCGCACCCTCACCCGGAAGCGAACCCTCGCGCGCGTCGTCGGGTTCGCCTGCCCGGTGCCCGAGGAGAGGCCGGCCGAGGCCCCGGCCGGGCAGGAGCCGCGGGCGGCCTCCGAGCAGGTCGGGGGCAGGCACCCGCACGCCATCCTCGAGGACGTGCTCGCAAACCTCGCGGAGGGCGTCATCGCCACGGACGCGAAGGGCATCGTGCTATTCGGGAACCCTACGGCCTCGCGCCTGCTTCGGATCCCCGTGGACGGCTTCGCGGGCAGGCCGCTCGACCAGGTCTTCTCGCTCGTCGACCGCCAGAGCGGCAAGCCGGGCGACAACGCGGCGGAGCGGGCCCTCACGGCCAGCGGCCCCCTGCCCCTGATCATCGACCAGGCGGTCACAGTGGTCGGCGGCGAACCCGTGCCCGTGTACTGGACGGCGCGCGCCTCGTACGCGCCCGACTCGAGCCTGCTCGGCGTCGTCATCGTCTTCCGCAACCCCGACGAGATGGCCCTGACGCCGGAGGAGCTGGTCAAGGCCAACCGGTATGAGTCGCTGGGGCTGCTTGCCGGCGGGATCGCGAACGACTTCAACAACCTGCTGACGACGATCCTCGGCGGCCTCTCGCTCGCGAAGGACAGCCGGGACCCGTCGGGCCTCGCGGAGGCGGAGGAGGCCTGCCTGGCCGCCAAGAACCTCACCAAGCAGCTCCTCACCTTCGCGAAGGGGGGGACGGGCACCCTGACGGTATGCGACTCGAAGGAGATCCTCGAGGAGGCCGTCAAGATCGCGTCGGCGGGCTCGACGGCGGAGATCACGGTGCAGGCGCCCGCGGGCACCGGGGCCGTCAAGGTGGACCGCGCCCAGGTCCTGCAGGTATTCCAGAACCTGATACTCAATTCACTGCAGGCGATGCCCCCCCAGCCCCACAGCCCGCGGCTGCAGCTGAGGGCGGCGGACGTCCACATAGTCGAGGGCCAGATCGCGTCCCTTCCCGCGGGCGAGTACGTCGAGTTCGAGGTGCGCGACAACGGGAGCGGGATCAGCCCCGAGAACCTCGAGAAGATCTGGGACCCGTTCTTCACGACCAAGAAGCACGGCACCGGCCTCGGCCTGTCGACCGCGATGGCGATCGTGCGCAGGTTCGGCGGCGAGATCGGCCTCCAGTCGACCGTCGGGGTGGGAACGGTCTTCAGCGTCTTCCTTCCCATAGCCGACCAGCCCGTGGACGTGCAGGCCCGCCCCGCCCCTTCCCAGCGCTTCTGCACGGGGAGGGTGCTCTTCATGGACGACGACGACCACATCTGCGCGCTGACCGCGGCCATGCTGCAGAGCCTCGACTACAAGTTCGACATCGCCAAGAACGGCGACGACGCGATCACGTTCTACAAGCGCTACCTGAACATCGGCAGGCCCTACGACGCAGTCATCATGGACCTGACCGTCGTGGGCGGCCTCGGCGGCGAGGAGACCTTCCGGGTCCTGCGCGAGCTCGACCCAGAGGTGCGGGCGATCGTGTCGACCGGCTACGACGACGAGGACATGGCCCGGCACTACCTCGACATGGGGTTCTGCGGCTACCTCACGAAGCCCTACCGGGTCTCCGACCTGGGCAAGGTGCTCAAGGCGGTCCTGGGCTGAAGGGCCGAGGCCCTCAGTCCCGCCACGTGAAGGCGTGGCACAGGGCGACGCCCGCGGCGTCCGCCTCGTCGAAGGCGAGTGTCCGCCCGTGCCCGAGGAACGCCATGACGGCGCGCGCAAGCTGCTCCTTGCTCGCCCTGCCGCTGCCCGCGACCGCCTGCTTCACCCGCAGCGGCGGATACTCGAAGACCGGAAGCCCATGGAGGGCGGCGGCGGCGATTGCGGCTCCGCGCGCCGCCCCGAGGACCTGCGCCGTCTGGAAATTCTGCACGTATATCGTCTGCTCGAGGGCGACATGGCGGACTCCGGCCGGGCCGGCCACGAAATCGGCGACGGCTCGGTGGATCTCCGCCAGGGCGGCCGCCATCGTCCGGCTGGCCGGGACGCGAACCGTCCTGCTCCGCACGAGGACGGGCGCCTTGGCGGCGTCGAATTCCACGAGCGCGAGGCCGGTCCCCCTGAGCGACGGGTCGATGCCGAGGACCAGGCCGCTGAAGGGCCTCCTCAGGCGGGGCTCCTCGGCGGGGCCCGCGGCGCTCCGGCGGGGAATCGGCTCCCCCCGCAGCTTGGCGGTCCACATCTTCCTCGAGCTCAGCCTAGCCATGACAGCGTCGCGCGGCAGACGTCGCCCGCCCCCGCCACGAGGGCGAGCACAAGAACGATCGTCTCGAAGGCCCGCTGGTTGATCCACCCAAGGAGCCACCGGCCGATCCACGTGCCCGCAAGCACCGCCGGGGCAAGCACGAGGCTTGCCGCAAGGCTGTCGCGGGTGATGAGGCCGAGCCCGACCATGAAGGGCATCTTGAACAGGTTGAGCACGAGGAAGAAGACGGCCGTCGTCCCCATGTATTCCATCTTGGGCAGGCGCATCGCCAGCATGTAGATCACGGTCAGCGGGCCGGCCGCGTTGGCCACAAGCGTCGTGAACCCGGCAAGTACGCCGATCACCGGCGCAAACCACGCCGCGTGCTCCCCGCCGTCGCCGTCGCGCCGGAAGCGTCGGACGAGGTAGAGCACCGCCAGGCCGAGGATGATAGCGCCGATCGAGAACCGCGCCTGGCGCTCGTCCATGCGCCCCAGCGCAAACCACCCGATGACGACCCCCGCGCCGGCCCACGGGAAGAGGCGCCAGAGGTGGCGCCACTGGGCGTGCTTGCGGTACGACAGGACTGCGACCACGTCGCCGACGAGGAGGAGCGGCAGGACGAGGCCGGTCGAGCGGCGCGCGGGCATGATCCCCGCGAAGATCGACACGAAGATCAGGCTGAGCCCGGTGATGCCGGTCTTCGCCACGCCCACGAGGAGCGCCCCAAGCGCCGCAAGGCACCACTGCAGCGGGTCAAAGTTCAATCGGACGCCCCCATCGCGCAATCCTCGGCCGGGGCCCAGGCCACGGCAACCGAGAACGCGCGCCGGCCCGGCGCCTTCCTGCGGGTCCCGGACCCGGCCCAGATCGGCGAAAAATTCTGTCGCGGGCGGCTTCGCGGGCCTCTTTGCTCAGGCGATGACATTCGACGAGTCACTTGCCGAGTCCGTCCGCACGCTCGAATCGCTGGCGGGTATCCGGCAGGCCGTCGACGCGGCCGCCGAGCTGATCGTGGGGACCCTTCGCGGCGGCGGCAAGCTGCTGGTCTGCGGCAACGGAGGCAGCGCGGCGGAGGCTGCGCATTTTGCGACCGAGGTCGTGGGCCGGTTCGACCGGAACCGGCGGTCGCTGCCCGCGTTGGCGCTCTCCGGCGACGGCTCCCTGGTGACCTGCATCGGAAACGACTACGGCTTCGAGCATGTGTTCGCGCGCCAGATCGCCGGGCTCTCGAGGCCGGGGGACCTTGTCGTCGTGCTCACCTCGAGCGGCAAGTCTCCGAACATCATCTCGGCGCTGCACGAGGCGAAGCGGCTGGGGCTCAGGTCCGTCGCGCTTCTCGGCCGGGGCGGCGGCGCGGCCAAGGGGCTCGCGACGTGCGAGCTCATCATCCCCGGGGCGAAGGGGGCATCGGCGCAGGAGTCCCACCTCTTCCTCATCCACTATTTCTGCGAGCTGATCGACGCATCCTTCCCATGAGCCAAAACCAACCTGCCAGCGAACAGGCCGTCATCAGGACGTCCTACGGTGAGATGACGGTCGCCTTCTGGCCCGACGTGGCCCCGAAGACGGTGGAGAACTTCAAGAAGCTCGCCAGCAGCGGCTTCTACGACGGGACCGCGTTTCACCGGATAATCAAGGGCTTCATGATCCAGGGGGGATGCCCGAACACGAAGCCGGGCGGGCGCGGCACTCCAGGGACCGGCGGGCCCGGCTACCAGATCAAGGCCGAGTTCAACGCCAGGCCCCACGTCCGCGGGGTGGTCTCGATGGCGCGCTCGGCCGATCCGGACTCGGCGGGCAGCCAGTTCTTCATCTGCCACGGGGACGCGCGCTTCCTGGACCGCAAGTACACGGCCTTCGGCGCGCTGGTCGCCGGGGACGACGTGCTCGAGCTGATCGCCAACGTCCCCACAGGGGGCAGCGAGAAGAGCACCCCGGTCGAGAGGGTCGGCCTGGAGAGCGTCAGGATTGTGCAGGCGCCGGCCTAGTCAGGCGCCGAGCGCCCCGGCGACGGCCTCGCAGGTGATGCGCCCCGCGCGGGTGTTGACACCCTTCGCCAGCCCCCTGTGCTCGGCGAGCGCGGCATCGAGGCCCTCCTGGACGATCAGCGCGACATACGGCTCCGTCGCCTGGGTGAGCCCCTGCGTCGAGGTCCGGCCGACGAGCGCCGGCATGTTCGGCACCGCGTAATGGATGACGCCGTGCTCCCTGTAGACCGGCTCCTTGTGGGAGGTTGGGTGGATGCCCTCGATGCAGCCGCCCTGGTCGATCGCAATGTCCACGATGACGCTTCCCGGGCGCATCTTCGACTTCATCGAATTGGTGACTACGGTGGGCGCCTTCGCGGCGGGTATGAGGACCGCGCCCACGAGCAGGTCGGCATCGGCCACGCAGCCCTCCAGGTTTGAGAGGTTGGACATCAGCGTGACGACCCGCCCGCGGTACTCCGAGTCGAGCGCCTCGAGCTTGCGCGTGTCCAGGTCGAGTACGGTGACCCTGGCCCCCATTCCCGCCGCCATCTGGACCGCGTGCGCCCCGGAGTTCCCCGCGCCGACCACGACGACATGGCCCGGCAGCGTGCCGGGAATCCCCCCGAGGAGGACGCCCGCGCCCCCGTGCTGCGTCTGGAGGAAGTAGGCCCCGACCTGGATCGCCAGCCTGCCCGCGATCTGCGACATCGGCCTAAGGAGCGGGAACGCCCCGTCGGCGCTCTCGACCGTCTCGTACGCGATCCCGAGGATGTTCTTCTTCAGGAGGATCTTGGCGAGGGCCGGTCCGGCCGCGAGGTGAAGGTACGTGAAGAGCGCCTGGCCGTCCTGCATGAGCTCGTACTCGGCGGGAAGAGGCTCCTTGACCTTCAGGATGAGCTCCGCCGACCGCCACACCTTTGCCGGGTCGGCCACGAGGACGCCCCCGGCGACCCGGTACTCCTCGTCGGTGAAACCGGCGCTCAGGCCGGCGGATTTCTCGACGAGCACCTTGGCGCCCAGCGAGACGCAGCGCCGGCACAGGCTCGGCGTCATCGAGACGCGCGTTTCTCCGATTTTGATCTCCTTCGGGACCCCGATTGTCATGCGCAGATCATGCGGCCGGCCGACGGCGTGACAAGAATCAAGAGGCGGCCACGGGCTTGGAATCGGGCCCGTCTTGCCTCATGCACTGGGTCGATGCCCAAGATGATCAACCTCATGGTGGCCTGCGCGGAGAACCGCGTGATGGGGCGCAAGAACCGCCTCCCGTGGAGGATCCCGGAGGACATGCGGTTCTTCCACGAGCAGACCGCCGGCAAGACGATCATCCTCGGGCGGATCTGCTACCAGACGTGGCCCCGCGCGAGGGAGGACGGCCGCAGGCTGATCGTCGTCACCAGCGACGCCTCCCTTGAGCGGGACGGCGTGCGCGTCGCGCGCTCCGTGGCGGAGGCGCTCGAGATCGCCGAGGCCATGCCGGGCGAGATCTACGTGAACGGCGGCGAGCGCATTTTCGAGGAGGTCCTTGCCCTGCCCCGGCCGATGAGGCTGCACCTGACCCTCGTCCACGCGGAGGTCGACGGCGACCGGCGCTTCCCGGAATGGCGCCACCTCCGCTGGCGCGAGCTGGACAGGCGCGAGAGCTCGGACGCGAACTTCCGCTACACGTTCTTCACCCTCGAGCGCTAGCGCCCGGCGCGCGGGCGGCGTGCGCCCTCGCGACCTCGACGTACTTCAGCGCCCACCGCCGGATCCCGGCCCGCTCCGCGGCGGTCAGGGGCCCGATCACGCGGGCGGGCGAGCCGTAGACAAGCGAGCCCGGGGGGCACCTGAACAGCCGGGGGACGAGCGAGTTGGCGCCGATGATGGAGCGGGCCCCGATGACCGCCCCGTCCAGGATGGTCGAGCCCATCCCGACCAGGCATTCGTCGCCTATCGTGCAGGCGTGCACAATCGCGCCGTGGCCTATTGTGCACCAGGCCCCGATGCGCACGCCGAGCTCATCGGCCAGGTGCACGACGACGTTGTCCTGGATGTTGGTCCCCTCGCCCACCCGGATGGCGTTTATGTCGCCCCGAAGCACGGAGCCGTAGAACACGCTCGTTCTGGGCCCCAGGACCACGTCCCCGACGACCGTCGCGCCGGCAGCGATGAAGATCGCCCTGGAGGTGTCCGGCGTGCGGCCGAGGTGCAGCCGCAGCCTGCCGCGGGCCGACGGGGCAGCGGCCGCCCCCTTTCGCGCGCTTGCGTGGCCCCTCATCCCGGGAAACGGGTCCCGCCCGCCGGCGCGGGCGCGACCCGGCGGGCCTGGGGCGCCCTCACGGGACGGGCACGGCGGCGAGGCTCCATATCTGCTCCGCATACTCGCGGATCGTGCGGTCGCTCGAGAACCTGCCGACCCGCGCGACGTTCAGCATCGCCTTCCGGGTCCAGCCGTCCCTGTCGCGGTAGGCGGCATCAACCGCCCTCTGGCAGTCGCAGTATGCCCGGAAGTCGGCGAGCACCATGTACGGGTCGCCCCCGGACAGGAGCGTGCCGTGGACCGCGCCGAACGCGCCCTGCTCGCCGGGAGTCCAGTAGTCGCTCCCGAGCCAGTCCATGACGGCCCGGATCTCCTCGTCGCCCTTGTAGAGGTCCCACGGATTGTAGCCGCGCGCGCGCAGCGCCTCGACCTCCTCGACCGTCATGCCGAATATGAAGATGTTCTCGCGGCCAACCTCCTCGCGGATCTCTATGTTCGCCCCGTCGAGGGTCCCCACGGTGAGGGAGCCGTTCAGGGCGAGCTTCATGTTCCCCGTCCCCGAGGCCTCCTTGCCGGCCGTCGAGATCTGCTCGGAGACGTCGGCGGCGGGGATGATCTTCTCCGCCAGGGAGACCCGGTAGTTCGGCAGGAAGGCGACCTTGATCTTTCCCAGGATGCGGCTGTCGGAGTTTATCCGGGCTCCGATGACGTTTATCGCCCGGATGATGTTCTTCGCCACGTCGTAGCCGGGCGCCGCCTTCGCCGCGAAGATGAAGACCCGCGGCACGATGTCGAGCGACGGGTCGTGCAGGAGCCGGCGGTAAAGCGCCATGATGTGCAGCAGGTTCAGGTGCTGGCGCTTGTACTCGTGGAGCCGTTTTATCTGGGCGTCGAAGATCGCGTCGGGCGACACCTCCACGCCGCACTCGGCGCGGATCACGCGCGCCAGGTCCACCTTGTTCGCGTGCTTCACCTCGGCAAACTCGCGCCTGAAGTTGCCGTCGTCGGCGAACTTCTCGAGCCCGCGCAGCCGGTCGAGGTCGCGCACCCAGCCGGAGCCCCCGAGCGCCCGGGTCACGAGCGCCGCCAGCCGGTGGTTGCACTGCAGCAGCCAGCGCCTCGGCGTGATCCCGTTCGTCTTGTTCTGGAACCTCCCGGGAAAGAGGGCGTCGAACTCGGGGAAGAGGTGCTTGCGGAGCAGCTCCGTGTGCAGGGCCGCGACCCCGTTCACGGCGTGCGAGCCCATGACCGCGATGTGCGCCATCCGCACCCTCTTCTCGCCGTTCTCCTCGATCAGCGAGCACGCCCTCTTCTTGTCGTTGTCGCCCGGCCATTTCGCCTCGCACAGCGCCATCACGCGCACGTTCAGGTCGTAGATGATCTGGAGGTGGCGCGGCAGGACGCGCTCAAAGAGCGGGAGCCCCCATTTCTCGAGCGCCTCGGGGAGCAGCGTGTGGTTCGTGTAGCCCATCGTGCGGGTTGTTATGTCCCAGGCCGCGTCCCATGCCATGTCCTGCTCGTCGATCAGGATCCGCATGAGCTCCGCGACCGCGATGGCCGGATGGGTGTCGTTGAGCTGTATGGCGACCTTATCGGCAAAGTTCTTCCATGAATTCCCGGGCGACCGGAAGTGTCGCCGGATGATGTCGCGGATCGAGCACGCCACGAAGAAGTACTGCTGCACGAGCCTCAGCTCCTTCCCGTTCTCGGTCTTGTCGTTCGGATAAAGGACCTTGGAGACGGTCTCGCCGACGGCCTTCTCCCGGACGGCGTCGACGTATCCGCCCGAGTTGAACACCGCCAGGTCGAAGTCCTCGGACGCGCGCGAGGCCCAGAGGCGCAGGATGTTCACGGTGTTCGTGCCGAACCCGGCCACGGGGATGTCGTGCGGGACGCCGAGCACCGTGCGGAACTCCACCCATTTCGGCGTCGAGTCCCCGCGGTCGTTGAAGGCGTTCGCGACGCGGCCGTAGAGCCTGACCTCCTGGGTGTAGTCGGCCCTGATCACCTCCCACGGGTTGCCGAAAAGCATCCACCTGTCGGGGTGCTCCACCTGGCAGCCGTTCACGAACTGCTGCTTGAACAGGCCGAACTCATAGTGGATGCCGTATCCCAGGGCCGGATAGTCCATCGTCGCCAGCGAGTCCATGAAACAGGCCGCCAGGCGGCCGAGCCCCCCGTTGCCGAGCCCCATGTCGACCTCGGACTCGCGCACCTCCTCGTAGTCCACGCCAAGCGACTGCAGGGCCGATTTAACGGCCTCGGTGGTCCCCGTCGCAAGCAGGTTGCTCTCGAACAGCCGGCCCAGCATGTACTCCATGGATAGGTAGTACACCCGCCGGATGTTCAGGTCGTTGTGGACGCGCTGAGTGTCGATCATCCTCTCGTGGATCGTGTCGCGCACGGCCAGGGACGCGGCCACCCACCAGTCGCGCGGCGTGGCCGAAGGCCCGTGGCGCGCGAGGGTCGAGGTCAGGTGGCGCTGGATCAGCGACCGCATTACCTCTGCCGGCGAGTCGCCGTTCCTGGTGTCCTTTGATGGTGTCGGCATGCGAATGATCCTTCGTCCAATGCAAGACTCACGCCGCCAGGTGGGGCGGTCACGCAAAAACTTGAGCCGCGGGGCTATTTCTGGAAACGCCTGGCCAGCTCGCCGTGGTTGAGCTCCACGTAGGTCGGGCGCCCGGCGGGGCTCGAGACCGGGGAGGATGTCGCGAACAGCTCCCGCAGCAGCGCCATGGCCTCGGCCTCGCCCGTCTGGGCCGGGAGCCGCACGGCCTTCGCCGCCGCGAGCCGCGCGAGCTCGTCGCGCGCCAGCTCCGCGTCCGATCCCGGCATCCGGCCCTCGCGCAGCGCCCCGACAAGGTCGCGCACGAAGGCCTCGGCGTCCCCGGGCTCCATCCACGCGGGAAGCGCGCCGACGCGGAAGAAGTCCCGGCCGAACCCGGTGATTTCCAGGCCGTGGGCGAGCAGGAACCCCAGATTGTCGGTCAGGATCGCCGAACTCACGGGATTGAGCTCGATCGGCACGGGAATAAGCAGCGGCTGCACCGGAACGCCTCCCGACCTGAACTGATCCTTTAGGCGCTCGTACCAGACCCGCTCATGGGCCGCGCGGCGGTCGAGCAGGACGAGCCCCTGGGGCGTCTCGAACAGGGTGTAGTCTCCGTGCGCCGTCCCGAGGAACCTCCACTGGGGCGCAGGGCCGCGCCCGGGTCCGGCGGGCGCCTGCCCCCCGGGGGGCTCCTCGGCCGCGGGCGCCTCCGGCCGCGGGGGCCCTCCGGGCCAGGCCTGAAACGGCCCCGGCAGCGGCCCCGGGGACCCGAGCGGCGCAAGCTCGGCGGCCGCCATCCCCACGGCGCCCGCCGGCGCCGCCGATTCGCGAAGGCGGCCAAGGACCGAGCGAAGCACGAATCCCCGGACCAGGGCCTCCCTCCGGAAGCGCACCTCGCGTTTCGCCGGATGGACGTTGACGTCGATCTCGGCGGGCCCGCACTCGAAGAAGACAAACGCCACCGGGTACCGCCCCGGCGGGATCGAGTCGCGGTAGCTCTCGATCAGCGCCCCGTTCAGGGTCCGGCTGTCGACCGGCCTCGAATTGACGAACGCGACCAGGTCGTGCCTCGTCGCCCGGCCGACCCCGGGGCGGCCGATCAGGCCGAAGAGCCGCATCCCCGGCTCGGCGGAATCGATCGTGAGCAGCCCCTCGGCCTCGTGGCGCCCGTAGATCTCCGCGACCCGGTCGGCCAGGCTGGAGCACTCCGGCGACCGGAACAGCTCCCTGCCGTCCTCGTAGAGCGCGAAGGAGGCCGCCGGGCATGCGAGGGCGTACAGGCGCACGCAGTTGACGATGTGCGCCGACTCGGTCCGGTCGGACTTGAGGAACTTGCGGCGGGCCGGGACGGCCTCGAAGAGGTGCTCGACGTCAACGCGGGTCCCCACGGGCCGGCCGCAGGCCCTCGCATGCAGCACCCTTCCGGCGTTCACGGCTATCTCGGTGCCCGAGTCCTGCCCGGCCTCCCGGGTCTGGAGCGTGAAGCGGGAGACGCTGGCAATCGACGCCAGCGCCTCGCCCCGGAACCCGAAGGTGGCGAGCCGGTCGAGGTCCGCGGCGTCGGCGATCTTGCTCGTCGCGTGGCGCTCCAGGGCGGTGCGGGCGTCCTCGGGCGACATCCCATGGCCGTTGTCCTCAACACGGATAAGGGCCTGGCCCGCGTGCGCGAACTCGACGACGATGCGCGTTGCGCCAGCGTCAAGGGCATTCTCGACCAGCTCCTTCACCACGGCCGCCGGCCTCTCGATCACCTCGCCGGCGGCGATCTGGTTGGCCACCCGTTCCGGCAGGATGATGACCTTTGCCATTCCGATCCGCGGGGACGCGGCTACCCGAGGATCCTGCTCCAGCGGGCGAACTGCCGGTCGATCTGGGAGGGGCCCGGCATGCCGGTCCCCTTCCTCAGCGCCATAGCGCGGTCGAGGTCGAAGACCGACGCCCAGCCCTTGCCGAAGCGCGGATGCAGCCGGTTCACCTCGATGGTCGACAGGTCCGGTATCGCGCACCCCTTCCTCTCGGCAAGGGCCACCACCGCGCCGACCGCGTGGTGCGCCTCCCGGAAGGGTACCCCCCGCGACACGAGGTAATCGGCCAGGTCGGTCGCCAGGAGGGCGGGATCCGAGGCGGCCGCCGCGCACCTCGCCCGGTCGAACGACATCCCCCGCACCGCCCCCTCCAGGACATCGGCGCAGACCGCCGACTGGTCGAAGCTGTCGAAGACGGGCGGCTTGTCCTCCTGAAGGTCGCGGTTGTAGGTCATCGGGAGCCCCTTGACCAGGGTCAGAAGGGTGTGGAGGTTGCCCTGCAGACGGGCCGCCTTGCCGCGCAGCAGCTCGCACGCGTCGGGGTTCCTCTTCTGCGGCATAAGAGAGCTGCCCGTGCAGAACTCGTCGGGCAGCTCCACAAAGCCGAATTCGGAGCTGCTCCAGATGACGAGGTCCTCCGCGATGCGCGACATGTGCACCCCGAATAGCGCGCACGCCGAGGCGAACTCGACGTGGAGGTCCCGGTCCGCCACCGCATCCATCGAATTCTGGGTGACCCGCGGGCGGCCCCTGCGGTCCACGAACCCGAGCATCCTCGCGGCGAATTCCCGGTCGATGGGAAGCGTGGTGCCCGCGATCGCGCCGGACCCCAGGGGGCTCTCGTTCGCCTTGTCGGCAACCGACGAGAGCCGCGCCCGGTCGCGCTCGAGCATCTCCATCCAGCCGAACAGGTGGTGCGAGGCGTAGACGGGCTGCGCCCTCTGGAGGTGGGTGTACCCCGGAATGACGACGCCCCGGTTCGCCCCGGCGACGGCCAGGATCGCCCGCTGGGCGCCGAGCACCTTGACGCCCAGCACCGCGCACGCGTACTTGAAGAAGAGCCTCATGTCGGTGGCCACCTGGTCGTTGCGGCTGCGGGCCGTGTGGAGCTTCGCCGCCGCGGGGACCCGCCTCGTGAGCGCGTGCTCGATGTTCATGTGCACGTCCTCAAGCCTCCTGTCCCAGGCGAAGCGGCCGCTGCGAACCTCCGCGAGGATCCCGTCAAGGCCGGCAATGATCGCGTCCCGCTCCCTCGCTGTGATCAGGCCGACGTGGGCGAGCATCGCGCAGTGCGCCTTGCTCCCGGCGATGTCAAAGGGGGCCAGGCGCCTGTCGAACGATTCGGACTCGCTGAACTTGAGCATCAGGTCGGCCGGTCCAGTCTCGAATCGGCCTCCCCAGGTGGGTTGTTTTTGCTTGGCCATGGAGGAGGGGGGCAACCAGATGACGCCCCGCGGCGCGCCGGCGCAACGCGAAAGATTCGCGCCTATTTTCCGGTTTGCCCGCCGGCGTCCCGTGTCCAGATTCGACGCGTGCTCAGGACCGCAGCCATCGCCGCCATCGCCCTCGCAGCCGCAGCACCGGCGCCCGGCGACGACGACGGGCTCGCGCGGTTCGACAAGGTCGACATCCGGCCGACGACCACCTCCCTTTACATCGCGACGGTCACGATGACGTTGCAGCCGTTCTTGCGGCATGACGCCGTCTTCTCGTCCACGTACTCGGCTCGGGTGTTCCCCTATTTCTTCTGGAGCGAAAGCGGCCGGATATGGATCGACGTGCCCCGCGAGAAGCTGCGCCGGGTGGCCCGGGGCGACGCCGTCGAGTTCACGGGCCGCGGGGTGAACGAGTCAGGCGACGAGAGGAGGATAGAGGGGCGCGCGATCCCGACCGGGCCCTCAAGCGGAAGGATCCAGGTTCGGGTCTACGTGACGAGGCGGATCCACCTGACTTTCGACACCACCTACGACCTCCAGGGCGCCGCGGACCCGGAGCCCGCCGTCACTCCCAGGTGAATTCGATGACCTTCTCCACGGAGGGCGCCAGGCTCTGATGGACGGGGCAGGTGTCGGCCGCCGTCTCGAGCACCCCAGGCGGCACCCGGCGCGCGGACGCCGGCATCCGGAAGCGGGCCGCAAGCCTCGAGATCCTCCTGGGCGCGTCCGCCGCCATCTCCTTCGTCACCTCGTACTTGAGGCCGCCGATGTCCACGCCGTGCCTGCGGGCGGCTATGGCCATGGTGGTCGCGACGCAGGTCGCGAACGCCGTCGCGACGAGGTCGGTCGGGGAGAACGCCGCACCGAGGCCCTGGTTGTCCCTTGGGGCGTCCGTGCCCAGCACGCTGCCCGACGGCTCGTGGACCGCCGAGCAGTGGAGGTCGCCCTGGTACTCGCCGGTTATCCTTACCATCCAGGCATTATCGGCGGGCCCGGCGCATTTGCAACCGCCTCACGGCTCCTCCGCGACAAACGCCGGCGCGATCACGCGCCGCGCGGCTCGGACAAACGAGGCCAGCGGCGCGTCAAACTCCGGCCCGCTGCCCCCGCAGCCCGGGACGAAGATGGCGGACAGGGCCGGCGGGTTCTCCAGCGACAGCGGGCTCGCCTCGCGCAGCTGCTCCAGCGTCTGCGCGACGTAGCTGACCCTGACGTAGAACGAGTTCTGCTGGCCCGCGCGCCTGCGCAGCTCGAATACAAGGGCGCCGCAGGGCAGGGTGGCGTTCGCCGGGGTCCCGGGAATCCACCAGTCCATGCCGAACATGCCGCCGACATTGGCGATGTTCGTGTCGTGGCCCGCAAGGATCAAGACGCGCTCCCCCGGCGGGCCAATGGCGCCGGGAACGATCTGTCCCAGGGCCGCCTGCTCCAGGGTATCCACGATGTGGCTCACCAGGTTGGATCCGCCTGCCTGCGCGATGTAGAACGTCCGTTGGGTGAGGTCGAAGTAGAGCTCGTGGAGGGCGAGGACGTCGGTCAAAGAGCGGCCGTCTACCCTGCCCCAGCCCACGTCGGAGGCCGGCTTCCCGTCCGTGTACTCGAGGAGCAGGCTCTCGGTGCACTGCGAGGCGGCGTAGATGGGGCCATTGAGGGTCACCAGATGGTCCCATCCGCCGGGCACGACGGCGGCCGGGGCGTCAAAAGGCGAGGCTCCCGGAGGCGGGACCGCCTGGCCGAAAAGGATCCCCTTCAGCTCGGCTAGCTGCGCTGCGTAGGCGCGATCCACCCTGCCGGGATCCCCGCCCATGCGACCCAGCACGGCCGCGACGGCCAGGGCGGAGTCGGGATGTCCGACCCGGGCCTTGAGCGGGCGGAAGAGGGGGTCGGCCATCCCCTCCGCGAGCGCGTGGACATCCGGCTCGCCGACCCGGACGAGCGCCTTGCCCAGAATGCGGCCCGTCTCGATGGTCCGCTGGTCGTTGTCCGCGCGGACATAGACGCGCGGCCCGTCGACGGCGGGGTCGCCGGACAGGGCCCCGGCAGCGGCGAGGCGCGCGCGGTAATAGTCGCCCATCAGGGCGGCCAGCGAGTCGCCATGGGGCGTCTGGATTCCCGGCGCGACCTCCCACTTGGGCCAGGGCTGGCCCGCGTACTTGGCCATGGCCTCGTTTGTCGCGAGGGGCGAGCGGACGCTGTGCCGGGTGAGTATGATCGCCAGCTGCAGCTCGTCGCCCGGCGCGGCCGCATCCGCCCGCGCGGCGCAGAACAGGAGCGCGGCGGCCAGCGCCGCGGCGCCGGTCCAGGGAAAGGCGGGCCCCGCTCGAAATACCTGTTCCCGGGTCATTCCGAAGTGAACCTCCGCGTGCAGGGTCCGTCAAGGCGCTCAATCGGCTGCGTGAATTGGCTCGGCTCCGCCCGCCCGGGGCCCTTGATCGCCATGGTCTCCCGCCCGTTCACCGCGCCGACCCGCGCGCGCTTTTCCCGCCTGTCCCGGTGGCCCGTCCCTCCCGTCCCGGTGCCCCGCACGGCGATCGAGTAGCCAGGGGAGGTTACCCTCCCCCAGCTCTCACACCACCGGACGTACGGTCCACGTATCGCGGCGGTTCCTCAAGAGGTTGAGTTTGCCAAGGCGGTTAGGCTATCGAGCAGGTTA
>Ga0181526_10000926_pt1 | contig 29617 bp, 25 predicted proteins | sample PEATcosm2014_Bin_35_FD_119750 | JGI IMG/M metagenome (GOLD analysis project Ga0181526, IMG submission 119750) | Peatland microbial communities from MTU Mesocosm Facility, Houghton, MI, USA - PEATcosm2014_Bin06_30_metaG | ecosystem: Environmental > Terrestrial > Soil > Wetlands > Peat | place...
GAGCGTGACCTTGTAGGTCCTGCCCGGCGCAAGCGCGGGCACGAAGAATCCCAGGGACGTCGGCGACTCGTAGACCGTCCGGACGGCGGTGCCGTCAAACCCGATCAGGTCCCGCGGCGTGAAGCCGCGGCCGAGGACGCCTATCCTCGCGCCGACGGGGCCGCGGTTGACCTCGAGCGAGAGCACGTAGCGGCTGACTATGGCGGTGTGCTCGAGGGCGGTGTACGCCTGCTGAGTTGTGGGCCCCCCCTTGCTGTAGTCCACGAGGTAGTAGTAGCCGATGTCGTTCTGGGACGGCGGAAGCCTGTAGTCGTACTCGAAGAGCTCGACCGACGTGTCGCTGCGCTTCATCTCGTGGCTCTCGGCGCCGACCACGATGCGGGGCGTGATGCTGTCCGCGATGACCGAGGCCGACTTCGGGGTCACGCGCAGGGTGAACGTGTAGATCCCCGAGGGGTTCTCCGGCAGGGATGAAGGCGTCAGGTTCGTCAGCGCCAGGTTGCTGCAGCCGCAGAGCGCCGCCACGGCGAGGGCTGCGGCCGACGCGGGGAATAATTGTCTCGCGAAGGCAAATTGTTTGAGGTCCATATCACGCTAGTAATGAGCCGTGTGGCCATAGAGGAGCAAGCCAAAGCTGACGGCGCAGGACCGCTCGGTCTTTACATCCATGTGCCCTTCTGCGCCACCAGCTGCGATTTCTGCGCGTTTTACCAGGTCCGTCCGACCGCCGAATCGGTCAGGGGCTTCCTGAAGGGCGCGGCCCTTGAGGCCCGGCTCGTGGATTGGCAAAGGGCCCCCGAGACGGTGTTCTGGGGGGGCGGTACGCCGGGGCTTCTCTCGCCGGCGGACCTCGGGCGGCTGGCGGAGGTCGTCGGGAAGGCGGCGGGCGGGGCGCCCCTTCGCGAGTGGACGGTGGAGCTCGCGCCCGCCTCGGTGACACGGGAGCGGCTCGCCGTCCTGCGCTCGGCGGGCGTGACCCGCGCGTCGCTCGGCGTACAGAGCTTCAGGCCCGCGCTCCTCGAGGCCCTCGGCAGGGCGCACTCGCGCGAGCAGGTGTACCGGGCCTACGAGCGGATACGCGCCGCCGGGTTCGCGAGCGTCAACCTCGACCTCATGTTCGCCCTGCCCGGCCAGACCGCATCCGAATGGGACGCCGACATCGGGGATGCCGTCTCGCTCGCCCCGGACCACGTCTCGACCTACTGCCTCACTTTCGAGGAGGACACTCGCCTCTGGGTGAAGCTCTCCCAGGGCCGGGTCAGGCTCGACCCCGAGAACGAGGCGCGGATGTACGAGCGCACCTGGGAGCGCCTCGGCGCGGCCGGCTACGCGCAGTACGAGATCTCAAATTTCGCGAGGGAGGGCCACGAATGCCTCCACAATGTCAACACGTGGAGGATGGGCGAGTGGGTGGGCCTGGGGCCGTCCGCGGCCTCCCAGCACCGGGGCTGGAGGGGCTCAAACGTGGCCGACCTCGGGGAGTGGGCCGGCCTGGTCGCCCGCGGGGAGCGGATGAGCAGGGACCGCGTGGCCCTGACCCAGGGCCTCCTCGCCGAGGACGCGCTCGTGTTCGGCCTTCGCATGAACGCGGGAGTCGACATCGGGCGCCTGCGGGCGCGGTGCCCCGGGGCCCCCTGGAGCCGCGTTGAGGACCTGGTCGACCGGCTCTGCGCCGACGGCCTCGCCGCGCGGGACGGGCCGCGGGTGCGCCTCGAGCCAAGGGGCCGCCTCCTCGCCGACTCGGTTGGCTCGGAGATCATGGTCGCATTCGACCAGCGGGCGCCGGTGCCGGCCGGCCCGGCCTGACGGGCCTTCAGGCGGCGGCGTGCCCGCCGGCCACGTTCCTGCCTGCGAAATGGGCAAAGAATGCGTCCCTGCGGGTGCGCGCAAGCTGGAGATCCTTGGTTCCCAGGGACCTGCGTATGCGCTCCTTCGTGAACTGGGTCGGGTGCACCGTGTAGTGCAGGAACCAGGTCCCGTGGTTGTTCCAGAGATGATGGTTGGGATTATCCGCGGCAATGCGGATGGCGGAGCGTTCGGCTTGATTCGTCATGATGCGTGATGGTCTTCTTTTGGATTGGATCGCGCGCCAGGGCTGAAAGCAAAAGACCGACCTGGCATCAGGTCGGTCACCGCTTTCGGGAGCGTTTAGGTTCGGGGCCCCGCGGCCCCGCACATCCGGGCTTTCACCCGATCCACCGTGGCCGCTCCCGGCCCGGTTGGCGGAACCGGCCTTTGGGGGCCGGTTCGTTCCTGATGCGGCGTAAAGGATGGAATTCGGCGACAATCCGTCCAGAGTATTTTTTGGTTTAGTGCTTGGTTTATTGCAACTCGTTGGATATCAGATTGAAGACCTTCGCGACCGCTCCCACCCCCAGATAGATGGCTTCCCTACGAGTCACCGTAGCAATCATCACGTACAACCGCTGCCGCTACCTGCGCCAGACGCTTTCCGGCATGGTGCGCCAGGATTATCCGGCCGACCGCTGGGAGCTCCTCGTCGTCGACAACAACTCGACGGACGAGACGCGCGACGTCGTCACTTCGTTCGTGACCTCGAGCCCGGCGCCGCGGCGCATTCTCGAGACGCGCCAGGGGCTCGACTTCGGGCGCAACCGCGCCATCGAGGAGGCGCGGGGCGACTTGGTCGTGCTGGTGGACGACGACATCCTGGTCGAGCCGGACTGGCTCACGCAGCTGATCGCCCCCTTCTCGTCCGAGAGCGCGCACAAGATCGGGGTCGTCGGCGGCGAGGTGGTGCCGGTGTTCCCCGACGGGATCCCGGACTGGCAGAAGGGCATGCACCGGCCGCTCGGGCTCAGGGCCGACCCGGGCCCGCTCGCGCCCGACCAGGCCCCCGTGGGCGCCAACTTCGCGTTCCCGAAATGGGTCTTCGTTCAATTCGGCATGTTCGACACCCGCCTTGACCGCCAGGGCTCCCGGCTCTTCGGGGGGGGCGACAGCCAGATGATCCGGCGGCTGCGCACGGTGGGCCTCGAGGCGTGGTTTGTTCCGGGGGCTAGGGTCCAGCATCAGATCTCCGCCGAGCGCCTCACGCTGGGCTACTCCCTGCGCCACGCCTTCGACTCGGCCCGCTCCCGCGTGGCGGACCACGTGCGCATGCTGCGCGAATCCGGCGCGTCGCCCTTCGGTTACCTGGCGACGCGCGCGGCGGCCGGCGTGGTCAAGGCGGTCGGGCTCCTGCTTTTCGCCGCGGCCTGCATGCTCGCCCTCCAGTCGGGGGCGGCCAAGCGGGCCCTCGTCCGGGCGTGGCGCAGCTGCGGGTACATGTACCAGATCGCCCGCACCGCGGTCGGAGGGGAGAGGGGTTCGCCGGCCTAGCCCCGCCATGGCAACCAAGCCCCCGGTATCCGTCTTCATCCTTTCGCGCAACGAGGAGGGGCAGATCGGCCAGGCGCTCGAGAGCGTGTCCTGGGCGGCCGAGCTTGTCGTGATCGATTCGTTCAGCACCGACAGGACGGCCGAGATCGCGGCCGGGCGCGGAGCGCGGGTCGTGCAGGTCGAGTTCAGGAAGTTCGGCCAGCTCCGCCAGGCGGGGATCGAGAACACGACCCAGCCCTGGATCTTCAGCCTCGATTGCGACGAGCGCTGCGGCCCGGAGGCCCGGGACGAGATCCTGCGCATCGTCGCCGACCCGGGGTCGGCCGACGCCTACCTCGTCCCGCGCCAGAACTTCCTCCTGGGCCGGAAGGTCCGCCACGGCGGCTGGTACCCCGATTACCGCCAGCCCCAGCTCTTCAGGCGCGGCCGCATGAGCTACGCCGTAGAGGACGACGTGCACGAGGGCTGGGTCCTGCGGGGTCGCCTGGGCCGGATGCGCCATCCCATCGTCCAGGTTCCCTACCGGACGCTCTCCGAGGCCATCAGCAAGATGAACCGGTACTCGTCGCTGGGCGTCGCCGGGCAGGAGCGGCGCGGCGCCTCCGCCGGCTTCCTGAAGGCCCTCCTCCATGCCAAGTGGGCCTTCTTCAAGTCCTACTTCCTTCAGCTCGGGTTCCTGGACGGAGGCCCGGGCCTGGTCATCGCCGTGCTGAGGTTCGAGAACTCGTTCTACAAGCACGCCAAGCTGGTCGAGCACCGGCGCGCCCCGCCGGCCGCCGGCTAGGTCAGCGAGACGCCCCTCGCCTTCGCCGCCCGGACGAGCGCGTCGGCCATGTCGGACGGCGTCACCGCGACCTCGATCCCGCACTCCCTGAAGGCGGCAATCTTGGCAGCGGCCGTGTCCTCGGCGCCCCCGACGATGGCGCCCGCGTGGCCCATGCGGCGTCCGGGCGGGGCCGTCGCGCCGGCTATGAATCCGGCGACGGGCTTGGCGCAGTTGGCCTTGATCCAGCGGGCGGCCTCGGCCTCGGTGCTTCCGCCAATCTCCCCGATCATGACGATCCCCCGCGTCTCGGGGTCGTCGTTGAACATCCGGATCACGTCCAGGTGGGACGTCCCGTTGACCGGGTCGCCGCCGATCCCGACGCAGGTGGTCTGGCCGATCGAGCGGACCGTGAGCTGGTAGACGGCCTCGTAAGTCAGCGTTCCCGAGCGGGACACGACCCCGACGTGGCCGCTGCGGTGGATGTAGCCGGGGGCGATCCCTATCCGGCAGCCGCCGTGCGACTGCTCGCCGGTCCCAGGCGTCACGATGCCCGGGCAGTTCGGGCCGACCAGCCGGGTCCGCCCGCCGGCCATCGCCCGCTTCACGCGCACCATGTCCCTCACCGGGATCCCCTCCGTGATCGCGACGGCCAGGTCGAGGCCCGCGTCGGCGCACTCAAGGATGGCGTCGGCCGCGAACGGGGGCGGCACGAAGATGGCCGACACCGTCGCGCCCGTCGCCCCGGCCGCCTCCGCGACCGAGTTGAAGATCGGCACCCGGTGCGGGCCGTGCTCGAAGAACTGCCCGCCCTTTCCCGGGGTTACGCCCGCCACGACCTTTGTGCCGTAGTCGAGCGAGAGGCGCGCGTGGCGGCCGCCGAAGTCGCCGGTGATGCCTTGAACGAGGATTCTGGTTTCGGGAGTGACGAGTATGGCCATGGGAGGTCTGATAAGGGGGGGTGGGGCCGCGGCCCGTGTCGCCGCTCGGCGAGCTAGGCGACGAGCTTGACGATCTTCTGCGCGGCGTCCGCCATGGAGTCCCCGGAGACGATGGAGACCCCGGAGGCCGCAAGGGTCGCCTTTCCGGCCGCGACGTTGTTGCCCTCGAGGCGGACGACGAGCGGCAGCCGCAGGCCCACCAGGCGAACGGCCTCGACAATCCCGTGCGCGATCACGTCGCAGTCCATGATCCCGCCGAATATGTTCACAAGGATGCCCTTCACCTTCGGGTCGCCGAGGATGATCTTGAAGGCCGCTACGACCTGCTCGCGCGACGCCCCGCCGCCGACGTCGAGGAAGTTGGCCGGGTTTCCGCCGAAGTGCTTGATGATGTCCATCGTGCTCATCGCGAGCCCCGCGCCGTTGACCAGGCACGCGATGTCGCCGTCGAGGGCGATGTAGTTGAGCGCGTGCTTCGTGGCCTCGGTCTCCTTCGGGTCCTCCTCGTTCAGGTCGCGCAGGGCGACGATCTCCGGGTGGCGGAACAGGGCGTTGTCGTCGAAGGAAACCTTGGCGTCGAGCGCGACGACCTCGCCGGCCCTGGTCGTGATCATGGGGTTCACCTCCACCATCGTCGCGTCCGTCTCCCAGTAGACGCCGTAGAGCGCGCGGACGAACCGCGACGCGTTCTTCGCCTCCGCCCCGGCCAGGCCGAGCTTGGTCACGAGTTCCCGGACCTGGTAGTCGGCCAGCCCGTAGGCCGGGTCCACGACGACCTTGAAGATCTTGTCCGGCGTCTCGCGCGCCACCTTCTCGATCTCGACGCCCCCCTCGGTCGAGGCGACGATCACGGGGCGCGACCTCGCGCGGTCGAGGAGGATCGCCATGTAGTATTCCTTCTTTATGTCGCTTGCGGTCGTGAAGTAGACGGTCTGCACCCTGCGCCCTGCCGGGCCCGTCTGGAGCGTCACCAGGGTGTTGCCGAGCATCTTGGCGGCGACCTCCTTCGCCTCGGCCCTCGACCGGCAGAATTTCACGCCGCCCTTGAACCCGTCCTTGAACGTGCCCTTCCCGCGGCCCCCCGCGTGGATCTGGGACTTCACCATGGTCGGGCCCTCCGGCAGCCCGGCGAGCGCGTCGGCGAATCCTTCGGGCGCCGTGGCGGCCGCGCCCTTGGGAACGGGCACACCGAACTTCTCGAAGAGGGCCTTGGCCTGGTACTCGTGAACGTTCATAGATGATCAGAGCGATTCTGGCAGATCTGGCGGGCCAGGGGCACGCTAATTAGTTGCGCTGGTGACTCGCCAGAACTCGAAGGGGGATCCTCCGGCGCCGGGCTTGGCGGCGATGCGCCCGCCCGCGGCCTCGAGGAGGGCGGCGACCGACGGGTCGCGCAGGACCGCCCCGGAAACCACCGTGTCCGCGCCCGTCGACAGGGCGCACAGGCGGGAGGAGACGTTAACGGTCGTTCCAAAGTAATCCAGGCGGTCGTTCTGGCCGATGGCCAGGCAGGGGCCCTTGTGGATGCCGCACTTGAGCGCGAGCGGCGCCTGGGGCTCGGGCGGAGCCGACAGCGCGGCCTGGGCCCTCATCATGGCCCGGACCGCGGCGGCCGGGTCGGCGAAGACCGCCATGACGGCGTCACCCATCGTCTTCACGATCGCCCCACCCTCGCCGGAGACCGCGGCCTTGACGGTGTCGAAGTGGCCGAGGACGCGGCCGAAGGCCGGGGCATCGCCGATTTCACCGTAGAGCTGGGTCGAGTTCCCCAGGTCGGTGAAGACGACCGTGATCGAGCCGACCGATATGCGTTCGCCCGGGCGCAGGGTCTCGCGCGCGAAGAGGTCGCGGAAGACCTGGCGGGACGTCACGGCTGAGGCCGTCACCGACTGGTCGCCCCACTCGACCCGCTCGACGACCACGAGGCGCCTCACGGCGTCGGTGTTGATGACCTTCAGGAAGCCGTCCGGGGCCACGACGGGCTCCTCCGCGTGAGCGCGGGCGGGCCCGAGCTCAATCCTGACGAGCGGCGAGCCGCCGCCCTTGATGAGGAATGTGTGCGTGGTCTCGAGGCCGCGGGCCCGCACGCGGTACCTCCCCGCGCGGAACGGCGTGGCCATGTAGAGGTCCTCCTTCGGCGCGAGCCTCTTCTGCGCGACGATGTGCGGGGTGACCTGGGGCCCGCCCAGGCAGTAGTCCGCCCGGGGCACGCGCCGGACGGAGGGGTTGGGGCTGAACGTCAGCTCGACGGACTGGTCGAAGTTCGCCGTGAAGTCTGTCCCGCACAACTCGCAGTGGACCTCGCCGGACACCTCGGACAGGTCCGTCCGTGCGCGCCTTGATCCCCGGCAGTTGGGGCAGCGCACGTCCCAGCTGGAGTCGAGCATGCCGGCGCGGGTGGCGTGGAGGAAGAGGTCGAGCGTCTCCAGGCGGCCGCTGCCCCAGGTGTCCGCAAGCTGGTAGGGGCGCATCCTGATCAGGGCGAGGTCGTCGGCCGTCGACAGGAAGTCGCAGAGGCGCCCGACAAGGGGCGCCGGCTGGCGGGACTCCGAGACGAGCCTTGACGAGATCGAGTCCATCCGTTGCCGGGCGCCGCCTGCGACCAGCGGCGTCTTGCTTCGCTCCGGGACCTCGGGCACGACCGACGCCAGCTCGTCATAGTGCCGGAAGGCGCGCTCGGCCGCCCGGCGCAGCACGAGGCCGAACAGGACGGACGCGGTGAGGGCGCCCTCCACGTTGAGGGGCATCACGCGCACCTCGTAGGCCATCGTCGTTCCGCCCCCCGCCCGGGCGGTGAGCTCGCACGACACGACCATGCGCGCGAAGGGCCCCTTGGTGAAGACGCGGCCGACTCCGAACCGGGACGGCTGGAGCCACTCGAACTCGCGCTCCTCCCACTCGAGGACGACGCCGCGGTACACGGCCCTCAGCCTGCGGACCCCCGGCTCGGCGGGCGGGTCCCCAGCCGCGTGCTGGCGCACCTCAAAGGGAGGGAATCCGCAGTCTCGGTTGAACCGGGCCGTGTTCGAGACCCAGTGCCAAAGCGCCCCGGGGGTGGACTTGAAGACCCAGTTCCAGCGATAGAGCTTCTCGGGATAGGCCACGTGCTCACGTCGCGAGGAGCTGCCTCGCGAGAAATGCAGCCTGGAGCGCCGAGAGGGCCTTCAGGCCCTTCTGCGCCAAGGCGATGAGGTCCAGGAGCTGCTCATGGCTGAAGGTGGACTCCTCGCCCGTGCCCTGCACCTCGATGAACCGGCCCTGGCCCGTCATGACGATATTGAAGTCCACCTGCGCGTCCCGGTCCTCGGCGTAGTCCAGGTCAAGGAGCAGGTTCCCGCCGAGGATGCCGACGCTGACCGCCGCCACCGAGTCCATCAGCGGGCTCTCCCTGAGGTCGCCCCTGTCGATGAGCTTCTGGACGGCGAGGCGCGTGGCGACGTAGGCGCCGGTGATCCCCGCGGTGCGCGTGCCGCCGTCGGCCTGGAGGACGTCGCAGTCGAGCCAGAGCGTGTTCTGGCCCAGCTTGTCCAGGTCGATCGCGGCGCGGAGCGAGCGGCCGATCAGCCGCTGGATCTCGACGGTCCTGCCGTCCAGCTTGCCCTTGTTGATGTCGCGCGCCTTCCGCTCGTGGGTCGAGTAGGGGAGCATCGAGTACTCGGCGGTCAGCCAGCCGCCCTTGACCCCCTGCTGCTTCATCCAGTTGGGCACGCCCTGCTCGATCGTCGCGGCGCAGATCACCTGGGTCGAGCCGAACCGGACGAGGACCGAGCCGGTTGCGTGCGGCGCGAAGCCCGCCTCGAATGTCACGGGACGGACCTCGTCGGCCCTGCGTCCGTTGGCGCGTTCGGGGTCTGGCATGGAGCTGTTAGGAATCGGGCCTCCCCGGGGCGCGCTCCTCGCGCTCGATCGGCTTTATCTTCAGGCGCTTGACGGCGTTGTCCTCGGACATGAAGGCAATCAGCCGGTCGTTGAAATCCTTGGCCGGGTCGTGGCCCATCCGCTTGAGCGACTGGGTGAGCGCCGCCACCTCCACGAGGCGCGCCATGTCGCGCCCGGGCCTCACGTAGAGCTCTATGTGGGGAAGGCGCATCCCGAGGATCTCGTAGGTGTTCTCCTCGAGTCCCGTCCGCTCCTCCACGACCTCCGGCGTCCACTCGTGGAGCGACACAACCAGGTCGATCCGCTTCTCGAGCCGGATGGACTTAACGCCGAACATCTCGGCGATGTTGATGATCCCGATGCCCCGGCACTCCATGTAGCCGCGGTTGAGAGCGCGGCTCGACGCCATCAGCTCGCGCTCGTCGAGCAGCTTGATGATCGTGATGTCGTCGGAGACGAGCGAGTGCCCGCGCTCGATGAGCGCGAGCGCACATTCGCTCTTCCCCACGCCCGACTCCCCGCGCAGCATGACGCCGACCCCCTTCACGTCCAGGGTCGTCGCGTGCTCGATCGAGCTCGGCGCGAACTCGTTGTCGATGCACAGGGTCGCGAGGTTCACGAGGTTCATCGTGATGAGCGGGGTCCTGAAGATCGGCAGGTCCATCTTCGCCGCGACCACGAGCATCGCCTGGGTCGGGTTGTAGTTGCGCGTGAGGATCACGCAGGGGACGCTCCGCTTGGCCATCTCCGTGAACGTCGCGATCTGGTCCAATTGGCTCCGGGTCTTCAGGAAGGTCATCTCCGCTGCGCCGACGACCTGGATGCGCTTGTTCGCGAAGTACTTGAAGAAGCCCGTCAGCGCGAGGGCAGGGCGGTTGATGCTCCCCTCGCGGATCAGCCTGTGGAGGCCCGCGTCGCCCGTCACGAGCTCGAGTTTCAGCTTCTCCCGGTACGTGTCGTAGAAGTGGGCGACAGTGATGCCGTGGATGGCCTTCTGCATGACACGATTTCAGCACATAAGACGAGGGGAACGCACGGAAAAAGCGCGTGGGCCCGCGCCGGCGGCCCCCCTCCCTTCAGAGGTCGAATTCCTCGCCCAGGTAGAATTTCCGCGCCTTCTCGTCCTTGATCAGGAATTCACCCGTCCCCTCGGTCAGCACGCGCCCCTTGTGGATCAGGTATGCGCGGTCCACGATCCTTAGGGTCTCGCGCACGTTGTGGTCGGTCACGACGATGCCTATCCCCCGGTTCCTCAGCTGGAGCATTATCCTCTGGACGTCGGCCACGGAGATCGGGTCTATCGCGGCGAAGGGCTCGTCCATGAGCAGGAAATGCGGCCGGGTCACGAGCGCCCGGGCGATCTCGAGGCGGCGCCGCTCCCCTCCCGAGAGGGTGTAGGCCTTCTGCTTGGCAAGGTGGTCTATGCCGAGCTCCCCGAGGTGCTCCTGGAGCCGCGCCTTCCTCTCGCGCCGCGGCACGCGGACGGCCTCGAGGATCGCCATGATGTTCTCCTCGACGGTCAGCTTCCGGAACACCGAGGGCTCCTGGGGCAGGTAGCCGATCCCGCGGCGCGCCCTGCGGTGCATCCGCAGCCGTGTGATGTCCTGGCCGTTCAGGAGGACCCTCCCCCTCGTCGCCGGGACCAGGCCGACCACCATGTAGAAGATCGTGGTCTTGCCGGCGCCATTCGGCCCCAGGAGCCCGACGACCTCGCCGCCCCCGATGCGGATGTCCACCCCGTCGACGACCGCGCGGGTGCCGTAGACCTTCACGAGGCCCTCGGTGGCGATTGACGGCGTCGCCATCTTACTTCGAGGGCTGGCCCTGGGTCGCGCCCTTGTCCGGAGCGGCCGGCTTCTCGCCCGTGAAGCCGAGGTCCTTGATGCCCGGGAGAAGGATGTGCGAGGGGTTGGCCGGCGTCCCCTCGATCACGGCCCTGCGCTGGCCCCGGTAGAGGGTCATGCGGGGCCCGGACGCCGTGTAGCCCTCGCTCTCGATCCTCACCACCGGGTTCTCAGTCAGCACTATCCTGTCCTCGCCGGGGAAGACCTCGGCGCGGCCGCAGGTCGCCACGCGGTCGCCCTGGACGATGCGGACGTTGCCCGTCGCAAGGAGGTACTTGAACCTGTCGTGCCTGGCGATCGTGGCGCCCTTGTCGCCCGCCCCCGTCGTGATGACCTTCAGATAGTCGCAGTTGAGCGTGATGTTGTTGCCGGTGGCGACGACCTTGTCGTTGAAGGTCGTTGTGGTCTCGGTGTCCGTGCTCACGGATTCGGCGATCCCGGAGCACTCGACCGTGGTGGACGGGGGGGCAGCCGGCCGGGTCGTCGCGGGAACGGCCAGCGCCAGCGCGGCCGCAAGGAGTGGGTGGCGTCTCATCTTAGGATGTCCGGCATCGCGGCATGGAAGACTACGTGGGCGTTCCGGGCGATGATAACCTTTTTCTCGTTGTAGGAATAGGTCCACATCTCGCCCGTCACCTCGGCGTCGTCGCGCACCAGCCTCACCGAGCGGTCGCCGCGCGCGACCTTCTCGTTGATCAGGAACGTCGCCTCGGGGCTCGAGAGGACGGAGTCGACCCTGGCCTGGGCGTCGCCCGAGTACGCCGTGACGCTGAATCCGGACACGTCGATCCGGTCGGCGGTGACGGGCCTCACCTCGTCGCCCCGCAGCGTCATCTGGGCGAAGCCCTCCTTCGTGAAGAGGGGAAGGGTCCAGTTCCTCGCCGGGGGGGGCACGGCGGCCTCCTGCGCCGCGCCCGTGGCGCCCGCGATGAGCGCGGCCGCGGCGGCGAGGGCCTTTCCCGTTCGATTCACGCTCACTTGGTGCGCAATCGCCCCGCGCGGTTCCCGCCCGCGCGGGCGCGCGCCTCCAGGATGAGGTCGCAGACCTCGCGGACTGCGCCGAGGCCGGGGAGCCTGCGCGTGACGTAGTCGGCCGCCGCGATCGCTGGGGGAAGCCCCGTCGGGACCGATATCCCGATGCCCGCGGCCGCGATGGCCGGGGCGTCTATCACGTCGTCGCCCATGTAGGCGCAGTCGCGCAGCGCAATCCCGAGCGCCGCGGCGAGCTCGGACAGCGCGGCGAGCTTGTCGTGCCTGCCCTGGATGACGTGCGGTATCCTCAGCTCGGCCGCCCGGAGCGACGACGCCGCCGACTGGCGGCCGGAGATCCACGCGAGCTCAAGGCCCGCGTCGCGCAGGGTCGCGAGGCCCAGCCCGTCGATGACCGCGAACCTCTTCGTCTCGGTGCCGTCCGAGGACACGGACACCGTTCCGTCGGTCAGGACGCCGTCGACGTCCATGGCGAACAGGCGGATCCGGCCCCAGGCGGCGCGCGTGACGGCTTTCCCCTTCACGACATCCAATCTGTTATGAGCTGGACCAGCCGGTCCTTCGTCGGCCTGAAGGCCGCCTCCAGCTCGGGGGCGAACGGCACCGGCAGGTCGAGCGAGGCGGCGCGCAGGGGCGGGGCCTTGAGCTGCGCGCGGGAACCCTCGACTATCCTGGCGACGACCTCGGCGCCAAACCCGTGGGTCCTCCTGCCCTCGTGGAGCACGATGAGCCTGCCCGTCCGCGCGACCGACGGCGCGATCTGGGAGAGGTCCAGCGGGCTCAGGCAGCGCAGGTCGAACACCTCGATGTCGGCCTCGTACTCCGCCGCGAGGTAGTCGCACACCTCCGTGGCGAGCCGGACCATCTCTCCGTAGGTCACGAGGGTGGCGTATCCGCCCTGCCTCACCCGCTTCGGGTGCCAGATCTCGCGGTAGGCCGGGTCCCACGCCACCGGGTGCTTTCCGTGCCTGTAGAGGCCCTTGTGCTCGAACAGCAGGACGGGGTTGTCCTCCTCGCAGGCAGCGAGAAGCGCGTTGAACGCGTCCTGGGGATTGCTCGGGTAAAGGGCCTTTATGCCGGGCATGGACAGGAAGAACGACTCGAGCTCCTGAGAATGGAAGGAGCCGAGCGTGAGCCCGCCGCCGCAGGGCATCCTGAGGACGAGCGGGCAGGAGGCCCCGGAGCGGAAGTGCATGGTGGCCGCGTTGAGGGTGATCTGCGTGATGGCCTCGGTCGCGAAATCCGCGAACTGGAACTCCTCGATCGGCCTGTGCCCGTTGACCGCCAGCCCGATGGCGTACCCGGTGCACGCGCTCTCGGCGAGCGGCGTGTTGAAGACCCTGGCCCGCCCGAACTCGCCGAATAGGTTCTCGGTGACCTTGAAGGCCCCGCCGTAGGTCGCGATGTCCTGGCCGAGCACGATCGACTCGGGCCGCTCCGCGAGCACCTTGCGAAGCCCGCGGTTGAGGGCCTGGGCCATCGTCACGTTCTCGGGCGCGGCCGGCTCGGTCCTCCAGCCGTAGGGCGCGGGGGAGGGGGCGAACAGCTGCGACTCCATGCCCGCGGGATCCGGGCGCCGGACGGCCATGGCCACCTTGACGCACGCCTCGATGAACGCCCCCATCTCGGAATCGATGGCGTCGAGCCGGGCCGCGCCGGCGCGGCCTGCGAGCTCCCGCCTGAACGCGGGCAGGGCGTCCTTTGACGCGAACTCGTCGGCCTCGCCGGGCCGCAGGTAGCTGCAGGTGTCGTAGGCCGCGTGGCCGCGCAGGCGCAGCGTCCGGGCCTCGACGAGCATGGGGCGCGAGGTCGAGCGGACCTTCGCGATGACGGCGCCGAGGGTGGCCGCGGCGTCAGCCGGGCTCCCGCACTCGATGGCCAGGCCCTCGATGCCGTACGCCGCGGCGCGCCGCCAAAGCTCCGTCCCCGGGGCGAACTGCTCGTCGGTCGGCGTCGAGTACGCGTAGCGGTTGTTCTCGATCACGAACACCACCGGAATCGACATGAGCGACGCGAGGTTCATCGACTCGTGGACATCGCCGGTGCTGGAGGAGCCGTCGCCAAAGAACGCGAACCCCACCGCCTTTCGGCCGAAGCGGCGCTGGGAATCGGTGGCGCCGAGGACCGGCCCCACCATCGCCCCCAGGTGGCTTATCATGGGCAGGGACCTGTTGGCCGGGTCCCCGTGGTGGATGTTGCCCTCGTGCGCGCGGGTGGGGCTGTCGGCGTTGGCAAAGTACTGGTTGAGGTGCTCGCAGAGGTGCCCGCCCCAGATCAGGTGGCCCCCCAGGTCGCGGTGGGTGAAGCAGACCACGTCGAGCGCCTTGTCGGCCGCCAGCGCGAGGGGGACGATCATCCACTCGTTTCCCTGTCCGCCCGTCACCGTCCCCCTGATCAGGCCCTGCCGGAAGAGGTCCAGGATGCGGTTGTCGCACGCCCGCGCCAGCTGCATCCAGGCGTAGATCCTCAGGAGGGACTCGGTCGGGTTCTTCTCCAGGTCTGCGGGGCTCAGGTCGCGCGACGCGAGAATTGCGGGGGCGTTGGGAAAAGCCATGGATCGGGACGTTACGCTGATCGCAGTGCGCCGGGTGGGCAAGCTCGCCGTCGGGGGCGCGCCGCGCCGGGAGCGCCCGGGATGGCGCCCGCCGCTCCCGGCGGCGGGGGGCTGCGCTTCCAGGTTGCGTGGTCGGCCGCGGCCGTGCACACCACCCGTGCGACCAATGGCTGCGCGCAAACGATGAACATAGTGTACGGGGTCTCAGGCGAGGGCCTAGGGCATGTCTTCGAGGCCGTGGAGGTCGCCACGCGCCTCAAGGGTGAGGGGCACAACGTCCGGGTGCTCACCTACGGGGAGAGGGCGTGCGCGCTGCTGAGGGACTTCAACCCGACGCGGATCGCGGGAATCAACCTTCATTTCAACCGCGAGGGCATGTCCCTGGTCGACACGACGCTCGGGAACCTGGGCATATTCCCGTTCTACCTGCGCAACTGGCGCCGGCTCAGGAGGGAGCTCGCGGCGTTCCGGCCCGACGCGTTCATCACGGCCTACGAGCCCTTCAGCACGTTCGCCTCGCACGCCCTCGGGACGCCGCTGATCAGCATGGACAACCAGAACGAGCTCCTGCACGTGCGGCCCGCGCCCGAGGCCCGGACGTTCGGCCTGAGGCTCGTGCAGCTTGCGACCCGGGTCTGCACGTACGGGGCGGCGCACTACGTCGTCAAGTCCTTCGAGAAGCCCGAGAACTGCGAAAGAAACGTCCACTTCGTATCCCCGGTCATCCAGACCGTGATCAGGCGGCTCGAGCCCACCACGGGCCAGCACGTGCTCGTCTACCTGACGAAGCCCAATGCCGAGCTCATCGGCGTCATGAAGACGATGAGCGAGAGCTTCCTCGTGTACTGCAACAATCGGGTCGGCGAGGACGGGAACATCAGCTACCGGGCGCCTGGGGAGGGCTACCTGAGGGACCTTTGCGCCTGCAAGGCCATCATCGGCACGACCGGCTTCTCGCTGATCGCCGACGCCATCTACCTGAGGAAGCCCTACTACGGCGTCCCCCTGCGAAAGCAGTTCGAGCAGACGCACAACGCCCGCTTCCTCGGCCGGTCGGGCCTTGGCGAATTCTCCGAGAAGCCCTCCCGGCAGGACCTGGAGCGGTTTCTTGCGAGCCTGCCCACCTACAGGGAAAGGCTTGCCCGCTACCGATTCGACCCGCAGGAGCAGGTGGAGGTCCTGCTGGGACTTCTCAGGGAGGTGGGCCCGAGGCCCGCGGCCGGGCCCCCGGAGGAGGCCGGCATCCCGCGGTGAGCCGGCGGGGGACGTCCTCTAGACGCCGTCGATCTTCCGAATCCGGGCGATGTGCCTGCCGCCTTCGAAGCCGGTGGCGAGCCAGATCCGGACGATCCTCAGGGCCTCCTCCTGCTCGATGGTCCTCTGGCCAATCGCCAGGCAGTTGCCGTCGTTGTGCGTCCTGTTCCAGATCGCCACCTGCTCGTTCCAGCACAGGCCGCACCGGACGCCCCTCACGCGGTTCGCGACGATGGCCTCGCCGTTGCCCGATCCCCCGAGGACGATCCCCCGCTCGAATTCGCCGCGCGCCACCGCCTCGGCGACCGGCCGCACGAAGTCGGGAAAGTCGCACGGCTGCTCGGAGTCGGTGCCCATGTCGCGGACGCTGTGGCCCTCCTCGAGGAGCAGGGCCTTTATCGCCTCCTTGTACCTGAATCCTGCGTGGTCCGATCCGATCGCGATCGTGTAGGTTCGGGGCATCGAGCGGGTTGTTCTTGTGGAACGGATGATCAGCCGGGGCGCCCCGGCGGCAATCTTATTACCGCCCCGGGCATCGGCGCCCCCGGTGGCCGCCGCGGCTCCGTCACGAGCCGATGGCGCGCCAGAAATCCCCGGGGTCCCCCAGGTGCTCGAGCACGGCGTCGGGGTTGTGGGCCGCCAGGTCGGGGGCGCTGGTGGAGCCGGTTGCGACGGCGAGAACCCGGGCTCCGAACGCCCGCGCGCAGCGGATGTCGTGCGGCGTGTCCCCCACGACCCACACCCGCTCGGCGGGAAAGTCGACTCCCCAGTGGCCCCGGGCCCGCCGCAGGGCATGGGGCCCGAGCTCGTTCCGGGCCTCGCTGTCGTCCGCGAAGGCCCCGATGGGGAAATGCTCCCACAGCCCGTGGAAACCGAGCTTGGCCTGCGCCCCGCGGCGAAGATTGCCGGTCAGCAGTCCCTGGGCAACGCCCGGGTGCCCCGTTGCGCGGACGAGTATTTCCAGGACGCCGGGAAGGACGCGCGCGCCGCTTGTCGCAAGGGTCCCGGGAAGGGCTGCGATGTAGCCGTCGACATAGCTTGCCAGGTTCTCCGGAGTCCCCTCTATGCCGAACCTCGAGAAGATCTGGCGCATGATCCACGGGTCCGTCCGCCCGGCGAGCTCGATCCCCTCGAGCGAGCCCGACACGCCGAAGACAGCCTCAAGCGCGGCGCGCAGGGCCTTCATCCCGGCGCCTCCCGATTGGAGTATCGTGCCGTCGATGTCCCAGAGTATCAAAATTTTCTGCATTATCAGTGAAACGCTCCTCCGCCAGAAGCGTCTATAGCGTTTGTCGCCCTGGCGCAGGTGAGCATCTTAACGGTTAGACTTCTCCCATCGAAATGAAAATATCCAGAGTATTATTCGTCTCCACGGCCGCGGCCTGCTCGGCCCTCTTCTTCGGATGCGACACCGTCGACTCGCGGATCCGGGGCGACCCGGCGGCGTTCGCGCGCCTCAACCCGCAGGAGCAGGCGATGGTGAAGGCCGGCCAGGTCGGCCTCGGCTTCAGCGCGGAGGCGGTGAAGATGGCCCTGGGCGAACCGAACCGCGTCACGGTGAGGACGGACGAACGGGGCCAGGTGCAGATCTGGCACTACATTGAGACGGTGTTCTATGACGGTGCCTTCCTCTACGGTGGACCGTATTGGGGAGGCTGGGGCGGTTGGGGCGGCTGGGGCCGCCGGGGATGGGGTTGGGGCGGCTACTGGGGCGGTCCGTATCCCGTCGGGCCGGTGAGCACCTACGACCGATTCCTGGTGGAGCTCCGCGACAATAAGGTCATCTCGTTCAGCCAGGAGATCGTTCACTAGGCTGACCCCGGGGACCCGGCGGGGACGGCCCGCGACGCGATCCGCCGGGGGCGCCCCCTAGGAGCGGTTGCCCGCGGCCTGCGCCTCGCGGACGCGCACCTCCACGCTGAGCGACCGCGTCTTTCCTCCGCGGTAGGTGCCGCTCACCGGCCGGATGTCCGCGTAGTCGCGGCCCGAGGCGACCTTGATGTAGCGGTCGTCGGCGGGCCTGTCGTGGGTCGGGTCGAATCCCGCCCATCCGTACCCGGGCACGAAAGCCTCTATCCAGGCATGGGAGGCCTCGTCCTCGCCGGTGCGCCTCACCGAGTTGACGAAGTAGCCGCTCACGTACCTTGCCGGGATGCCGGAGCTGCGGCAAAGGCCGAGCGCGATGTGGGCGAAATCCTGGCACACCCCCGAGCGCAGCCTCAGCGCGGCCGTCGCGTCCGTTCCCACCCCCGTCGTCCGGGGCTTATAGGCGAAGTTCCTGTAGATGTGCCGGCACATCTGCTGGACGTCCGACCACACGTCGCTGCGGCCGCCGACCAGCGCGTCCTGGGACTCCCTCCACAGCTCGACGTCGAGCGGGACGTAGTGGGAATCGGTGAGGAACTCCGCGTGGAGCTCGAGCTCCGGGCTTGCCTCGAGCTCGGCGAGGAGCACGACGGGAATGGGCGGCCGGGAGGCGTTGGGCGTCGTCTCGACCTCCGAGACCGCCTCGACCATGAGCCTGCTGTGCTCCGCGGCTATGTCGAAGAAGTGCACCGTGTTGCCGTAGAAGTCGACGTAGTCGCGCGGCTGCGCTGCAGGCTCGATCCGCAGCTCGAAGCTCCGGCAGGTCTGGCTTGCGTCGTCCAGGGGCTTCAGGCGGACCTCGTTGAAGCTCTCCAGGGCCTTGCCCGAATAGACGAACGTGGTGCGGTGCAGGAGGCTGATCAGCATGGGATCCCGTCTGGGGTTCCTGTGGCGGCGATCGTCATTGCTGCTGCTGGAGCTGCTGGTCCTCCTGCGAGGACTCCGCGGGATAGAACATCGTCGTCTGGACGACGCCTTCGCTGATGCGGTCTAGGATTTCGCCGGTTTCCACGAGGAACTCGTGTAGCCCGTCGTTGAGCACCTCGTCAATCGTCAGCGACTGGAGGTCGGCCAAGAGGCGCCTCGAGGCGCGCGCCGCCTCCGTCCGCGGGCGGGTGCCCGACTCCCCCAGAATCCTGCGCAGGAACTCGTCAACCTGGGCGACGCAGAAGTGCACCGATCGGGGGAATGAGTCGGAGAAGATGAGGAACTCGGCGACCTTCCACGGAAGGATTTCGCGGACGTAGAAGCGGCGGTACGCCTCGAGCGCGCTCGCCGAGCGCAGCACGGCCTGCCACTGCGCCGTGTCGAGCGCCCCGCCGACATCCGTCGCGCTCGGAAGCAGGATGTGGTACTTGACGTCCAGGATGCGGGTGGTTTTCTTGGCGCGCTCCACGAACTTCCCGAACTGGATGAACTCCCATCCCTCGCTCCGGGAGTAGGTCGAGTCGGTGAGCCCCTGGAAGAGGTGGGAGTTGCGCTTTATGTCCTGGAAGAACTCGTAGGGGCCCGCCGCCCAGACGTCCGTCGTGCTCCGGGACTTGAGGAACAGGTAGAGCTCGTTGACCGTCTCCCACATCTCGACCGAGATCTGGTCGCGGATCATCCGGGCGTTCTCCCTGGCGGCGAATACGCAGGCGAGGATAGAGTTGGGGTTGCGCAGGTCGAACGCGAAGAATTCCGTCACGGCCCGGCTGTCGGCGGAATCGTAGTGCTCGTAGAACAGTTCCTCGTCCCCGGAGCTGGCCAGGATCGACCCCCAGTGCTCCTTGAGGTGCGCGTCGTCGTATCCGCGGAAATCGAGGATGAACTGGAGGTTCACCTCGAGCAGGCGCGCGACGTTCTCCGCGCGCTCGATGTATCGACTCATCCAATACAAGGAGTGGGCCACGCGCGAGAGCATCACGTTGGCCTGGGGCCGCGGGACCGGCACCTTGGCGGCCGCGGGCACGTCCTTCCTCGGAGGCGGCTTCATTTGTCCCCCGCGAGCACCCAGGTGTCCTTGGAGCCGCCGCCCTGGGACGAGTTGACGACGAGCGAGCCCTTCCTGAGGGCGACCCTTGTGAGGCCGCCGGGCGTCACGACCGTCCGCTCGCCGCACAGCACGTAGGGCCTGAGGTCGATGTGGCGGCCCTCGAGCCCCTGCTGGCACCAGGTCGGGGATCGCGAGAGCATGATGGGCTCCTGGGCTATGAAATTGCGCGGGTTGGCCGCGACGTTCGAGCGGAACCCCTCGATTTCCTCCTTTGTGGCCGCGGGCCCGATTAGCATCCCGTATCCCCCCGCCTCGTTCGCGGACTTGACGACCAGCCTCGCGATGTTCTCGAGGATGAACTTCCGGTCCGAGGGCTCGGACGCCAGGTAGGTGTTTACGCTCGGGATTATGGGGTCCTGGTCGAGGTAGTACTTGATCACCTTCGGGATGTACGCGTAGATCACCTTGTCGTCGGCGACGCCCGTCCCGATGGAGTTCGCGAGGGCGACGTTCCCGGCGCGGTAGGCGGCCACCAGGCCGGGGACCCCGAGCATCGAGTCGGACCTGAACACGGCGGGGTCGAGGAAGTCGTCGTCGATCCTGCGGTAGATCACGTCGACGGGCAGCAGGCCCGAGGTCGTGCGCATGTAGACGCTGGCGTTCTGGACGACGAGGTCGCGGCCCTCGACGATCGGCACCCCCATCTGCCGGGCCAGGAAGCAGTGCTCGAAGTACGCGCTGTTGAAGACGCCCGGCGTGAGCAGGACCACGCTGGGCTTGTCGCCCCGGGTCGGGGCGATGTGGATCAGCGCCTTGAGGAGTTCGTCCGAGTAGCCCTCGACCGGCCGGACGGCGTAGCTCTGGAAGAGGTTCGGGAACGCGCGCCGCATCGCCGCGCGGTTCTCGATCATGTACGAGACCCCGGACGGGCAGCGCAGGTTGTCCTCCAGGACCATGTAGCTCCCGTCGCGGCCGCGAATCAGGTCGGTGCCGCAGACGTGGACGTAGATGTCCCGCGGAACCGAGAAGTTCATGAACTCGCGCCGGAAATGCTTCGCGCTGAATACCTGCGCGGCCGGGACGACCTTGTCCTTCAGGATCTTCTGCCCGTGGTACAGGTCGTGGAGGAAGAGGTTCAGGGCGTTGATTCTCTGGACCAGGCCGGCCTCGATGCGCGACCACTCTTGGGCGGGGATTATCCGCGGGATCAGGTCGAACGGGAAGATGCGCTCGGTGCCCTCCGCGTCGTTGTAGACGGTGAAGGTGACGCCCCGCCGCAGGAAGGCGAGGTCGACCGCGGCGCGCCTCCGGTCGAACTCCTCGACCGAGAGCGATCCCAGGCGCTCGGAGAGGCGGCTGTAGTGGGGCCGCACGCCTCCGTCGGCGGCGTACATCTCGTCGAAGAACTCGCCTGCGTCGTAGGGGGTGTTTAGGAGCGACACGTGGATTCTGTCTAGGCCGTCGCAAACGCTTCAGCAAGTCCCTTGCCAGACCCGCCCCGGGGGCGCGGCCCCGCGCCTTTACTTGCTGCTTGCCGGAAACTTGAACGGCATCTCCATCCTCACGTCCACGGTCCGGTCGTCCGCGGCGGTCGCGGGATGGAATCTCCATTTTGTGAGCGCGGTGGCGCAGCGCCTGCCGATGTCGTCGTCCGTGGTCTTCTCCACCTTGACGTCGATCACCGTTCCGTCGCGCTGCACGACGAACGAGAGGAGGACCTCCGCGTTCGCGTCGACCTGGCTCGGGCCGAGCTCGGGCGCGGGCGACTCGTAGCTCACCGGAAGGGTCTTGACCTCGCCCGCCTCGAAGATCCTGTCCCTGCGCAGGAGGTGGGCCGTGACCTTGAGGGTCTGGCCCTCCGGAATCTCGCACGAGAGCGGCGTGGGGTCGTAACCCGGCAGGGTGAGCTCGAACGAGGCCGCCTTGGGAGTGAGGTCGTGCAGGACGAGGGGCGTCGAGCCGAGCCGCATGCCGTCCTTGTCGACCCACGCGCCCGACGGGTCGCTCTCGAGCTCGAGCGAGCCGTCCAGGTATTTGGTGTCGACCGGGGTCGTGGCGCCCTTTGCGACCGTGGCGCTCTCCACGTGGTCGTGGCATCCGGGGCGGGTGAACGTCACAAGGTAGTCGCCGTGCGCGACGTCGGTTATCTTCGCGGGGGCACGGCCGGCATAGACGGGCTTGCCCGTCGGGTCGGCGGCCGTGTGCACCACGAAGGCCAGGCCGTCCGGGCTGCTCGTGATCTCGAGCCTTCCGAACGAGGACTTGAGGCTGACCGTGCCGAGATCGGTCGTCCTGGACGAGCGCACCTCCGCGCTGATCTCGACGGGGTCGTGCCCGGCGAGCGCGATCCGGACGCGGTGGGTGCCGGGGGCGATGCCCTCGGCCCTGACCGGGGACGGCAGCGGCGCCGCCCCGTCGATCGAGACGGACGCGCCCGCCGGCACCGTTGCGACCGAGATGGCCCCAGGGAGGATGACTGGCCTGGGCGCTGGGCCGGCCGGCGGCTTCCCGGTGGGGGCTTCCTGCGCCGGCGCCACGACGGGCGCGGTCTCGGCCTCCCTGGCGGGCGTCTCGGGCTGCTCGCTCCTTGAGAGGGGGGCCTCCTTCACCCGCACCTCCGCCAGGTGATGGGCCAGCGCCTCCTGCTGCTCCCGGTCCTTCTCCTTGATCTTCTGCATCCGGTAGTCGAGGGCTATCGCGATTGCGGCGAAGATGAGCGCGCCGGCCGCGATGGCCCCGACGTAGAACCCCACCTTGCTCTTGGGCTGGGGCAGCTCCCGCTGCGCGGGTTCGGCCGCCGCAGGGACCGAGGTCCTGATCGCGCCAGGCACGCCGGGGACCACGGCCGCCCCGGGCTTGGTGCCTGGGGCTGCCGGAAACGGAAAGGCCGGCGGCTCGGCCGGGGCCCCGGGATGGGCGGCGGCGGGCTCCGGCGGCGGAGCGAGCGCCGACGGGGAGAACGCCGGGGCGGGCGGCATCCGGGCGGGCGTTGGCTGGGCCGCGGGCCGCGCGGCCGGCACGGCCGGGGCCGGCTCCGCCTCCGGCGCTGGCGCCTCCTGCTTCGGGGCGGCGGCCTGCTTGGGCTGCTTAAGGACGACGGGCGGCGCGGGGCCGCCTTCGGGGGTCAGGACGGGCTTCGGCCGGGCGGGCGCGGGGGCCGGCTCCTCGACGGGCGGGGGCTCCTCGACCGCCACCGGGGCCTCCGCGGCCGGAGCCTCCGCCTCTGCCCACGCCGGCTTCCATGCCTCCTTGGCGCCGAGCCGCAGGCTCAAGAGCCCAAAGACGCCGATCGACGCTGGCGAGAACGAGGCCTGCACCGCGTCGTCGGCGAACGTCAGCCCGAAGTACCCGGCCAGCGACTTTAGGTCGGGGGCCCACGCCGACGTGCCCGCCGCCGCCGCGACCTCGCGGATGAACCAGGCCTGCCTGCCGGTCAGCCCGACGCAGGCGAGCTCCGGGGGCGTCTCGGTCTGGGGCAGCAGGGCCAGCGCCTGCTTCAGGCTTGCGCCCAGGATGGCGCCGATCCTCGGCCCGGGCTCCGTGAAGTCGTACCCCTCGTTGAAGAAGAGCCGCGCGCCGGCGCCCCGGAACTTGAGCTTGAGGGCCGTCTGCACGGCCTCGAAGGCCGTGTTCAGGCCGATGGCGCACGGGGCCGCACCGGCGACCCCACCGGCGGTGACCAGCAGGAGGTGCGACCGTTCCGACCCGAGGTCCCAGAGGGCGACGCAGCCCTTGCCGGCTGCGCGAAGCGCGCGCGCGATTCCCCCGGCCTGCGCAAAGGCGGCGGGCGCCGCGCCCCGGGCGGCCACCTTGCAACCCGCCGCGCCGCCGCAGGCGCGTGCCAGCGCCTCACGGGGGCAGTGGGCGAGGACCCATTTTTCGGTGCCGTCGGGGGTGATCGCGCCCCCGTCTTCGGCGCTGCACGCCGCGTAGGAAAACGCGTACTTGGAGGAGCCCTGGGCGGCGCCGGCGATCGCGCGAAGCGCCTCGGGGGCCCTGTCCAGCATCGCCTCGGTGTCGCTCGACACGTGCCAGTCGGCGCCGTCGGGCCACACGGACTCGACCTGGACACCGTCCGCCTTTCCGGTCGACGAGACCGCGCCTAGGAGCGCCTCCAGGGCCGGCCCGTTCTCCAGGGCGCACTCGCCGCCGGCCTCCGCCGTCCCGTTCACGGCACGCAGCGCGTGCAGCGTGTGGTGGGTAAGTTCGACTATGACCTGGACCTCTTCCGCCTTGGGCATGTTCGGCGATCAATCGGGGGTCTTCGGCCGCGTCATGCCTTCACAAAATTCTTCATGTTCTCCTGGAGCTGGCGGTGGCGCTCCTCGAACATGACCTCCTTCGCGGCGAGCGCGGCCATTTGAGCCTCCATTTTTGCGCCTTGCTCTGTGATCTGCGCCTCGGCCTGCGCGAGGGCCTCGGCGCGGGCCTGCAGCTTGGCCCTCTCGGCCTCCAGGCCCGCCTCCTTCCGGTGCACCTCTGCCTCGCGCGCCTTCACGCCGCTCTCTATCTCGGTGCGGATGATGGCCAGCTTGGCCCTCAGGTCGGCGAGGGCCTTGGCCTCGGTCTTGAGCTTGGCCTGGCTCTCCGCGCATTCGTTTGCGAACGCCGCGCGCTCGGATTCGAGCGAGGCGCGGTCGCTTGCGACCTTCGCGCGGGCCTCCTCGAGCGCGGCCGCCTCGGCGGCGCTCGTCTGGTCGCGCTTCGCGAGATCGGCGTCCGGCTGGGCGAGCCCGGCCGCGGCCCCCTCGGCCCGCAGCCTGGTGAGCTTGCCCTCCCACTGGGCGCACTCGGCCTCGAGCTGCTTCAGCCGCTGCGCGGCGTCGGCCTCAAGCGCGCGGGAAATGGTGTTCGCGGCCTTGGACGCGGCCGCCGAGGCCGAGATGTCGGCCTCAAGCGCGGCCCGGTCCTTCTCGAGCTTTGCATGCAGCCGCTCGGCGGCTGCCTCGCGCCTCAGCAGGGCCTCTTCGCGTTCGCTTGGGTTCATGTTCGGTGGCGCCGCCTCCCTGAGCCGGGCGCGCGCGGGCGGGGTCCATGGGCCGATGCAACATGGATCCGGTCCGCACCGGTCGGCTTCATAGAGGCGGCAGACAACGTGTTAGCGGGAGTCAATTTGGCTTGTATGGGAGCTCTCGGCAAGCACTGCGAGACTCCCCCTTACCGCCGCCCGTGTCAAATAGCATGGATTGCCGCTTTGGATACCGCGAGCCCGGCCTCCTTCAGCACCTCGCTGAGCGTCGGGTGGGCATGAATCGTGCGGCCAAGGTCCTCCGCGCTTCCGCCGTATTCCATGTGGGCGACCACCTCCGCGATGAGCTCCCCGGCGCCGCGCCCGAGTATCTGCGCGCCCAGGATCCGGTCGGTCCGGGCGTCGGCGACGATCTTCGCGAACCCATCGGTCGAGTCGTTCGCGATCGCGCGCCCGTTGGCGCCGAGGTTGAACTTGCCGACGTTGACGGGCATCGACCGCGCCCTCGCCGCGTCCTCGCCAATCCCCACGCAGGCGACCTCCGGGTCGGTGTAGACGATCGCGGGCACGAGGTCCCAGTTGATGTGGCCCGCCCGTCCGGCTATCCATTCCGCGACCGCGGCCCCGTCCTCCTCGGCCTTGTGCGCGAGCATGGGCCCCGCGACAACGTCCCCTATGGCCCAGATCCCGGGGGCGCCGGTGCGCAGGCGGGCATCCACCTTGACCCGCTTCGCCTCGTCAAGCGCGACGCCGGCCTTCTCGAGGCCGAGCCCGTCCGTGTAGGGCCGCCGGCCCACCGCGACGAGGACCTTCTCCGCCGGGAACTCGAGCGGCCTGCCGTCCCGCTCGGCCAAGAGCGCGGCCGCGCCGTCCCCGGCCCGCAGGCCGGTCACCCTCGCGCCCGCCTCGATCTTGATTCCCTGCCTCTGCAACAGCCGGGTGAACGCGCGCACGATGTCGTCGTCGAAGCCCGCGATGATCTTCGGCAGGAGCTCGACGATGGTGACGTCGCTGCCGAGCCGCGCCCAGACGCTCCCCAGCTCGAGCCCGATGGCGCCGCCGCCGACCACGACGAACGGGGAGGGCGCCCGCTCGAAACCGATGGCCTGGTCGCTCGAGACGACCGTGCGCCCGTCGAACCTCATGAAGGGCAGCTCCACGGGCGCCGATCCGGTGGCGATGACGAAGTTCCTGGCCGCCACGGGGACGGACCCGCCCGGGCCGCTGACCGAAAGCCCCGTCGGCGACGTGAACGCCGCCTCGCCCGTCAGTACGGCGACCTTCCGGGCCTTCGCGAGCGAGGCCACGCCCCCGACGAGCTTGGCGACGACGGCGTCCTTGCGCCTGAGAAGCGCCCCGATGTCGGGGGTGACGGCCCCGGTCCTGATTCCGTGCGCGGCCGCGTGGTCGCGGGCGAACACCAGCTGCTCGGTCGAGTAGAGGAGGGCCTTGCTCGGGATGCAGCCCACGTTCAGGCAGGTCCCTCCGAGGGCGGGGCGCCGGTCGATCAGCGCCACCCTGAGGCCGAGCTGCGCGGCGCGGAACGCGCAGACGTAGCCCCCCGGGCCCGCGCCGATGACCGCGATGTCGTAGGGGTCCATCCGGGTGCGCCCGTCAGATCCCCAGAAGGAGCCTCGACGGGTCCTCGATCTCCTGCTTCACCTTGACAAGGAACGTCACGGCCTCGCGGCCGTCGACCACGCGGTGGTCGTAGGTCAGCGCGGCGTACATCATGGGCCGGATGACGACCTGGCCTCCCGCGGCCACGGGCCTGTCCTTTATCGCGTGAAGCCCGAGGATGGCGCTCTGGGGCGGATTGACGATCGGCGTCGACAGGAGGGAGCCGAAGGTGCCCCCGTTCGTGATGGTGAAGACGCCGCCCTCGAGGTCGGCCAGCGTTATCCTGCCGTCGCGGGCCTTTGCCGCCGAGTCGGAAATGGCCCTCTCGATGTCGGCAAGGCCGAGGCCGTCGCAGTCGCGGATGACGGGGACCATGAGCCCGTTCTCCGTCGAGACCGCCACGCCGATGTCATAGAAGTGGTTCTGCACCAGCGTGTCGCCATCGATCTGCGCGTTTATCGCCGGCACCTCCCTCAGGGCCTGCACGACCGCCTTCACGAAGAACGGCATGAATCCAAGCTTCATCCCGTTCCTCTTGACGAAGTCCTCCTGGTATCTCGAGCGCAGCTCGACGACGGCGGCCATGTCGATCTCATTGAATGTCGTCAGCAGGGCGGCCTCGTGCTGCGCGGCGACGAGGCGCTCGCCTATCCGCTGGCGAAGCGGGGAGAGCTTCCTCCTCGTCTGGCGGGCGCCGGGTTCGGCCGGGGAGCCCGGCGCCGCGTCCTTGGGCGCGGCGGCCGACTCGCCGGCCGAGAGCATGTCGGCCTTTGTCACGCGCCCTCCCTTGCCCGTGCCCGCAACCGCGGCCGGGCTGATGCCGGTCTCGTCCGCCAGCCGGCGCACCGCGGGCGACAGCACGTCGGCGGCCGGCGCGACGGCCCTTGGCTCCGGCGCCGGGGGGGCCTCCGGGGCCGCCGCGGCCCTTGGGGAGGGGCCGGCCCCCGGCTCGATCGAGGCCACGACCTGGCCGATCCTCACCTCGGCCCCCTCCGCGACCCTGAGAGCGATGACACCCGACGCCTCGGCGGACGCCTCGGAGGTGATCTTGTCCGTCTCGAGCTCGAAGAGGGGCTGGTCCCTCCGCACCAAGTCGCCGTCCCTCACGTGCCACTTGGCGAGTATGCCCGTGCTTATGGACTCCCCCATGGGAGGTATCCTGACCTCGATTGGCATGGTCAGAGTGTGTACGCGTCCTTGAGCAGGCTGGCGAGTTCGAGCTTGTGGAGGGCGAGCGAGCCCACGGCAGGGGAGGCGGAGGCGTCCCGGCCCGCGTAGGCGGGGGCCCTGCCGAAGAGCCGCTCAAGCTGCGGGGCGATCCAGGACCACGCGCCCATGTTCTGCGATTCCTCCTGGCACCAGACGATCCTCGCCTGGGGGGACCTCGCCGCGATCTCGGCGATGCGCGCGCCGTGCAGCGGGTAGAGCTGCTCGACCCTGATGATCGCCGTGTCCTGGACCGCGTTGCGCTCGCGGTACTCGCACAGGTCGTAGAACACCTTTCCCGAGCAGAGGATCAGGCGGGCCGGGCGCGCCGGCGGGGCGGGCTCCTCGAGGATCTCCTGGAAGCCTCCCGCCGTGAGCTCGCCGATCCTCGAGACCGCCGCGGGGTGGCGAAGGAGCGACTTGGGGGACATGACGACCAGGGGCTGGCGGAAATTGCGCCTCACCTGGCGGCGGAGGAGGTGGAAGTACTGGGCCGGCGTCGTCGCGTTCACCACCTCGATGTTGTCCTCGGCGCACGCCTGCAGGAAGCGCTCGAGGCGGGCGGACGAGTGCTCGGGGCCCTGGCCCTCGTAGCCGTGGGGGAGGAGCAGGACGATGCCGCACGTCTTCTGCCACTTCGACTCGCCGCTCGCGATGAACTGGTCGATCACGACCTGGGCGCCGTTGGCGAAGTCGCCGAACTGGGCCTCCCAGAGGCAGAGCAGGTCCGGATAGTCGAGCGAGTAGCCGAAGTCGAAGCCGAGGACCGCCGCCTCCGACAGCAGGGAATTGTAGACGCAGAAGCGGGCCTGCTTCGGGTCGAGGTTCTTCAGGGGCGTGTAGGTCTCGCCGGTCTCGCTGTCGGCAAGGACCGCGTGCCTGTGGCTGAAGGTCCCCCGCTCGGTGTCCTGGCCGCTCAGGCGCACCGGCGTTCCCTCGACGAGGAGGGACCCGAAGGCGAGGGCCTCCGCGAAGCCCCAGTCCACCGGGCCGCCGTCCCCGTGGGCCTGGGCCCGGCCGTCGAGAAGCCGCCTGATCTTGGGATTGGCGTTGAAGCCCGCGGGCAGGGTGGTGAGGCCGCGGACGATCCGCCCCATCTCGCCCTCCGGGACGCCGGTCTGGACGGGCGTGTGGTGGTAGTCGGGCTGGAACTCGGCGGTCGAGCCCTTGAACGGGTTGGCGGGCCTGGACCGCCTCGCGCCGCTGCTCGCCTCCCGCGCCTTCGCCTTGGCGAGGCTCTCCTCCAGGGCCGACGAATACTCCGCCTTGATGGCGTCGCCCTCGCCGGCCGTGATGGTGCCCTCGGCGACGAGCTTGTCCGCGTAGATGGCGGAGACCAGCGGGTGGCCGGCGATCCTCTTGTAGAGCAGGGGCTGCGTGAACGACGGCTCGTCGGTCTCGTTGTGGCCGCGCCTGCGGAAGCAGTACATGTCGACGAAGACGTCGCGCTTCCAGCGGACGCGGAAGTCGAGCGCGAGCTGCGCGACCATGCACACCGCCTCGGGGTCGTCGCCGTTCACGTGGAAGATGGGCGCCTCGATCATCTTGGCCACGTCGGTGCAGTACCGGGTCGAGCGCGCGTCGCGGGGCTCGGTCGTGAACCCGATCTGGTTGTTGATGACGAAGTGGACGGTGCCGCCCGTCTGGTAGCCGGGCAGCTGGGAGAAGTTCAGGGTCTCGGCGACGATCCCCTGGCCGGCCAGGGCGGCGTCTCCGTGGACCAGCAGCGCCATGACCCGCCTGCGCTCCTCGGAGTCGCCGCGGATGCGCTGGCGGGCGCGGGTCTTGCCCTCGACGACCGGGTCGATGATCTCCAGGTGGGACGGGTTCGGCGCGAGGCGCACCTCGACCTTCCTGCCGGACGTCGTGGTCAGGACCGACTCGTAGCCGAGGTGGTACTTGACGTCGCCGTCGCCCTCGACCGTGTCGGGGATGTAGTTCTCGGAGAACTGCTCGAAGAGCTGGTCGAACGACTTGCGCATCACGCTGGCCAGCACGTTGAGCCTGCCGCGGTGCGCCATGCCCATGTTGATCTCCTCGACGCCGGCCCCCGGGCAGTGGTCGATGACCGCGTCGAGCGCCGCGATGATCGTCTCGCCCCCCTCGAGCGAGAAGCGCTTCTGGCCGACGTACTTCGTGTGCAGGAACTTCTCGAAGAGCTCCGCCTTGTGCACGCGCCGCAGTATCCTCACCTTCTGGGCCCGCGTGAAGGCCGGCTGGAGGCTCGTGGACTCGATGCGCTCCTGCAGCCAGAGCCTGCAGTCCTGGTCCTGGATGTGGGCGTACTCGACGCCGACATGCCCGCAGTAGGTCCTCTCGAGAGACTTGATGACGTCCCTGAGCTTCATCTGCCCCCCGCCCAGGTAGGTGCCGACGTCGAATGACACGTCGAGGTCAGCCTTGCCGAGCTGGAA
>Ga0181526_10000927_pt1 | contig 29594 bp, 26 predicted proteins | sample PEATcosm2014_Bin_35_FD_119750 | JGI IMG/M metagenome (GOLD analysis project Ga0181526, IMG submission 119750) | Peatland microbial communities from MTU Mesocosm Facility, Houghton, MI, USA - PEATcosm2014_Bin06_30_metaG | ecosystem: Environmental > Terrestrial > Soil > Wetlands > Peat | place...
CGATGATTTGGCCTGCACGGAAGTGGGGGAAGGAGCAGCTCCACCGATCACCGCGACCACCTGGTTCACCTGCACGGTTTCGCCTTCGCCGAACTTGATCTCGGTGAGGATGCCGCCGGTGGGCGAAGGAATCTCGGCGTCGACCTTGTCGGTGGAGATTTCGAAGAGCGGCTCATCCTTCTGGACTTGATCGCCGACCTTCTTGAGCCACTTGGTGATGGTGCCCTCGAAGATAGACTCACCCATCTGCGGCATCACAACCACCTGGGGTGGGGCCAATTGCGCCTTCGGCGGCACCTGCAGCTGCGCCGGTACCTGCGGTGGGGCTGTCCCCTGACGCCTTTCGGGTGTGGCCGGAACAACGCCGTTCTCGGACAGCACGGCAACCACTGCATTCACCTGCACCGTTGCGCCTTCGGGGAACTTGATTTCGGAAAGCACGCCGGCCACGGGCGCAGGGATTTCGGCATCGACCTTGTCAGTGGAGATTTCGAAGAGAGGTTCGTCCTTCTCAACCGGATCGCCGGTCTTCTTAAGCCACTTGGTGATGGTGCCCTCGAAGATGGATTCGCCCATCTGGGGCATGATGACATCCGTTGGCATGAATCGTTCTCTCCGCGCTGCCGGGCGCCGACTAGTCCTGCCGGATTATAAATCGCTGCGGGGTCGAGGCAGGATTCAGACGCGAACGGGGTGCTCGCGCGGGTCGTGGAGCAGCTCGACCTCGCGCGGGATCTGAAGCGGTGTGTCTTCGGCCACCTGCGCTGGCACCTGCGGTGGGGCCAACTGCGACTCCGCCGGCACCTCCGGTGCGAGTGACTGCGCTTGCGCGCGGAGATTGTCGAGGTTCTCCACAGCCAGTATCTGTTCGCCAAAGACAAGCCCGAACTGGTGCGCGGCCTGGTGGGCAATCGCTTCGAGGCTCGGCAGCGTACCCGGATCGGCGATTTCGCGGGCGAGACTGGTCACGGGCCGGTCCGTGATTCCGCACGGATTGATGAGCTGGAAGAATCCGAGATCGGTCGTGACGTTGAACGCGAAGCCGTGCGAGGTGATGCCGCGCGCGACGTGAATTCCGATGGCCCCGATTTTCCCTGCGTTCGTCGCGTCAAAGCTCTCATCCAAAGGTGTGCCGCCCGCAGGGCCAAGACTGCACCAGACGCCAGTGAGTCCAAGAACGCGTCGGGCGTGCACGCCATAAATCGCGCAGAGACGAATCAGCGCCTCTTCCATCGTGCGGACGAAATCAACCGGACCGAATCTTCCGCTGTTCGGATGATTGAAGGTGCGCAGATCGAAGATCGGGTACCCGACGAGCTGGCCTGGGCCATGATAGGTGACGTCACCGCCGCGATTGATCTCGTGCACGGTCACGCCGCGCTGGGCCAGCAGCTCATCCGAGACCAGAATGTTCGCGCGTGTAGCGTTGCGGCCGAGGGTCAGGACCGGCGGATGCTCCAGCAGGAGAAGCACGTTTTCGATGCGGCCGGCGGCGCGGAGCGCGACGAGCTCCTCCTGCAGGCGCAGGCCCTCGTCGTACGGGACACGGCCGAGATAGAGATAGACGATCATCGCGTCTCTCTATTGTAGGTGTAGGAGCGTGCGCCGGTTTGCTCCTCGAGTGCGATGGGCCTTGAAGACGCTACTCCTGCTTGGTTGGTTTGAAGAGTGGCGCGAACTCCGCGCGAACGCGGAAGTAAACCAGTATCCAGCAGAGGGTCACCACAAGGGTCACGGGAATTGCTTGCGGCGTCATCGTCGCGTTCACGAACAGGATGTTCACGATCACCGGGGCCAGGAAAGCAAGCGCCAGAGGGACGAAGCGATTGGCCAGCAGAAAAAGGCCGCCCACCACCTCGAATGCGCCGACCAGCATCGCGTACTTGGTGACGATGAAAACGTTCATGAATTGGCCGGCGATGCCTCCAGGCAATGGTCCGGAGGGCATGAAGTTCAAAAACTTGTTGAGGCCGAAGACGACAAAGATCAAGCCCATGAGGTAGCGGGCGATGGTAGCCACAATCTTCATTGGGTTTCTCCTTCTGGTGTGCGCTCGGGTTGCCGGGCGGCGATGATGAAGCCGTTTCAGGAGCTGGCCGCGAAACCCTGTGCACACCACTATGGAGGTTGGGGCGGCCTTTGTCGATGCAAACTGTTGGTAACGCAGCGGAGAGGCAGCATTCGAGTAAACTGGAGTTGGCAGGAGGACCGGGCGGTCGCTGCCGGAGGCCTGGGCAACCGGGTTGCCGGGGGAGGAAAGTCCGAACTCCGCAGGGCAGTGTGCCGGATAACGTCCGGGATGTGGGTTTCAAGATCCACAGACGGCCAGTGCCACAGAAAACATACCGCCCCTGCGACCGCAAAGTTGCAGAGGTAAGGGTGAAAAGGTGCGTTAAGAGCGCACCGCTCCGGCAGTAATGGCGGAGGCAGGGTAAACCCCACACGGAGCAAGACCAAATAGGGAGGGATGCGCCCCCGGAAACGGGTTTAGCCAAGAGCCAGGCGGCGCAGCGCATCGGCCCGATGCGTTCAGACGGCTCGAGCACTTGTCGAAACCTCCGGGTAGGTCGCTGATGAGTGTCCGCGGCAACGCGGCGCCTAGAGGAATGACCGCACGAGGGACCTTTCGGGGTCCTGAACAGAATTCGGCTTACAGGTCCTTTTGCCGAATCCTGCGTAAAAAATCAGCCCCGGTGGGTGAACCCCATCGGGGCTGGCCATTTTATGGGCGCGCTTTGGCGCCAAGCGGGTAGGGCGTAAGCCGCGCGTTGCTGGGCCAAAACGAAGAGGCCACCCGCAGCGGGTGGCCTCTTCGACACTGAACTCGATTCGTTCTTACAGCCCTGCCGGCTTGGGGTTCTTCGGGTCGAACTTGGCGATGCTAATCTTCTTCGCCAAGCCGATCTTCGAGAGCAGCCAGATGCCGTAGAAGTTGGGGTCGATCTCCCACCATCTAAGGCCGTGCCGCGCTGAAACCGGGTGCGCGTGGTGGTTGTTGTGCCAGCCTTCGCCGCCCGTCAAGAGAGCTACCCACCAACTGTTGCGCGAGTCGTCGCGGGTCTCAAACCGTCGGCTGCCCCACATGTGTGTCGCGGAGTTCACAAGCCAGGTCGCGTGCAGGCCGAGCGTGACGCGCAGCAGCACGCCCCACAGGACCATCGCCACTCCATTGACCCATCCGCCCCAGATCCAACCGCCGGCCAGAAGCAGAACGCCGCTGGCGGTGATGGGGAGCCAATGATACTTGCTCAGCCAGACGTGGAAGCGGTCTTTGCTGAGATCGGGCACGTAGCGGGCCAGAACCTTAGTCTGCGCATGGAGCGCCTCGCCGAACAGAATCCAACCCATATGGGCCCACCAGCCGCCTTCATGCGGGGTGTGCGGATCGCCTTCCTGGTCGCTAAGCTGGTGATGCACACGATGGGTCGAGACCCAGAAGATCGGCCCGCCTTCCAGCGACATGGTGGCGAAGATGCTCATCGCATACTCGACCCACTTGGGCGTCTGATAACCACGATGCGTCAGCAGGCGGTGATAGCACATCCCGATGCCGACATTGATGGCCAGCACGTAGAGGATCGCCATGACGGCAAGCCGTCCCCAGCTGAAGAAGAAGAACGCGGCCAGCGCGCCGGCATGAAAGAGGGCAACAGTCACGAGCGTGAGCCAGTTCATGCCTGCAGGGACAGTTGCAGCCTTGCCCATGTGCACGAGCTCGCGCGCTGCTACGGCGTGGCCTGCAGTTGTCTTGTCATTCGAGTGGAGGGCATGTGCTTCGTCCGAAGACGTAGCAGCGGGAGCAGTTAAGACGGACGCCATTCTTCTGTTGATCCTTGAAGAGTGGCTGGATTTTCCCACTCTTGCTGTCTGGATTCTATCGGAGACAGGGCTAGTATAGCCCCCCGGCGGCCCCTGTTTTCACCAAAGTCACCGTATATTCGTAGATTCTTCGACAGGACCAAGGAAGTTGGCTGGTTTCAACGGGATCAATTCTGCGCTTCGATTGCGGTTGCGCCCCCGCCCGTGACGAAAAGCTGTGTTGCTGTGCCGCGCACCACGCGATAGAGCGCGAACTGCCGCTGGGTCTTGCCGCGCAGCTCGAAGAGCAGCTCGCCGCGATTGTCGGCCAGAGCGTCGACCGCATCGACCAGGCGCATCCGCGGTGAATCGTCGAGATGCGCCCCATCCCCGACGTTCTTGAACAGTACGAGCAGGCTGCCGTAAAGATCGGGCTGCCCGATGAGCGTGACGTACTTCTGCTGGTTGGGCGGACCGTCGGTATGGGCCGTCATCACCAGTGTTGCTCCTGAGCCGTAAGCAAGCTCGAAGACACGGAACTCTTCATCCACCAGGGGCGCGGGCTCCAGCGGAGCAGTTGACTTGGCTTTGGCTCTCGTCGCGGCGGTCTTCCTGGGAGCCGGCGCGGGCGGAGGGGTCTGAATGCCGAGAGCTGTGCGGGCGGCGTCTTCCATGGCTGCCTTCATCTTTGCCTCGTCGTCCAGATTGGCCCAGCTGTAGCTCCAGGGGTGATCGGGGCGGTTGCGCGGATCGGAGACCGCAACAGCCTGCTCCATATCCGAAGGCAGGCCCATCAAGGTCGGCGTGACGGCCGGCCCATTCTCTGCCGGTTTGCCCCGCAAAAGGCGCGGCCGATCAGGATCAGTATTCTCCACCGACGACACGTAGCCCTCATCGGCCTGCTGCTTGGCCTTGCCGCGCTTCAACTGAGGACGGTCAGGATCGGACGGTGTCGACGCGGAACTTGAGTTTGCGCCCGATGGCTGGCCCGAGGATTGTGTTGAAGGCGAACTGGAGGTCTGGCTCGCATCGGGCGCTTTGTGCAGCGTGGGCCGGTCGGGATCGGCCGGCGCATTGCTCGTGTCAGAGCCTGAAGACTGGCTCGGGGTCTGACTTGCGTCTGGGGCTTTGTGTAATGTCGGGCGATCAGGATCGGGCGGAGGACCTTGTGGGCCTGAGCCATCCTTTGATGAGTCGCTGCCTGAGCTGTGCTTGCGGTGTAGAACTGGCCGATCGCTATTTGCATCGTCTTCGTCGATCTTCTGCGCCACAGCAGGAGCCGGCTCGGGTTTGGGCATCGACTTCCATGCACCAAAACCCACCCACGATCCTTGCTCCTGCCCCGATTTCTCCACGTCGTAGAGTCCCAGCTTCGCGCCGTTCTTCTGCAGGATGTACTCCACGCCATCGGCCACAGCCATTGGCTCCGGCCGCGCCATGTAAACACTTCCGTCCTGGAGTTGCTGACCGTCGTAGACCGTGATGGGCACCAGCCGGCTGGTCTTGGGCTTGGTCAGATCGCCCGTCCACTCGAGAACGGCAATAGCACGCAATGAGGGCGCTTCCTTGTCTTTGTCCTTCTTGTCGACCTGTCCCGGATACTGCGCAGCGGCGGGAGATGCCGCCAGAAGTGCGATCGCGAAAGAGCAGGCGAAAACGCACAGCCTGCGCGATGACGCGACGAGGCCCGCTCGGCCATAATGCAAGCTGGCGGTCAATTGATCCGGTGTACCAGGGCCACCCGACATACGAGGGAAACTCCAATGGATCTGAATAAGAAAGTTGCCGACTTCACGCTCCAGACCGACGAAGACAAGGAAGTAAGCCTCTCTGACTTTAAAGGAAAACCGGTCATCCTGTTCTTCTATCCCCGCGCCGATACGCCCGGCTGTACGATCGAGGCCTGCGGATTCCGCGACACCTTCAAGAAACTCCAGGCCGCCGGCGCGGTCGTGCTGGGCATCTCGCGCGATACACCCAAGGCCCAGGCCAAGTTTCGCGCAAAGTACGGCCTTCCGTACACACTCCTTGCTGATGTAGACGAGAAAGTCTGCAATCAGTTTGGCGTAATGAAGGAAAAGAACATGTACGGCAAGAAGGTGTGGGGGATCGAGCGCACAACCTTTTTGATCGGACCGGATCAGACGTTGATCCATATCTTCCCCAAGGTGACGCCGGAAGGCCATGCCGAGGAAGTGCTGAAGCTGTTGAAAGAATGGCATAAAGGAGAAAAGTAACTCGGATTGCGCCCGGATTTTTGACCAACCCGCAATGCTTGGCGTCCCCATCTCTCACCCCTGTCGCCGCTCTGCACAAGGAGGCAACGCAGACACCAAAAGTAGACGTCCGGCATTGCAACGTTCACAAGAAACAGCAGCCCTATAATTAGAGGCTAGCTTCTCTCTCGCTGCGAGGTTCTGTCACAGTGAGTGCGGTACTGGACACGCTTAGCATTGCAGTCAGTTCGATCTTGTCATCGGCATTAGTGACGGCGATCGTTCAGATATTACTCAAGGAACGGGCGGACGTGCGCCTGGAGAAGCTACGCAATGAGTTTGAAACCGAGAAGGCTGCTCGCGAAGAAAGCGCTCGACGGACAAGTGAGCAGCTGAAGACCCAATTCTCATGGCTATACGCCCAGAGGGCACAGGTGATGAATGAGGTCTATGGTTGCATCCTGGATGCGGAGGAAGCGATCCAGGAATGCATCCCGCCTCTGGCTGGATGGGGCCTGGCTGCGGAACGCGCCTCCGACTTCGGTAAATCCCATACCGAGCAGGTACGTGCGGCTATGGAGGCCTGCGAACGATTTGAACGAACTCTGAGAAAAAATCAGCTGGTGTTCAGCAACGAGCTTGCCGGCAAGTTGAGAGTTCTGGTTGGGGCCTATGACTCGATTAATTTCGAGCTGGACGAGCCCCAGGGGCCTGTAATGGCGCTGGCGGATTCGCCGGCGATCCTGAACGGACAAAAGAAGGCGCACGAGATTCTCGGGCAGATTGAACGAGAATTCCGCGCACTATATGGTTCGGTCACGGAACCTCAAGCTAAAGACGGTGGCGAAGAGATCACGGAATAGATTCGCTCGCTGCTTGCGTGAGGAACAGATCGGGCCTGTGATGATCAACGCCGGTAACGATGATCGGAGGGGAACATTTCTAGTCGACTCCCCGGCCGCCTGTTTCCCCGCACCTTCTTCGACCGCGCGCCGGAACTGGTCGCGCCCCGCCTGCTCGGCAAGCTGCTGGTCCACAGAACCAAGAGTGGTGTGATGGCCGGACGCATCGTCGAAGTCGAGGCCTATCTCGGTCCGCACAACGATGCGCCCGACCCGGCGGCTCACTCCTATCGCGGGCCAACCCCCCGCAATCAAGTCCTGTTTGGCCCTGCAGGATACGCATATGTGTACGCCATCTACGGCATGTACTTCTGTATGAACATCACCTGTGAGGTGGAAGGGCTTGCCGGATGTGTCCTGCTGCGGGCGCTCGAGCCCGTGGCTGGGTTGGAGCAGATGGCGAAGAACCGAGAGCTGCCAGCAACCGCGCCGCCTCGCCTGCTCACATCGGGGCCGGGCCGTCTCTGCGAGGCGCTGGGCCTGACGCGGATGGAACACAACGGCCTCGACATGACGAATCGTTCATCTCCGCTGCAGGTGCGCGACGACGATTACACAGTGCGCGAAGTGCTGGTCACCGCGCGCATCGGCATCAAGCACGCGGCCGACTGGCCGCTTCGCTTCGCCCTTCTGGAGCACGCCTGTGTCTCCGGTGCGCGGAATTTAACCGGCACGCGAGTCCATCTTAAGTAGGATTCCGTCGAAGAAATATCGTCTGTTAGTGTGAGCTAATCGATTTCAAAACTCGAGAGGAATTCTGCGCTTGAAAGTTTCTTCCCTGTTGTGCTCCCTTGCAGTGGCGCTTTCCGCCGCCTGTTCTGTAGCCGTCGCTCAACAGCCGGCCGCTACGGCGCCTGCTGGTCACGCACATCCGCCTGCTCCGCCCCCGACAAATCTGCAGGTGCTGCCGAAGGACATGACCGGAGACCAAGTACACGAGATCATGCACAAGTGGGAAGCTGCGCTGGGCACGGAGTGCAGCACCTGCCATGCGGTTGACCCCATCCACAAGCGGCCGGATGGCCGGCCCATGCTGAATTTCGCCGACGACTCGAAGCCGGAAAAGGCGACGGCGCGGCTGATGGTCAAGATGGTGGAAGAGATCAATACGCAGTACATCGGCAAGATCGACAACTCGGGCACGCCGGTGACGTGCGGGACGTGTCATCGTGGCCATCTCGATCCAGGCCCGTTTGTGCCTCCGCCGGATCATGACCACGAACATCCGGCGCCGCCAGCTATACCCAAATAGGCCTGCAGCGGAGCAGCTCATTGGGCTCCACGCTGGTTGGGAAATTCGATTGAGGAAGATGCGGTTGTCTCTGAGGCACTCTGCGCAGCGTCGCGCGCGCGCAGGAGCTCAATGAAGATCGCTTCAATTTCTGCGCGGTCGGCATCGCTGATGGCAACTTCGTGTTGGGGATAGTGCGTCATGTTGCACCTCGCGACCACTCATGCAAGTAGGAACACGATTCTGTCTCTGTAGTTGCATGGCATCTGCAGGCAATCCCCAACTGGGCCCTCCGTCAGCACTTACACGCGCACGAAGTCGCCGCTCTTGCCGCCGCTCTTCGCTTCGAGCTTCACCTCGCGAATGACGATGCCCTTGTCCAGGGCCTTGGTCATGTCGTAAACGGTGAGGGCTGCGACCGATGCTGCAGTCAGCGCTTCCATCTCCACGCCGGTGGGACCGACTGTGGCTGCGGTCGCCGTGATACGTACGCCGCCTTCCACGATGTCGGCTTGCACATCGACATGCGTGAGCGCCAGCGGATGACACATAGGAATCAGCTCCGATGTCCGCTTCGCGGCTTGAATGCCTGCAATGCGCGCGACCTCAAGCGGGTTGCCCTTCGGATTGGAAGGCAACGCCGCCAGCACGTGGGCCGATAGCTCAACGAACGCCGAGGCCGTGGCCGTGCGCTGCGTTGACTGCTTGGCGCTCACGTCGACCATGTTGGCCTGGCCGGCTTCGTCGTAGTGCGATAGCCCGGAGGGAGGCAGTTGCAGTTGGGGCTGATGCGGCTTGGTCATCTCATCCTCAGATCATCAACACACGAACCATCGTCCCAGCGTCGAGAGTCGCCTCATCTTCGGGGATCACGACGAAACAATTGGAGCGCGCAAAGGCAGGCAGATCGCCGCTGCCGTGCCACGGAACGGTTGCGACTTGCGGGAACTTGTCCTCAGCATTGAAGTCGCACTTAGCCGGGAGGAAGCGCGTGAGCCCTGTTTTGCCTTTGCGATCGGTGTCCTTCGCAAGCTGCGCCGCCAAAAATTGCGGCCGTGTATCGCTGCGTCCCGCGAGCGCCTTCAGCACCTGCGAGGCAAACAGCAGAAATGTCGCCGCCGATGAGATCGGATTGCCTGGCAATCCAAAGAACGGCAACGAAGGATTCGCTGCACGCGGGACTTCGCCGAAGACCAGCGGCTTGCCGGGTTGAATGCGCACGCTGGCGAAATGGAACTTTGCGCCCAATCGTGCCAGTGCCGGCTCGACCAAATCGAATTTGCCGGCAGAGACACCGCCGGAGATCAGCAGAAGGTCTGCGTCCAATCCCTGATGCAACGCTGCGTCCAGCGCCTTGGCTGTGTCGGTTGCGCGCGGCAACACGAGCGGCTCGCCTCCGGCTTGCGCGACAAGCGAGGCCAACATGTGTGCATTCGAGTTGCGAATCTGTCCGGGACCTGGCGTATTTTCGACTGAAACCAGTTCATCGCCTGTGGTGAGAATCGCGACGCGTGGACGCCGATAAACCGTAAGCTCGGCGTAACCGCACGCCGCTGCCAGGGCGATCTGCGCCGGCCCAAGCACGACTCCGGCCGCGATCAACGCATCGCCGCGATGCGCCTGAGCGCCCCGCTCGACGATATTGTCTCCAGCTTTGATCTTTCGATCCGCCGCAAGCCGAACGCTATTCTTGTCGCGCTCCACATGCTCGATCATGACGACTGCATCGGCGCCCTTAGGAACAGGTGCCCCCGTCATGATCTCCCAGACTGCGCCGAAAGGCAGCGGCTCCGGCGGCGCTTCGCCGGCATGGGTCAACCCGGCGACACGCAGAAATGCATGCGCCGAAAACTCGGCCGCACGGCACGCAAACCCATCGCGCGTAGAGCGAGCGAAGGGCGGCTGGTCCTGATCCGCTAAGAGCGGCTCCGCAAGCACGCGGCCCTGCGCATCGACAAGATCAATTCGCTCTGAAGCCGGCCGAACTTTGCTCAGATCTCGCGCAAGCGAAGCCACAACCGCATCGGCTTCGGCATAGCTGAGCAACGAGGAACTCATGCCTTGGATTGTAGAAGGCGCTGCCAGCTCTCTTTGCGCCGCCACCCCCTTCGCACAAAAACGAAGAGCACCTCCCGACTGCAGAGGCGCTTCTCGTTCCAGGAAAACTTCAACCGCGCTTTTTTGCAGCTTACTTTTTGCCTGCCTTGTAGCTCGAATTGATCTTCTGCCCAGCCTGCTGGAGAATGGCCTGTACCTCGCCGGCATACGGCCCGGTTGGCGCCAGATCCAGGTACTTTTGGTAGGCCTCGGCGCAGCCTTCGGGCAGCACAATCCTTTGCGTCTTCGGATCGACCGTTGCCTTGGACACGAGCCCCTGGCCCTTCAGATAGTAGACCAGCGCATCGTTCGGATCGTTCTTGATCGCGATCTCCGCAGCTGCAACCTGGGCATCGGCATTCCCAGTCTGGAAGAAGATGACCGCCTGGTTCCGTAGATAGGTTTCAGCCGAAGTTGGGTTCGCCTTGACCGCCGCATCGTAGGCCGCGTTGGCTTCAGGTATCTTGCCTTGACGAGCGTAGACTTCGCCGAGGCCGGAGTTCGCCATACCCTCGATGGCCGGATTCGGCTTCTTCGCGGCAGCATCCAACTCGATTGCCTTCTTGTAGGAGGTCTCTGCATCGTCATACTTCTTCATGCCCGCCTGCGCTTGTGCCAGATACGCCCAGAGAACCGGCTCGGTCGGCCGCATCTGCGCGTCCTTGGTCATCAAGGTCTCGACGTCGGTGTACTTTGCGGTCTTGATCTCGGTCGTCTTGGCGTCGACATCCGCCTTCGCGGCAGATGCACCCAGCTGCTGAGCGGCTGCGGCGTGGGCTGTATCCGCGTCCTTCAGGTCTTGACCAACCACTTTGAGATCTGCGTTGAGGTTCTTGATCACCTCGTTCGCCTTCATGGCTTCCGCATTCTTCGAGCGAAGTTCCTGCAACTGCTTCTTCTGGTCCTCAGGCAATTTTTCGATGTATTCCGCGCGCGACATGTCGAGATCGGAGGCGTTGTCCTTGCCGGCGACAACTGTCACGTTCTCCAGCTGGTCGGCCTGCTTGTCCTGAGGCATCTCCGGCGAACGGTAAATCACGGTATAGTTTCCCGCAGGCACCTGACCTGAGTAGTCGCCATTGGCATCGACTGTGAATGTCCCTTGCCCAGCTTCAGTCGCTTTGAGTCCGGGACCGGAAGCCGCATGAATGACCTGACGGAACTCGACCGTACCGCCATTCTGAGGAGCACCGGTGGGGTTCGTGATGTGACCATGGACCTTGCCGTTATCGGCTGCCGCAGTAGCCGGAGCAGCCGCTGGCTGCTGGGCCAATGCAGGAACAAGGGCAACTGCCAGTATTCCCGCGAAAAGCGAAATCGTGCGCTTCATTCTTTTTCTCCTTGAAGCCTCAGCGAACATTGCTGCACGCGGGCTTAATCAAAAACTGCAATCTTCACGTGATTGCTCGTCAGGCTCCGTCCAAGGCATGTCCACGCAAGCTCCAACGGGCAAGAATACAACACGCTGCAGAGCCGTTTAAAGCGCTCTTAGCCGATCAACCTCGCATAGGGGCTTGATGTTCCGCAGGACTCACGTTAAATCCAATCGGCCATCCGGCACAAGACCAAGTGCACAGCATCCTGCGCTTCGAGTGCGTGCACATCGTGAGGTTTCTGCTCGCGCTATTGTCCACTGTAGAAGTCGATTGTGGGATTGGTTGTGGCCAGCGTCACACGCCCTAGAATGAATGCATGGCGATCACAATCCGCGCCGCAACCGCAGCCGATGTTCCCTTGATTCTGGAGTTTATCCGTGCCCTCGCTGTCTACGAGCGTGAGCCGGAAGCCGTGACGGCCACCGAAGCCGACTTGTTGCGCGACGGCTTTGGCCCTAATCCTTTTTATTTCTGCCTGATAGCCGACTCGAATAGAGCTCCGGCTGGCTTCGCACTCTACTTCTTCAACTACTCGACCTGGCTCGGGCGCCCCGGACTCTATCTCGAAGACCTCTTTGTCCATCCTGGGTTCCGCGGCCTCGGCGTGGGCAAGGCATTGCTTGAGAGAGTGGCTGCAATCGCGGTCGAAAAAGGGTGTCTCCGACTGCAATGGGAAGTGCTCGACTGGAACACGCCGGCGATCGACTTTTATGCCGCGATGGGCGCCAAATTCCTCGATTCCTGGCGCAATGTGCGGGTCGGCGGAGAGGCGCTGCTGAAGCTGGCCGGAGTCGATGTAGCAGAAGCCGATGCGAACGCAGCTTTAGGGGCGGCAACGAGCTTGGCGCGTTCAATGCAAAAGGGCTCGAAGTAATGGTCAAGCTGCGTGTCATCGGCGGCGGCCTCGCTGGCCCCGAAGCTGCGTTGACGGCGGCGCGCCAGGGCTGTTCTGTCGATTTGTTTGAAATGCGCGCGTTGATTGACGGCGAGCCGCGGCTTACGCCCGCACACCAGACCATCGAATTCGGCGAGCTGGTCTGTTCCAACTCGCTCAAGAGCGAATCGCCGAATACTGCTCCATGGCTGCTGAAACAAGAGATGAGGCGTGCGGGGTCGGCTCTTCTTCGGATCGCCGACGAAACAGCGGTACCGGCAGGCCATGCACTGGCCGTCGATCGCGTCGAGTTCTCGAAGCGGATCGCGGAAGCCATTGCGGCCGAGCCGAACATTCGCGTGATTCGCGAGGAAGTGACTTCACTTGGCGAGGACCGACTCCAAGACCAGGACGGCACGAGGTGCGGCACGATCGTTGCAACAGGACCCCTCACATCGTCTGCGCTGAGCGCGGAGATTCAGCGCATCACCGGCTCCGAGCATCTCGCATTCTACGACTCTATCTCGCCCATCGTGGATGCCGACTCGATCGATATGAACCGTGTGTACTTCGCCGCGCGCTGGGACAAGGGCACGGCCGACTACATCAACTGCCCGTTCACGCGCGAGGAGTACGACCGCTTTCTCGATGCGCTCCTTGCCGCCGAAGCGGCGGAGTCGAAGGAGTGGGAAAAGCTGGAGTATTTCGAGGGCTGCCTGCCGATTGAGGTACTGGCGCGCCGCGGGCGCGACACGCTTCGCTTCGGTCCGATGAAGCCTGTGGGCCTGCGCGATCCACGCACCGGCAAAACGGCGTGGGCCGTGGTGCAGTTGCGCAAGGAGAACCTGCGCGCCGATAGCTACAACCTCGTCGGCTTCCAAAATCATTTGAAGTGGGGCGACCAGGCACGCGTGTTGCGGCTGATCCCTGGACTGGAGAACGCGCGCTTTCTGCGCTACGGGCAGATTCACCGCAATACCTATATCTGCGCGCCCGCGCTGCTGGATCAATCGCTCTCCCTCAAAAACTCCGCCACACGGCTAGTGTTTGCGGGGCAGCTCTCCGGCGTCGAGGGTTACACCGAGTCGATTGCGACGGGAATGCTGGCCGGCCTGTACGCCGCGTCTCTTGCACGCGGAGAAACCCCGACGCCAGTTCCGCGCGCGACTGCGCTGGGATCGCTGGTTCACTACATCACCCACGCCGATGTGAAGAACTTCCAACCGGCGAACATCACTTTCGATCTATTGGAGCCTCTCGACGAAGAGACACGCCGCAGGATTCGCGATAAGAAGGAACGGCATCGCATCCAGTGCGAACGCTCTCTGGCGGCGTTCGATGCATGGTGGGCAAACTCCGGTTACTCCCCGCGCAGAAAAGTCGGGGCGTGAATACGCCGCTTCGTGCGATAGTCGTGCCAGGAAACCTCCATGCACGTCGTCCGCCATTCGCCGACCGACCTTGTCGTCAAAGACAGCGGGGTGTGGATGACGATTCTATTTACGGGCATTGCCGCCGCGCTTGTGGCCGGGCTCGGTATCTCCCAACCACTCAGACTTCTTGTTCCGGCGTTCTTTCTTCTCTGCGGCGTGATCACCGCTCGTGCAACGACATTCACCTTTGACGGAATGAGGCGCACGGTGCAGTGGAGCGGTTTCAAGCCCTTCAAGACCGAGTCCGGAACGATCCTGTTCGATGAGATTGACGACATCACCGTCGAGGCGTCGTCAAACGGCGACAACGGCATCGCCTACCGCCTGTCGCTAAACACCAAACAGGGCACGGTGCCCATGGCTTATGCCTACTCGGGAAGCCGCGACGGCTACGTGGCGCTTCGCCAGCAGATTCTCGCCTTGATCAAGCCCGGTCTACAGGCGCCTGCGCCCGTGGCGCACACCGACGGCATCCCGTCCGATCTCGAATCGTCGATCCGGTCGATGTTGATCCAGCGCCGCAAGATCGACGCCATTGCGCTGCTGCGAACCCGCGAACGTATCGGCCTCATGGAAGCCAAAAAGCGTATCGACGCACTCGACGCAAAGATCAAGGCCGAGAACAAGGTTCCGCAAGCCTGATTCCGCACTGAACCTTCTCCCCAACCTGTGCTACGCTTTGGCCGTCCTCCCTTTTTGCGGCTCGTAATGATCGTTTTCACTGCCACCGAAGCGCTTTCTCCCGCGATCGAGCGTACGCGTCGTCTTTTGTTCGCCCCGTTTCGTTGGGGAACCTTCCTCAAGCTCTGTGCCGTCGCGGTCCTTACGGAAGGATTCGGGGGCAACTTCAACTTCTCGGGTCCCAGCCACTCGTCTTCACATCAACCGGCTAATTCTCCGTCGCTCACAACGACAAGTTTTTCGTCCTCCACTCTCTCGTCCGGCCTTTCGCGCTTTAGCCTGACGCCCGGTTGGATCGCACTGATCGCCGCAGGCGCTTTACTCGCCCTCGCGATCGGCATCCTGCTCTTCTATCTCATCACTCGCCTGCGTTTCTCTCTGTTCTATTGCCTCGCCTACCAGGTGAAGGAACTTCGGCCGGGATGGACGCTTTATCGTGAACAGGCCAACCGCTTCTTCCTGTTCAATCTTGTTGTGGGACTCGTTTTCATGGTGCTGACGGTTTTGGCGATCGCTCCTTTCGCCGTCGGTCTGTTCCAGGTCTTTCGCTCCACGCACGCCGGAGAGCGCTTCGATTTTGCATTGTTCTTTTCGCTCTTCATACCCCTGTTCGCACTGATTTTTGTGATCGCGCTGCTCGCGATCGCTGTCGACATCGTTCTGCGCGATTTTATGCTGCCACACTTCGCCCTCGAAGATACCTCGGCGGGAGAAGCCTGGGCCGAGGTCCGCACCCGCATCGCAGCAGAGAAGGGTTCGTTCTTTCTCTACGCAGTCCTGCGTATCCTTCTCCCCATCGCCGCCGCGATTGCGTTGTTCATGATTCTGGCGATTCCTATGTTGATTGTCTTCGCCGCCCTTGCAGTCATCTTCGTGGGCATTCATACAATGTTCACTGGCAGCCTCGCATTCGCAGGCATCGTTCTCGAAGCGCTCATAGGACTAGCCGCAGTCGCCGTCGGGTTGTTCCTCGCGATCTGCTTTGGCGGTCCACTCAGCCTCTGGGTGCGAAATTTTGCGCTTGTTTTCTACGGCGGCCGCTACCGGCTCCTGGGCGACGTGATCTTTCCGCCTCGACCCCCAGCGCTCTTCGATGGGGGAGATGCGCCGGCGGTCTGAGGGAACCCTTTCGCCCTCACCAGTGTCAAAGAAGGAAGCGGCATTGCCTCATGGTCTCGTTGCGCTAGGGGCAACTGCTCGCGTTACGCTTCGTGTCGCGTTGGAGTAGTCTGATCAGGGACGCGTTTCAGGGAATCAAATCTGGGACATGTTTCAGGAGAAGTTTTTTGCGGCGCTGGTTTCCAATTCTGATCTGGTCGGCGGCTCTTGCAGCGCACCTCGCTGGCGCTCAGGCCAAGGCCCCGTCAACTTCACCTTCGGTGAAGGTCGAACTGCCGCCGCCACCCAGGCCCCTGTTGCCCGATGCTTTCGCCGGATGGGTCGCCGCTGAGCCGCCCAAGATCGTGATTGACGCGACCCAGACAGATAGCACCAACGCCGCCGCATTGAAGGAGTACGATTTCTTCCGCGCAGCCTCGGCAAGTTACAAGCGCGACGGCGAAACGCTCACCGTGCGCGCCCTCCAGTTCAATGACGCGAGCGGCTCGTACGGCGCATACACTCTGTATCGCGAGAATGGCTGGCCGCGCGAAGACATCGGCACTGGAGCGGCGTCGAATAAAAACCGCGCGCTCTTCTGGGAGGGCAACACGGTTGTCGACGCGACCTTCTCCCATGTGGGCCCCATGTCAGCCGCGGAACTGCGTGAGCTGGCCAAACAGCTGCCGATCCCGCAGGGCAACAAAGCGATAGCCCCGCCGATTCTGGCCAACCTCCCCCAGACTTGGCTTGACAAGCAGACAACGCACTACGCGCTCGGTCCGGCTGGGTATGCCGGCGCGGGAGGCGCGCTGCCGCCGGAGATTGTTGGGTTCGATCGCGGAGCAGAAGCTGTGACGGCCAATTACTCGCTGTCCTCAGGACCGGCGACGCTCACCATCATCGACTACCCCACGCCGCAGATGGCCGCCGCGGAAGAGACGAAGATTCGCGACTACATCAAAGCTGGATCGCACGCGCAGCCCGCGTTTCCCAAACCGCTCGCCGACTCCGATCAGACATCGCTCGAGGTGCGCCGCAGCGGACCGCTGGTGATTCTGGTGAGCGGCGACGCGATCCCCGATGAAAGCCACAAACTGCTCGAATCGGTTCACTTCCAGGAGGAGCTCGTTTCGATCCCGCAACCAACCGACTCTGAGGTCAACAAGACAGGTAGGCTGCTGCTCGGCATCGCGGAGCTTGTCATCGTCGGCTCCTTCGCAGCCATTCTTCTGGGACTGTTTTTGGGGGGAGGCCGCGCTTTGTACCGCGTGGCGCGCGGCAAGCCAGCGTCGTCGGTGTATGAGACTGAGTTCATTAGTCTCAACCTTGAGCGGTGACCATCGGCACGGATAATGCTCTTGCGTTGAAACAAGGCGTCAATTCTGTGGAAAACAAGATAAAACCCCTAGAAAAACCCTCCAAATTCAGGCGAGAACGAGGAGCATTGAGGCGAATGGACGGCGAAACAAAAAGGGCGTCGGCGAAATCCACAGTCGCCGTAAATTATTGTAAATAATTGGTTTATTTGGTACCTGATTTAATCTTGACACCCCGCCTCCCCGCCCCTAGTATGCAGCCAGAAAGTTCTGATGGCTTTGCCTCCGTTGGAACTATTCTCCCTAGGAAGGAGCTGCCCTGTTGCCGGGCGGCTCTTTCCGTTTCTGCCCCCCCATACCTCCTCGGGTTCCCATAGCCCTCCCGCCAATGCGGAAAGCTCCCTCCCGCATTACTTCGCACGACCCAACTTCGTTCAAGAATTCCTCTTCGCCCGTCACAAGTCTTTCCCGCCCCGCAACAAATCCCTCCCGGTTCAAGGGCCTCTTTGCTCATACTTCATCCGGTCATCACAGCCACGTGGAGGCTCAAGTGAACTCTCGGCTCATCAAAGTTGCCGTCCGGTCTCTGTCGATTCTTGCCCTTCTTGCGATCGTTCTGCCCCTGCATCTGAGCGGACAGGCGGGTGCGGTCCAAGGGGTCTCTTTTTCCAATGCAGCCGCTCTTGAGGCACATCACGTCAAGCTTGAGGCGGTCGAGTATCTCGGACGTCAGGCCATTCGCGTGACAACCGAGTCGTCCAACGACGAGTCCGGCTTTGCCATTCTGCCGGGCGTCGATTTTCAGGATGGAACAATCGAAGCCGATCTCGCAGTGAAGATCACGACGCCTCCCGGCGTCCGCATGCCGGGCTTCTCCGGAATCTCATTTCGCGGAAAGCCCGATGGTTCGGAGTACGAACTCTTCTATCTTCGGCCAGGGAATGCGATCTTTCCGGATCAGGCGATGCGCAATCACGTGGTGCAGTACACCGCTGAGCCGCACCATGACTGGTATCGGTTGCGTCGCGAGTGGCCGTTTATTTACGAGAGCTACGCCCTCATCGCGCCTGAATCCTGGATTCACATGAGAATCGATGTTGCGGGCCGCGCGGCGCGACTCTCTCTCAACGAGGAAGCACAGCCCGCACTCGTGGTCGACGGGCTCAAGACCTCTAACCTGCACGGGGTGGTGTCCCTTTGGGGATATGCCGGAGAAGAGTCGTACTTTTCAAACATCCGGGTTACGCCTGCGACGGCTCTGCCCGTGAAGAACGGCTCTGATGCCGCAGGAGAATGGGAGCTGAAAGCATCCACCGACGTCGGGCCGTTCGCAGGCACGTTGAAATTGACGCGAGATGGCGATCGATTGAGCGGCTCCTGGCGCGGTGACCTCGGCAAAGACAAGCCGGTGACAGGCGTCTGGCGCGACGGCTACATCGAAATCTCGTTTCCAGCCGACTGGCCCGAGGGTCGGGAAGGCAAGCCGGGACCGACAACAGCCTTCATTGATGGCTGGATCGACGACCCAAACGCCAAAGGGCGCATCCGCGTCGAGGGACGGACCATGGGGCAATGGGCAGCGCAGCGAAAAGCGCAATGAGCGATTTGGCAGGTTTGTGAGCCGAGCCTTCGCGCAAAAAAGAGGAAGCCGCTGAACGCCGCGGTCTAACGGAAATTGCCCCAGCCGATGTCTGCGAGCAGGGCTCGCCCCACCACCAGCGCTGTCACGGTGAGCGCCGCCAGAAGACAGGTCCAGAATCCCACCCGGCTGAACGGAATAAAGAGAGTGCCCTGGTGGCTGGTGAGCGTGAATCCGTTTTGATCGGGGAGCAGGGCACGGACGGCCACGGCAAGAAGAAAGCCGGCTGCCCACACGATTGCGATTCTGAACGCAAGCTGGATGGTTTGATCCATTGGGTCGCTCCCTGCCCGATCGATGGCCTCGCGGGTGATCCATCGATGGCTCAACTTTACCGGAGCCAGACACAACGGTACAATCCTAGAGGAAGCACGCCGACGTAGCTCAGTTGGTAGAGCAGCTGATTCGTAATCAGCAGGTCATCGGTTCAAGTCCGATCGTCGGCTCCATCTTTACCGCTCACGATTGAATCTCCCGGTTCTCCACGTCTAAAGATTGGACCGCATTTTTCTGCCTTGCACTGAGGTGCCGGTGAAGTTTCTTGCGCTGTTTTGCTTTGCGGTCGTAGTGTCGGCAGGTCTCTGCCTCGGCGCCAAAGCCCAGGCAACTTCTCAGACCCCACTTCCGATCGACGCAGATTCCTACTCCTTCGGTGAAGACACGGACAACCAGGGTTCCACCTACGTTCCGCTGGACAGTTGGATTTACCCAGCGCTGGATCGGCTGCACGCCCTTGGCTATCTGGACTCGGCATATCTGGGCCTTCGGCCCTGGACCCGGTTGAGCATTGCACACATGCTCGAAGAGAGTGCGGATCCGATCGAATCCGAAGCCGGGAACGACGAAGCCCGTGCGATCTACCTATCGGTTCTGCGGGAGGTGAAGCCGGACCTGGATCGAGCCACCGAAATACGGCATCCGCACGCGACGCTCGAAACCGTCTATACAAATCTGCGTGGCATCGGCGGCACGCCGCTGCGCGACAGCTACCATTTGGGCCAAACGATCGTCGACGACTACGGCCGGCCCTACGAGAACGGCTTCAACAATTCAATAGGCTTCAGCGGACACGCCGAAGGCGGACGATTCTCGCTGTATTTTCGCGGCGAAACGCAGTATGCGCCGTCGGCCACCGGATACTCGACTGCACTGTACGACATTTTCGCAGGCGTTGATGAAACAAGCTTGAACTTTGCAGGAACCGCTCCTGTCACCCAGCAGGACACCATCCCGGAAGGTCCGATTGCCGCAGCGACCAATGCACGGGTGATGGAGGCAAACCTGTCCTACCATCTCCTTCATCACGAGGTTTCGCTGGGCAAAAACGACCACTGGTTCGCCCCCGACAAAGGGGCGTCGATGCTGTGGAGCAACAACGCCGAGGACATCTACGATTTCGAGATCAACCGGGTCGATCCACTGGTTATCCCTGGACTCTCCAGGATCACAGGCCCTTTTCGCTATGACTTTTTCGTAGGCAGTTTGAAGGGGCACTCTTATCCCAACGATCCGTGGGTGCACATGGAGAAGGTGAGTTTCAAACCGACGCGCGATCTCGAATTCGGCTTCGATCGGCTGACCATCTGGGGCGGCAAGGGACACGAGCCCATCACACTGCACACTTTCCTGCACAGCTTCTTCAGCTTTCAAAATGTAACGCCTGCGGAGAAGCTATCGGCCAGCGATCCGGGCGCGCGCTTCGGGACCTTTGACTTCAACTACCGGCTACCCTTCCTGAACAAGTGGATTACGCTCTACACCGATTCTCTTTCGCACGATGACGTCAGTCCGGTCAGCGCACCAAGGCGCGCCGGGTATCATCCCGGCATCTATTTGGCCCGATTTCCCGGCTTGGAGCATCTTGATCTTCGCATCGAAGGCGCCAGTACTGACACCGTGAGCGCGTCGCTCGAGAACGGCCAGTTTCTCTACTGGGAATCCGTCCAGCGGCAGGGTCCGACGAACAAGGGCTTTCTGGTGGGAGACTGGATCGGCCGTCAGGGCAAGGGTGGACAGGCGTGGCTCACCTACCATCTGTCGCCGCAGGAAGAAGTGCACTTCATGTATCGCAACGCGAAGGCATCCAACGAATTCATTCCCGGCGGTACTACGCAGAACGATTTCGAGTGGTACGTCTGCAAGCGGGTTCGCAAGGAAGTTGAAATCCGAGGCACGCTCCAATATGAGAGATGGAAAGCGCCCATTTATGAATCTGGCTCTCGGACCGATACCTCAGGCAGCGTACAACTGACGTGGTTCCCGCGCATATCGCGCTAATGCCCCAATGGCCTCGCCGAGCTGAAACGCAGTCCATAAAAGCAGATTGCGTTCCTGCACAAACCGGACGATCGATCTGCCCTGGTCAGTCGCGACGATTATGCTTCGGTGAATTGCCGTTCAACGGCCAGATCCGCGTCCGACAGGATCGACACGTGGGCGTGCGTGATGACTGGAACAACTAGATTGTTGTTTTCCGTCGGAATCTTCCCATGTAAGAGAGCTTCCAGAACGGCTGTATCCCAGCGCCGTAGCACCGTGTCAACAAGAAGCTTGAAATCGGAAGCGAAGGTTGCACGAGCCATGTACTCAATGTCAAGTTGATGCTTCAAGGGAAGAATCCTCTCGCGGTAGTAATCATCGAGTTCGTGCTTCGGCAACTGCGCGAGGAAGTGTTCCTCCCGCGCGAAGGCAAGCGTCGCTGCGCCTGTAATGCCTGGACGGCAGTGCAGCTCGCCAATTTGATGTTCCGGAAGCTTAGGGCGAGCACCCACAAGACTCATGTCTCCCCGGAGCACGTTCCAAAGCTGCGGTAGCTCATCCAGTTTCCAGCGGCGCAGGAAAGGGCCAACCGGCGTAAATGACTGGTTGTCTGCGGTGGTGACGGTCTGATGGGCTCTGTTCTCGCGGTGCTCTAAGGTCCTGAACTTGACAATCGTGAATGTGCGCCCGCTGCGCCCCATGCGCTTCTGTTTGAATAGAACCGGTCCCCGCGATGTAAGGCGTACCGCTAGACCAATCATAAGGAACAAGGGAGCTAGCAGCGGCACAACCGGAATGATGCATGCACAATCAAAAATGCGCTTCGCATACGAGAGCGACCACGCGCTTACACGCGTTCGGACAAGGTGAATTGACGAGCGGGGATTCATCGACTGCTTTCGGGCTCGCCCCACTTTCTCGAAGGCTTCGGCGACGTCCTCAGAATCTCGAATCAGGGCCGAACGATCCAGGGCTGCATCAATCGTTGCAGGAAGAAGCGACTTCGGACTCAATTCACCCTCCACAGAGTGACAAACTTCGAATATTTGTATCGATACTTTGGTATTCTCTGTTGCTTTTGCGGTTGTCCGATGCTGCGCAAACAGTCTTCGCGTTCAGCAGGCGTTCAGGGAGTTTTGCTGTACATCACAAGCCACTCATGGAAATTCGCAATCGGAAGGTCGGCGCCCAATTCCGTCACGTCCACATTGTTTGACTGCACGAAACGAATCCGAGTTATCCGCCTCTGCAATCAACACCAAAAAAAGTGCACTGACGTGTGACTCGTTTGGGTATTGCTTGCTAACAGGATAGCAGACAACGAATATGCGAGATTTACAAAAATGATAAAACGTAACGTAGGGGAAAATACCTTCCCAAATCAGTGGCCCTAATCATGCTCGCCTAAGATGGAAAAGTTCTCCAGAAAAAAACTAGAAACAGAAACTCTCCATGTACTGTGACGTAAGTCACTCTGATTGATCAACCCAACACCAGTATCGAAGTTGCGCCCCCCCTGGAATACCTCTCCTTTCTGAAATCCTCCGCAATCCGCATTTCGGCCGGCAAGACCGAAATCGAATTGGCATGCGTCTATTTACTTAACAGTAAATAGCGATTACTCGAAACGCATAACCTTGCGATTTCTTCGGTTCGTGTGCGCAGGCAGAAGAGCACAACAGACAGTGCAATCCAAAGGGTGCCTCCGTGTGCAGGGAACAGCGCTGTCGATGTCCTCTAAAGGGGCCTGAGATAGGCATGTTAGACTCATGCAATGCAGGCGGTTTGTAAGGGGCGGGAGGGTTTTGTATTGGTCTCACGCTTCCGCGGGGTTTCGCCGTTCATTCGCATGTTCAAGCGCATTTCTCCCGTCTCTCTTCCGCTTCTTCTAGCCGCGTCGTTATGCGCGCAGCAGACCCAGAATAGCCCTACGGGAAGCAGCACTAACACTTGGGACTGTTCCGATCCTTTGCTGGCTTCGAGTCCTCAATGCAGTGGACAGAGCTCCGAAGACTTGAATGCCCCTCTGGGCTTTCCGACCACGGGAAGCTCGATGAACCAGAATCAGCCCCAGACTCAGACGAGAGAGTACTCCGACGTCGAGTCCCAAACGCGCCAGCAAACTAACCGTCCGCAACAGCCCACCCGTCAATCTCCTCCTGAGCCTCTTACCGAGTTTCAGAAGTTCATCGCAACTACAACCGGGCAGATTCTACCCATTTTTGGTGCAAATCTTTTCCGCAATGTGCCTTCGACGTTCGCGCCCCTGGATAATGCTCCCGTCCCACCCGACTACGTGCTTGGACCTGGCGACGAACTGCGGATACGCGTCTGGGGGCAGGTGAATTTTCAGGCGAATGTGCGCGTCGACAGGGCAGGGGAAATCTACATCCCCGTGACCCAGATCGGGCCGATCCACGTGGCCGGAATGCCCTCGTCAGGGCTCGATGCTCATCTGCGCGAGGCCATTGGACGAGTCTACCGGAACTTCGATCTTCAAGTGGACGTGGGCCAGATCCGCGCCATTCAGGTCTATGTCACAGGAGATGCGCGGCGTCCCGGAGTGTACACGGTGAGTTCGCTCACCACGCTGATCGACGCGCTGTTCGCCAGCGGTGGACCGTCTGTCCAGGGATCTTTGCGTCAGATTCAGCTGCACCGGGGCGACACTATCCTCAAGACACTCGACCTCTACTCCTTTCTCATACGAGGCGACAAATCGGGCGATGTTCGGCTTCTCTCGGGAGACGTGATTTTCATTCCTCCGGTCGGACCACAGGCCGCCCTCACAGGAAGCGTTCGAGTTCCTGCCATCTACGAGCTTCTGCCCGACGAATCTCTGGCAGACCTCCTGAAAGATGCAGGAGGCGCGTCCGCGGTTGCCGCAGAGTCCCGTATCTCGATCGAGCGGATCGAGAATCACGATCAGCGCATGGCAACGGAAGTCGCTTACGACCAGACGGGGTTGGCGACGCATCTTGCCGACGGCGACCTCGTTCGCGTTTTCTCGATTGTGCCGAGGTATAAGCAAACCGTCACAATTCGCGGTAATATCGCCAACCCTGGCAGATTCGCATGGCACACCGGCATGCGCGTCAGCGAGCTGATCCCTGACAAAGACTCGCTCATCACTCGGAACTACTGGTGGAAGCGTACCCAGCTGGGACTGCCCGCCCCGGAGTTCGAACCAACGCCGGGATTCAGCCGCATGCGTCAGCCTGCGGGGGATTACCCCGTCTCCTTGCCGCGACCACAGTCCGAAAGCGGCTCGCCGTCGACCAATTCTGCGGTTTCCAGTTCGCCCATCCAGGACCAAAATCAGAATCAGTACAGTCCCACACAGGATCAACAGGATCAATACGGCCAGGCGCAGAATCAGTACGGACAGCCTCAGTACCAGAACAACCCCCCGTACCAGAACGCAACTCCACAGAGCCAGTCGGAATACGGCGGGCAACCCGTTGCACCGCAGAATCTATCGGCGGAGCAACGGGCATCCAGCACATCGCTCGGGGCGCAAGAGCAGTCGCAAATCTCTTCTCGCATCGGAATTAATGCGCAAAGAACAACGATCACGCAGGCGGCGCCGGAGATCGACTGGGATTACGCCGTCATCGAACGGCTCGATCCGAACACGCTGAAGACTGTCCTTGTCTCCTTCGATCTGGGCAAGCTTGTTCTGCAGCATGACACCTCACAGGATCTGGAGCTTCAGCCGGGCGATGTGGTCTCGATCCTCTCCGAAGCCGATATTCGCGTTCCCATCGCGCAGCAGACCAAGATGGTGCGACTCGAAGGCGAATTCGCTCATGCCGGCCTCTACACGGTCCAATCCGGCGATACGCTCCGCACCCTGGTGGAGCGCGTTGGCGGGTTGACGCCAAACGCCTACCTCTACGGTTCGGAGTTCACTCGTGAATCAACCCGCGCGGTGCAGCAGGCGCGGCTCGACGAGTACGTTCAGAATCTCGACATGCGCATTCAGCGCAGTAACCTCGCGATCTCCGCATCGCCTGTCAGCTCGGCTCAGGATATTGCGAGCGGGAGTGCGGCGCAGGCCAGCGCACGGGAACTCATCAACCGCCTGCGACAGATCCGCGCCACCGGGCGCATTGTCCTGCCCTTCAAACCCGATAACAGCGGAGCGGGCGTCCTGCCCGACATCGCCCTCGAGGACGGCGACCGTTTCGTGATCCCACACGTACCGGCGAGCATTAACGTAGTCGGGGCGGTCAACGACCAGAATTCGTTCCTCTATGCGCGTGGACGGCGCATCCGATCCTATCTGTTGCAAGCCGGTGGCCTCACCAAGGATGCAGACCGCAGCCGGTCGTTTATCATTCGGGCCGATGGAGAAGTCGTAAGCTACGAGTCGCGTAAGGGACTTTGGGGCAATCAATTCCTCGATCTGCAGGTGTACCCGGGCGACACGATCGTTTTCCCTGAAAAGTCGCTTGGACCTTCATTCATGCGGGGCTTCCTCAACTGGTCGCAGGTCTTTTCGCAACTCGCTCTAGGCGCCGCGGCGATCAACGTGCTCTAGCTGTGCGGTTCGTTCCTGGGTTCGAACCAGATGTGGCCGGCTCCCTTTGGTCACTCGTCCAACGGTTTGACGATCAAACTTGGCGAGAAACTCCTCCCGCGGCAGCGACGGGAACAGGTCTTCGAGCGCCTTGGACACTATCGACCTGTCCAGTTTCTGAACGCCTGCCTCTCACTGGAGTGAGCGTCGATGACGACAAAGCCGTCCATCGCCGATGCGTAGCGATTCGTTATGCAGTTACTTGATTCAGCATCTCGGAACAACCGATCCTATCGGTGTGCAGCGTGCTGGATCTCAGCGTCGCGCTCGCACACGCTCTGCTCGATCCAGTCGCAAAGCATGTGGCCGAAGAGAATGTGCGTTTCCTGAACGCGAGCAGTGTCTTTTGAGGCAGCGCTGAAGACCGCATCGGCAACACCTGCCATTGCTCCACCGCCTTCTCCCGTGAAAGCGACCGTGAATGCTCCCAGTTTGCGTGCCGTCTCTAGGGCTGCGCAGACATTGCGGCTTTTTCCCGAAGTCGAAATGCCGACGACTACATCGCCTCTCGTGCAAAGCGCTTCTACCTGGCGTTGAAAGACGCGCTCATAGCCGTAGTCGTTGCCAATCGCCGTCAGAATCGAGGTGTCGGTGGTCATCGCGATAGAAGGCAGTCCCTGCCGTTCGCACTTGAAACGACCCATCAGCTCGGCGGCTAAATGCTGCGAATCGGCTGCGCTGCCCCCGTTGCCGCACCAGAGAATCTTGCGTCCGGCAAGAACTGCCCGGCTCATCTCGTTGGCGATCCTCTCGAAAACGGCCTGCTGCCCTGCCATCGCCTCGATTGTTTTGACGTGCTCGGCGATCGCACCTCGATAGACTTTGGTCGCTTTTGTTGATACAGGCATTCAGTCCCTCCGGGGAAAATTCTCTCGTACGCATCCACGAAATGACAGGCAATTCTAGCTTGCTCGCATCAGGCATGCCATCGGCCCCGGCCTGGCACGAATGCGACGATTTGGTGCGGATGACTCTAGACCAGATCCAGGCCTACAAGAAGCTGCTGGCTTGAGTATTTGTTTGCCAAGCCCGAGGACGTTTGGTCGAAACAGCCTCGGGCTAGCCGTCCAGAGCGTCTTCACCCAACCGGTGCATTACCGCGTCTAGTGCCGGCTCCCATTCCCTAAGCCTCACACCGAATCTCGAGAAGAGCTTTTCGTTCGATAAGACCGAGTTCAGCGGTCGGCGTGCAGGCGTCGGATATGCGCTCGTTGGAATAGGGCTGACCTGGGCTATCTTTCCATTCAGGATCGGCTGAGCGCGTTCGAAGATCGCCTTCGCGAACCCGCACCACGAAATAACACCGCCGCAGGTCATGTGGTAGATTCCTGCCCATGCCTCCGGGGGACCGAATCGGCTTGCAATCACGCCGTCCACGATCGTGCGCGTGGCATCAGCCAGCTCAATCGACGTTGTTGGCGCTCCAATTTGATCGTCGACAACGTTCAGCCGGTCACGCTCGTGGCCCAGACGCAGCATCGTCAGCAGAAAATTCTTCCCATGCGGTCCGTACACCCAGCTCGTGCGAAAGATCAGGTACCTGCCACCTGCAGCAGCGATAGCCTGCTCGCCGGCCAGTTTGCTTGCTCCATACACGCTCAACGGATTCGGTGCGTCGGTCTCTTCCCACGCTCCTGACTTCGTTCCGTCAAAAACATAGTCCGTCGAATAGTGGACGAGCAAGGCGCCGATACGCTTCGCCTCTTCCGCCAGGACCTCGGGGGCCTTCGCGTTCACTGCCATTGCCAGGTCCGCCTCGGATTCAGCGCGGTCCACTGCGGTATACGCCGCTGCATTGAGGATGATATGCGGCGCGCACTCGCGAACCGCGGCGCGCACCTGATCAGGATTCGACAAGTCGAAGCGCTGTTTGTCCCACGCCAGGACTTGGCCGAGGGTTGAAAAGCTGCGCTGCAGCTCCGTACCAAGTTGCCCCGCCGAACCAAGAATCACGATGTGAGGAGGAGCGCTCATGCAAAGACCTGCGCTCCACGGAAGGCCTCGCCGCGCTGGTCCTTCTCCGAGACGATGGCCTGATCTGCCCGAACTGGCCAGGGAATCGCCAGATCCTTGTCATTCCAGAGAATCGTGCGCTCGCCTGCGGGCGAATAGTAATCCGTGACCTTGTAGGCGAAGCCTGCAACATCGCTCAGGACCAGAAACCCATGGCCAAAGCCGGCCGGAATCCAGAGCATCCGGCCGCTCTCGCCGTCCAGTTCAACTGCCGCATGTTTTCCGAACGTGGGCGAGCTGCGGCGCAGGTCAACCACTACATCAAGCACCGCACCGTGCGTCACCCGAACCAGCTTGCCCTGCGGCTGCGTCACCTGATAGTGAAGGCCACGCAGGACGTTCTTCTTCGAGAGGGAGTAGTTATCCTGCACCCACGTCGACGGCAGACCTGCATCGCTCATCGCGCGCAGATTCCATGTTTCCAGGAAAGCGCCGCGATTGTCGCGATATACCTCGGGTGTAAGAAGCACGACTCCCGCCAGCACGATCTCCTCAATCTTCATAGTTCATCGGACTCCGGCTGGTAACCGGGTTCATCCAGGAGCGACAAGAGGTACTGCCCGTATCCGCTCTTGAGCACCGGCTGCGCCAGGGCCCGGACTTGTTCTGCGTCGATGTATCCGAGGCGAAACGCAATCTCCTCGGGACAGGCAATCTTCAGTCCCTGCCGCCGCTGGATGGTCTGAATGAAGAGTCCCGCATCAAACAAAGAATCGTGTGTGCCGGTATCGAGCCACGCCATCCCACGGCTCATCACTTCTACCTTGAGCTTGCCGGCGTCAAGATAAAGCCGGTTCAGGTCGGTGATCTCGAGTTCCCCGCGCCGGCTCGGCTTGAGTACAGCAGCGAGATGCACAACGTCCCGGTCGTAGAAGTACAGGCCTGTGACTGCGTAGCGTGACTTGGGCTTTTCGGGCTTCTCCTCGATGCTGATGGCATGGCCTTGTCTGTCGAACTCCACCACACCGTAGCGCTCCGGATCGTGCACGGGGTAGGCGAATACGATGGCTCCACTCTGGACCTGCGCCGCCCGCTGCAGATGCTTTGAGAAGGACTGGCCGTAGAAGATGTTGTCTCCAAGCACCAGCGCGCTGGTATCGTCGCCGATAAACTCGCGGCCAATCAGGAACGCCTGCGCCAGTCCGTCCGGGCTGGGCTGCACCGCATAGCGCAAATTGATGCCCCAGCGGGCCCCATCCCCCAGTAACTCCTCAAACCGAGGCGTGTCCTGCGGGGTCGAGATGATCAGAATGTCACGCAGTCCGGCGAGCATCAACGTGCTCAGCGGGTAGTAGATCATCGGCTTGTCATAGACCGGCAACAGCTGCTTGATCACGGCATTCGTGACCGGATAAAGCCGGGTCCCCGATCCCCCCGCAAGAATGATTCCTTTCATCGGGAAACCCTCTCTTCATAATTCAACCGAATCCAGTCCTTATATGCACCCGTGCGTACATGCTCAATCCACGCACCGTTCGCGAGATACCAGGCGACTGTCTTCCGTAACCCGCCCTCAAAGGCCTCCGCAGGCTCCCAGCCGATCTCGCCGGCGATTTTTCTTGCGTCGATCGCGTAGCGACGGTCGTGGCCTGGCCTGTCGGTCACATAGGTGATGAGCTTGCGACGCGGTCCAATCGCCGCATCAGGCCGCATCTCGTCCACCAAATCGCAGATCGTCGTCACCACATCGATGTTCTTGCGTTCGCTGTTTCCGCCAATGTTATAGGTCTCTCCCACACGCCCTCGCTCGAGCACGGCGCGAATCGCCGCGCAGTGATCCCCGACGAAGAGCCAATCGCGTACATTCTGCCCATCGCCGTACACCGGCAGAGGCTTGCCCTCGAGCGCGTTCAAAATCATCAATGGAATCAGCTTCTCCGGAAACTGATAGGGGCCGTAGTTATTCGAGCAATTTGTCGTCAGCACAGGAAGACCGTAGGTGTGGTGATACGCCCGCACGAGATGATCGGAGGCAGCCTTCGATGCGGCGTACGGACTGTTCGGCGCATAGGCCGTCGTCTCGGAGAAGGGCGCATCGTCCGGCCCAAGCGAACCGTACACCTCGTCGGTCGATAC
>Ga0181526_10000928_pt1 | contig 29577 bp, 31 predicted proteins | sample PEATcosm2014_Bin_35_FD_119750 | JGI IMG/M metagenome (GOLD analysis project Ga0181526, IMG submission 119750) | Peatland microbial communities from MTU Mesocosm Facility, Houghton, MI, USA - PEATcosm2014_Bin06_30_metaG | ecosystem: Environmental > Terrestrial > Soil > Wetlands > Peat | place...
GCTGACCATCGAGACGCCGGAGGGAAATGGCACAACATTGTACATTAGAATGCCGCTCCGTAAGGAGATGTTGAGTGCCTGATCCGAGGCACGTGCTGATGCTAAGCGTTGCCTTCGGCTAGGCCGCGGTTAGGGACCGACGAAAAGCGACGGAGGGTTGGAAAAACGCCGAATTTCGCTAACGGATCTTACGGGCACGCTTTATGAAATCGACGGAGCGGGGCAACAGGGAGCATGCGCGAAAGTGCGTTGCGGAAACGACATGAGAGCGTTCTTGGAAGGCTGCCGAACGCCGGAATTCGGCTCGAGAAGCACTCCGTTGTTCTGAAACTAAGCAGATCGAAGTCCGCGAATGATCCGATGCTGGAACCCAGCTCACTTCGAGATAGGCGACAGAACCCGCTCAATGGCGGTCTTTAAGTCGCGTTCGTCGAAAGGCTTGCGAAGATAGGCCGCCGCTCCCGCGAGCCAGGATGCGCCCCTGCCTGCCGTAGCCGTAATCAAAATAATAGGAATATTACCGATTGCTTTGTCCCGCCGCATCTCCTTGAAAAGCTGTTCTCCGCTCATGGGTTCCATTTCCCAGTCAGAAAGAACCAGTCCATATTTCTTTTGGCGCAATTGTTCGAGCGCCGACTGCCCGTCATGTTCGATATCAACGTCGACAAATCCAATCTTCCGAACCAGGTCAGAAATGATCTTGGTCATCGTAGGTGAATCGTCGACGACAAGGACTGGAAGCGACGTGTTCATATTCTTTCCCCATCCGACAAAGGAATATTTTTGAGCTTCGCTTGAATTGGATTTTCCGTTTTGGACAACGACGATCTGGTTATCATCCCTCCATACCACACGACATGGCCGGTGCGTCTTATCATCGTGAATAAGCTCGAAAAATGCCGGAATTCCAAGCGCACTTGTGACTCGCAAGCACGCTCCATCGTCGGAAATGCCGCGGATCGCACTATCAATGACGCCGCCGCCGTTAATGCCGATCTTGGCGAACCTTAAAACTCGATGACGTTGCTTGGCACGCTTACCGGCCATTGCCCCCGATCGCGCGTCCGAGTGAATACTCCTACACGGCCGGTTGTCCGGCAGATCGCTGGGATTTTCGCGCGCTATCAATTTGTTCCAGAATTGTGTTGATGTCCGCCGGGTAGAACGGTTTTTTCAGGAACCCATTCGCTCCCGCTGCGCGTGCTCGGTCGGCGTCTAGCCCGTCCGACGTCGAGGTCATAATAACCACGCCAAGCCGCGGATAGGCGCGTTTGATTTTTTCCAAGGTATCTAACCCGCTGAACCCGGGCATATTGTAGTCGAGAAAAACAAGGTCAAATGCTCCGTTATCGATCAGTTGCAAGGCTGCACATCCATTTTGAGCTTCAACCAATTCGACAGATGAACCTTCGGCCCCTAGAACCTTGCGGACAATCTTACGCATGGTCGGAGAGTCGTCGACCACAAGAACTCGGCGTGATGCCTGAATAGAAATGACATCGTCATTCATACGATGCGCCCTCCAAATGTTACCAAGAATGCTCGACCACGACCAAGACCACCGATCAACTTCCCGAGCGTTTGCTTGGCACGCCAATGGCTGAAAAACTGATAACGGAAATCCGGAGGTCGAAATATCTCTGTAAGGGTTTTCCTTACACAAGGTCCGGTCGTGACAAAGTCTGCTGAGTGATTTCTATGAATGCCAGGTCTGCATTTTATGAGCAGGTAATTTGCTGCTCTTATTATGGAGTGCGCGGCGGGCAATATCTGACCCCGGCGCTTGTCGGATGGCCCCGACTGAGGGGCGAGCAAGGTCGGGGCCCTTTATTCAATATGACGCGGCAATCGGCGGGTCCGCGACGTGGTTCACAATCTAATTTCGCTGCGGCGGACGAGTCCGTAATTGGCTCCCGCGACGCTTTAGCGGTCCGCAGTTTGGCAGCGATGAGTGATATAATGGACATGCCTGGGATGGCGGAAATTGGTAGAAAATGGCCCACAACGGAAGTCGAGTGCGCGTCGCAGCAGTCCGGTCAATATTGCCCGTAGGCGTGCTGCAGCGCGCTCGTAACTTCTATAATCGGTGGCTACACGCCGGTTGATATAGGTCAATGACACAACCTCACTATGCGCGCATACGGGGCTATGGTCGATTCGTCCTCCACATACCGTTTGAGAGCTGTCGCAGCGGAGCACCGCGCACGCATCGCGTCCGATGCCGACGCCAAAAAGGAATGGGAAGAATTGGCGATTCAATGGCACTTGCTCGCGGGCTTAGCCGCACAATACTCGGATTCGATGCCTCAGATCGATTTCGCCTAATCGATGCCCCAGAATGGTATCCATCGGTGCAGTCGGTACTGCTTGGAACAGGCGGCCTCTTGCTTGAAGATGGCCCGGCTCAATTCCAGTCCGGGCCATAACGAGACTTTCTCGCGGTTGGCGGCACAGTGGAATCAGATGGCCGAGAATTGCGGCGGTCGTCTGAATCAATGGGCGGCATGGTGCCGGAAGCAGGACGCCGACGAATAGGCCGCCTTAGTTGGCGGCCGCTTTCAATTCGAGCGCAATATGAGCCTAGGGGGCACATCAGATGATCAAGCGGAGAGCGAAACGGCGCTTTTGGACAGAAGATCATATTCGCAAATTAAAGACGCTCTCGAAGAAGAAAACGCCGGCTAGAAAAATCGCCAGAATTTTGAATAGAACCGAGGGGGCAATACGGCAAAAGGCTTTCAGTCTTGGATTCTCGCTCGAGACGCGCGCGAGGAATTTGGGGGCAACGTCGGCCGGCAAAAAGCGATGGCAAAGGATCGCCCCAGAGCCGCGCCAACCGTCCACTTCTGTATCCGTTATGAGGGACATGGCGTCCGCGCCAGCGTGGGACCGACAAGGTAACGAATGACCCACAATCGCGTTCGTCACCGTAAGCTGCCGCATTGCGAAAGGTTCATTCGATTGCCTCGTCAGGGCGGCCGAGCAGCGGAAGCGGGGCGATGGTGCCGGGCGCCTTGGCGGTCTAAGGTTGACGATTAGCTCGACTTTTGTGGATTGCTGGGCCGGCAAGTTGGCCCCAGTCGAGACGCATGGCGACATAATTTAGATGGTCAACCGTGATATAGCTAAACGATCCGGGCGGAGACGCATCCAATGGAGGAGGGCGACATGAGTAGAAGCGCGATTCCCTTGATCTTGGCCCTTGTTCTTTGTCCCGCTCTTTCACTTGGCGCACGAGCGCAGAGCGCCATCACCGAAGAGGCCGCGCGCGCCATCGGCGTTGATGCCTACCTCTACTTCTATCCGCTTATCTCGATGGACATCACGCGAAAGCAGTCCACGAACATCGAGTCGGGGAAGGAATTAGGCAAAAGCCCGATGAATATGTTTGTGAATATACCCGCGTTTCCGCCTGCCGATCTAAAGGTAGTCGTGCGGATCAACTTCGATACGCTCTATTCCATTGCGTGGCTCGATCTTACCAAAGAACCTCAGATCGTCTCCGCTCCGGACACGGGCGGCCGATATTACCTTCTGCCGATGCTCGATATGTGGACAGATGTGTTCGCGTCGCCGGGTTGGCGGACGACCGGTACCAAGGCGGCCAATTTCCTCGTGACACCACCGGGCTGGAGCGGAGCCGTTCCGGGGGGACTTATGCGCGTCAACGCGCCTACTCCGTATGTCTGGATCATTGGCCGCACCAAGACTGACGGCCCGGCAGATTACGACACGGTGCATAAAATCCAAGCTGGCTATATGGTCACGCCTCTCTCACGTTGGGGCAAGCCACCTGAGCCGGCAACCGTCACGATAGACCCGACCGTCGATATGACGACGCCGCCGAAGGTTCAGGTCGACACCATGCCGGCCGCTAAATACTTCATCTACGCGGCCGAACTTCTCAAGCTGCATCCGCCCCACATCACGGACGAGCCGATCATCGCGCAGATGAAACAGATCGGCATCGAGCCGGGCAAAAGTCTCGACTTCGACAAGCTCGACCCCACCGTCAAAAAGGCATTGGAAAACGCGCCCGAAGCAGCGCAGCAACTCATGCAGTGGAAGATACCGACGCTTGCCCGACTGGCGAACGGCTGGTCAATGAATACCGACACGATGGGTGTGTACGGCAATTACTACCTTAAACGTGCCATCGTCACGCAGGTTGGCCTCGGTGCGAACCTGCCCGAGGACGCTATCTATCCGCTGAACCTCTTCGACGACACTGGCAAGCCGCTCGACGGCGCAAATAAATACACGCTCCATTTCGACAAGGGAGCCACACCGCCTGTGAACGCCTTCTGGTCGATCACGCTGTACGATAGCGATGGTTTCCAGGTGGGGAACGTACTCAATCGTTTCGCGGTGAGTAGCTACATGCCGTTCAAGACCAACGGGGATGGGTCGCTCGACCTTTATTTCCAAAACGAAAGTCCCGGCAAAGACAAAGAAGCCAACTGGCTGCCCGCGCCAAAGGGCCCATTCAACCTGACCATGCGCCTCTATGGCCCGAGGTCGGACGCGCTCACCGGCAAATGGAACCCGCCACTGGTGACGAAAGTCCAGGGGTTGCCAAGCGTAACCGCCCAATAGAGGGACCAGAGCGATGGCCCTTCATCCTCGGTGCGAATGCCTGCTACCGGCCCTCAACTGCCGCCATCGCCGAAAGACGCGGAGCTCCTCTAATCGGCCGTTGGGGTCAAGCACTTTCAGACTATCCACGATTACCAAGCTTGCAATGTCTGCTTTGTTTCTGACCGGTTTAACCGTCAGTGCAAGCGCCTTCGATCCTTACGGGACTTGGATGCGGCCATCAACCGGCACGCAAGTAAGCTTTTACGACTGTGGTGGTAAGCTCTGCGGGAAAATTGTTGCGGTCAGGGACGAGACCCGGAAGAAGGAAATTGGCACTTTGATTATGACGGGAGCCATCAAAACCGGTAATAGCGAATGGAAGGGCGACCTGCTGAATACAGATGATGGAAAAATCTATTCCGGCGTTGTCACGTTGCAGGGACCGAGCGCTTTGAATCTTAAAGGGTGCGTCGCTGTCTTCTGCGAGGGCGAAACTTGGACTAAGGTAAAGTAACACCTTGATCTCATAGGCCCACCGAACGAATTGCAGAAAAATTGGAATTAGTTTGATAGTGCGTTGGGGGCGAATTATGTTTTGGCGGAGAGTGCTTATCGGGTGCGCATGTCTAAGGCGGTTACCTTCAATAGTAGCAGTACTGATTGTTGCCGCGTCTCTGGCGGCGTGCGCTACTAGACCGGAGAGCGGCTTTTTAAGCCCGGTCGCAGAAAACGTAGCGGGCACCATCAATCATACGTTGCTCATTGCGACGACCCGCGAGCAAGACACGCGGCCTGGCACGTTCTTCAACGGTGAGAGAGGAAAATCCCTTCACTACGCAACCCTAACAGTCTCGATCCCGCCAACGCATACCCCGGGCAAGATCGAATGGGCTTTAACACCGCCCGGCAATCCGGCCGCGGCTTTCGTTGTGCGCGACGAAACGCCTCTCGATGACGACAAGGCCTTTGTGCAGGCGTTGAATGCCCAACTGGCGATGCGGCCGAAGGGCAGTCGCAACGTGTTCGTGTTCATTCACGGTTACAATACGCTCTTCGCCGAAGGCGTCTATCGTTTCGCCCAGGTAGTTCACGATTCAAAGGCGCCTGGCGTTCCTGTGCTGTTTACCTGGGCGTCGCGCGGTAAGCTCGCGGCCTATGTGTATGACAACAATAGCGCCACAGCCGCACGCGACGACCTGGAGCACACGCTCCGTCTTCTCCTGGCGAGCAATGCCGATCAGGTCAACATCCTTGCGCATTCGATGGGAAATTGGGTCACAGTTGAGGCGCTGCGGCAGATTAAGATATCCGGCAACCTCCAGTATGCAAGCAAACTCGGAGCTGTCTTCCTAGCGGCGCCCGATATTGACATTGACGTATTCAAATCGCAGATGCGCCGCTTTGGAAAGCCTCGCAAGCCGTTCTACATCGTGCTTTCGAAGGACGATAAGGCGCTTGGGTTCTCAAAACTCATCGCAGGCGGAGAGAACCGAGTAGGCAATGACAGCGACACTGACGAATTGGCGGCGCTCGGTGCCACCGTGATCGATTTGACCGATGTCAGCGCTGACGACCCATCCAACCACGACAAATTCGTTCAACTTGCCACGGTTGCGCCGGAGCTGCGCAGCGTTCTCGGGCAAGGAATAGCCGAAAATAATGGCGCGGGAACAGGGGACGAATTAGTTTCGTCTTTGCCCAACACGCTGCTCGGCGGCTCAGTCAATATTTCCACGGGTCAATAGTTTCATCAATTCTGGAATTACGCTCGCGGCGCTGCCGTTTTGTTGCAGTGCGTGAGGGTAACGGTCCGGAACGGCGTTCAGTGCCCGCTCCGGCTTGGTCGCGATTGAGGGTCAAGCCGCCGCGACCGTCGCGGGCCCAAAGCGCCGTTTTTGATCTAACTCAGCGGTGAGGTGTGCATCGCAGCAGTCGAGGACGATTGCCTAACCGGCTATCCTAAAACCTCGCAGGCACGGCCGTCGAATCAGACATGTTGCGCATAAATCATCCTTTCGGCGCACACACCATCCCCCAGCGCCGGTTCAGATGGCGAGCGGCACAAACTAGCCCGGCTATAATCCGGAGCTTTTTTTTGATGCGGTGGGGTTCGAGATGCTCACTGCGCTCCTTAGTCCTAACGTGATCGGTAGTGATCAAGAACAAAGGTTCGGATCGCCGACGACAGGTTCACTTGCTCACACCCGTCTTCAATCGCATTCACTAAGTCGGATAGCACATTGGCCGCGAAGCTACGGAGCGCTGCGATAAGTTGAACTTGCAGCTCGACCGTAGGCGCGGCCAGACCAGAGATTGCGGATTGGATTTCCTTTGTGTGGTCGTCCAGCATACAGCCCGACCGTGGGGTCGGGCTGTATAGCCATGCTATGATCGTATTTCCGTACTCCCGCGGCGTTACTTCGCGGGTGACGCCTTCGTTATCTGAGCCTCGAACGGCTTGAGGGCTTCTTTGGTCAGACCGGCGTAGAGTTCGCCGAGCTTTGTCACTTGGGCAGTGAAGTCTTCATAACTCGATTTGGCATACTCGCTCTGAACTTCAATCGCCTTGTCTAGCGATTTGGCGCCGAACATGTTCTCCATAGCTTTGGTGCTGTTTTCGAACGACCGCTTCGAGTAGCCGGCCATCTCGGCCACGATTTCTTGGGTCGTCTTCGACAGGGTGCTAAATGCCTTTGTTGTTGCCTCGATGTTGGTCTTGCTCATCTTTTGAACATCTTCGAAATTTCCGAGCATGATTGCCCTTCCACTTTCCGTCCTATTGCAGACCAGGACTACTGCGGGTTGCCCCAAGTTCGCACACTTTCGCCGAGTGCATCGCCGTAATATATTGCGATGCACAAACAATCAAGTTCATTGCCGGTTTGGGCAATGCGGCTTTATCGTTTTTCAATAAGTTATTTGATTCAAACACTTATGACGGTACCATGGCACCAGCCCTGACGACAGGGGTTGAAAACTGTGCATAAATTTGGTGCGTCGCAATAACTGTATTGCAACGCAACGCGATATCGCCTTTATGCGGTTCGGGTGCTTTCGCGCGTTCCAGTATCGAGAGCGCCTGAGTTCTTAGTTGTGTGAGCGTACACGGATGGGAGCCCCGCAATCCGGGGCTCCTTTTCTTTTGTGCCGCGGCCTAATCCGAGCCACGCACAGGGTTGCGGCCGCTTCGCCAAGCCGTCGGACCTGCTGCGCCGACAGGCCGTTTTCATGTCCGCTCTCGGGTGCATATCTGCGGCTCCAGCCGGGGACCGCAAAGGTGGCGATTGACCCGTCAGAAACATCGGCTGGTCACCGAAAACGTTGTTGGTTCGGCGGTTCAGTCCGGCCTCCATTTGCCGATATAGTATTTCGACGTACGTTGCGTTTGGGGTTTCGAGGATGGATCTTTCCGATTATCCACTGCCGCTGATCTTCATCGTAAGTCTCATTGCTATTTTCGACGCGACGCTTTGTTGAACGAGGCAGAAAAGAGTCTGATTGCGAACTCCAACCGAGTCCCCAACATTATCCTAATGGCACCGTATGGTGTCGGTATCTTTGCAGGCGCCATATCCGGTTATGGTTTCGGCCTCGAAGCGCAGCGCGCGCGAGTACCGATTTATGCAATGGCGATTTTAGTGGCCGCGATGATCCTCTTGATCCAGGACCTCGATAGGCCGAGCGCTAGCTTCATCGAGGTTAGCCAGCAACCATTGCTCGACGCGGCCGCTAATATTCCAGGCTTTTCGGATTAGCCATGCGTGGTGGCGCTTTCGCCAATGAGGTCGGACGCAGTACAAACGAACTCCAATGGTCTGACCGCATCAGAAAGTGAGGGTGCTGGCGAGTAATGTTTCCGTGGAACTCGCTTCGATCTGCGGTAAGTTGATGGCGTCTTTCCGAGCTTGATCATTAGGTTCGTGTTGCGCTTCTGCGTAATTTTTCGTTTCTGTCTCAAGTTGAGCGACCCGTTGGGTCAGAAACTGTATCCTCTGATCGCAAGCCAGAGCCATATCGAGCGCATTAAAGCTTTTCAGTGTGCCTTCGATCAGCTTCGAACTTGACTGCTCGAGTTCCTGTAGTTGGCGCTCTTTGACCCAAAGCGAGTTTTCGAGCAGTTCGACTTTCAAATTAGCCGCCTCCAAAGCGGTAGTCGTATCTGCAATCCTGCGTTCTGCGGTGCTATACTCCTGAATTTGGATAAGCCAACTGTCCCGCGCCTCCGCGAGTAGCTTTTCCGCCACGACTGCACGAGCCGACTCGGCTCGGAGACAAGAGTTCAGCGCATTGATTTCGGTCTGTCGCTTTTCGTCCGAGTCATTGACCGCAATGGCCAGCTTGTTGAGTTCGGCATCGGCCGCAATGAGCGCCGCCTTCTTCTGTTCAAGCTGGGAACGCGCTTCATCCGCACCAGCGAGCGACGCCTGAAGCGATCGGTTCTCATCCTCCCGGACGACAAGTCTCCGGCGCATTGCGCCCAGCTCACCGTCGAGTTCGGCCACCCGTTTTTCCGCGACTACTGCGCGAGCCGACTCGGCCTGGAGACGAGCGTTCAGGGCGTTGATTTCGGTCTGTCGCTTTTCGTCCGAGTCATTGAGCGCAAAGGCCAGTTTGTTGAGTTCGGCATCGGCCGCAATGAGCGCCGCCTTCTTCTGTTCAAGCTGGGAACGCGCTTCCTCGGCACCAGCGAGCGATGCCTGAAGCGATCGGTTCTCATCCTCCCGGACGACAAGTCTCTGGCGCATTGCGCCCAGCTCACCCTCGAGTTCGCCGACCCGCCTGTTGGTCGCAGTCGCACTCTCCTCGAGGCAGCGCGACAATCGAGAATTCTCGCTCATAAGCAAATCGAGCGAGGCCTGAAGCGACCGGCTCTCATTCTCCCAATGTATGCGTTCCTCTTGTGCCGAGCCCAACTCGTCCTTCAGTTCAAGGATCTTCTGATCTGAGGCTACGGCGCCGCTATCAATCAGCAATCCGGACAGGTGCACGGTTTTGTCGACAATCGAATCGAGCGATGTCCGACGCAAACGGATCGCTCTATCGCGGAGAACTCGCCCTTCAGTGAGCGAACTCGGTCCACCGTTCGGTTCAGCGACATTCTTGGCGCTGGTTAGCGCGATGGACGTTTCCCTATGCGCGAACGGCATCTGTCCAGGAGCAATCTTTCGCGTGTTTTGCTTCACTCTCTCAGATAATTTTGTGCTCGCGTTCTCAGGTGCATTGGCAAGTTCGATTTTACTGGTTGCGAACCCCCGTATTAGTTCTGTTTCAGCGCTTTGAGGGTTGCTGGTCGACCGCTTCAACGACGGTCGCTGGCGCGGTTGCCCGGCCGCAGACATCACCGCCACCCCCACCGCCACGTGCGCACGAGACAGATGCTCGGCTTGACGTTGCCAGCCATGTTCATGCACCACTTTGCTAGTGAGCGCGGGGAACTGCTCGGCTGGACGCTGCCGCTCGCTCCGGCGCTCCGTTTTGCCTCTGACAGCCATGCGCGGCGATTCACACGGTTGTTCGATGCACGCAGCGTGACGACAGAATGGTTAATCAGCCGTTAAATCGGTATCGCATGCGCCGGGTAGGTCGTCGAAAGAGGCTCACGACTTCCGTTCGTAATGCTGCGGACGGCCCTTCCCCCCGACAAGTAAGTGCCATGGATGTGGGCGCCATTTAGGCCCCCAAAAGCGGGGTGTCTGCTACTTATATGTTGCAGTGCACGAGGCGGTTCATGATGCTGTAGACGGCGCCTCCACCGGCACGAGAGTGCCAAAGATGGGGGCGCCGGTAGGGCTCCCACGATTCGGAGGAGCTAACCATGCAAGCTGTTACGACAATCGGCATCGATATTGCCAAGTCGGTATTCCAGGTCCACGGCGTCGATGTTGCGGCCAGGTGGTTATCCGCCGTCAATTGAAGCGGCGCTACGTTCTGGCTTTTTTCCAGAAGCTGCCGCCCTGCCTGGTCGGTATTGAGGCCTGCGCCTCGTCACACCACTGGTCGCGCGAGCTGCAGGCCCTCGGCCACACCGTGCGATTGATGCCGCCGGCCTACGTCAAGCCTTACGTCAAGCGACAGAAGAACGATATGGCCGACGCTGAGGCTATCTGTGAAGCGGTCACAAGGGCCAATATGCGGTTCGTGCCGACCAAGACGCCCGAGCAGCAAAGCGGGCTGATGCTTCATCGCACGCGCCATCTGCTGATCCGCCAGCAGACCTCCGTGATCAATGCGATCCGCGCTCACCTTGCCGAGTTTGGGATCGTCGCGCCGCTCGGGCGTAAGGGCGTCGAGGAACTGCTGGGTGTCATCGCCGATCCGAGCGACAAACGAGTGTCCGATGTGGTGCGGGCATGCCTTGCCGCGCTGGGCAGCCAATTGCTCAGCCTCAAAAAGCAGATCTTGGATTTTGATCGCATGATCATGGCATGGCACCGCTCCAATCAAACCAGCAAGCGCCTCAACTGCATTCCGGGCGTCGGTCCGCTGCTCGCCACCGCGCTGGTCGCAAGCGTGGCCGACCCCAAAGTCTTCCGATCGGGTCGCAACTTCTCGGCCTGGATCGGGCTGGTCCCCAGACAGTACTCGAGCGGCGGCCGGGACAGGCTTGGCAGTATCAGCAAACAGGGAGACCGTTATCTGCGTAGCCTGTTCGTGGCCGGCGCCTTCGCCGTCATCCGCTATGCCAAGCTCCATGGCACCAAGTACCGGCCTTGGGTCGCAGCCTTATTGGTAAGGCGGCCGACCAAAGTCGCCGCCATCGCGCTTGCCAACAAGCTTGCCCGAATGGCCTGGGCGTTGATGGCGAGGGGCGAGCGATACAAATATCCAGCCGGGCTGAGGGTCTGACGAGATCGCGCCGGGCAGCCGGCACGATGTGAAGGTTGGGAGGGCGAACAGCACGTAATGCAGAGCCGGTCGATCCGGCGATCAGGACAACCCACTTGGGCCATCGCATTCTTGAATGCGGGTTTGTGACCGGGACCTGATCCGCGGAGAGCATTATGGCCAGCGGTCATGTGAACCGCACGCAAAGGCCGAACACATGGCTGCACCGACCAACCCTGCAACGTGAAGATTCTACTTGCCAACATGGAGCCGTCCACACATGGCCCGTAACGGCATTCAGTGCCCACACCGACTTGGTCGCGATTGGGGGTAAAGCAGCCGCAGCTGAGGTGCGGCCAAACCGCCGTTCGTGACCCAACGCGGCGCTTCCCCATCGTTAATTGCCGCATTGCGAAAGGTTTACCCGATCACCTCGTCGGCGATGGAGAGCAGCCCTGACGGCACCTCGATGCCGAGTTCTCGCGCCGTAAGAAGGTTCACTGCAGCATCGCAAGGGGCTTCATTGTATTTCTCATCAACAGTTTCTCCGATGATCGGCCGTATTTTCCTGGTAACGGAAGATAAAAATCCTAAATTTTGAGTGTGCTGGGGACAAAAGACCAATTTAACTTAGATGAGTACATTGACTCATTTAAAATCCAAGGGCACGCTACAGCGTTCGCATTAGCACAAGGGCGACCTAATGCGTGGCAGTTCCCGTGGTCGGGATTTTTCCCGACGTGTGCGTGTTCGGCAGTGGCGAGCGCTTCCGCAGACCATTTTCTTTTTGCTTTTGGCATTTGGCCTGCTGTGTGCCGTGCCACCCGCACGCGCCGCGGACGTGACTGCTGGAGGCCAAAGCGGTCAAAATCCGGGTGAAGACGGTCAGTCTGCTCAGGCTATCAACCCTGGCAATGGTGATCCCACCGAATCGGCAACGGCCACAGGTGGAAGTGGCGCCTGTTACAGTTTTGATTGTGCTTTCGGCGCAGCTGAATCGGGCGGCTTGGCATATGCTTCGGCAGCAGGGACCGCCGTCGGCGCGGCGGTAACAAGCGTGGCACAAGGGGGGGCCGGCGGTGGTGGCGCAGTCGGCGGAGCAGCAGGCCGCGGCGGCGATGCCACAGCAACCGGTACTTTGGCCTTCGGAGGTAGCCTTCTCGTCAACGCCACCGGCGGCTCGGGCGGACTGAACTACAACAACCCCGGTATCGGAGGTAATGGCGGCAACGCGTCGGCGACCGGCACCGGCTCAACGGGCGGGACCAATGGCGCATCTTTGTCAATCAATGCCAACGCGCTCGGCGGCATCGCGGGGACTGGAGTCGTTTACGGCCAATATGGAACAGCGACGGCATCAGCATCAGGCGTTGGTACGGGCACTCAATCGGTCGCTGTATCTGCATCAAGTGCTGGCAGCGTGGCGTCTGGAACCACCGCGAGTGCAACGGTCTCAGGGTCCGGGAATGCCTATGCCTCGGCTGCCCAGGTAAGTTTCAACGGAGGCAGCTCCTTGAACAATGCAGCAACCGGAAGCACGCTAGGCGGCACCTTGGACCTCGAGCAGGATGCTGGAGCGCTGGGAGGCGGCACCGCATCATCTACGTTGTCCTTAACAGACACGACCAGCAAAATCATAATTGGGAATGTTCTTGCCAGTTCAGGAGATTATACTTCAGTTCCACTTGTCATTGACGGCAGTGCGTCGAGCTCGGTGTCCATTGAGGGCAGCCATACTGTTACTGTTTCGGCAATGTCGTACGGCTCTCCAGTCTTTGCTTCCGCCACTGCAAAATCTGATGGCACCGCCAATACGGACTCAGCCACAGCAACCGCGAAGAGCCAAAGTGATTATGGTTCGCTGAGTAATACCGCCACGGCCTTCGCAACTGTTGCCGGCAACGGCACGGCAACAGCGTCCGCAACGCAATCGAGCGGCGTGACGGCAGACGGAACTGGCGGCCTCTCCGCTTCCCTAGTCAACGTGGTGGGTGGGCAAACTATTGGTGGCACGCTCACTCTCAATCAAACAGCCCAGGGTGGAGGTGGAACAAATACTGGTGGCGATGCGATTTCGCAGCTGACGTATTCAGAACTAAAAAGTAAAACAATCACAGCCACGACTACAGCGTTGGGGGGCACCGGCGGTGGCCAGGCTCACTCTGCGATTGATTTGACGGGGTCCATATTGTCAACGCAACGGCAACGGCGACGGGCGGTTCAAGTACACAAGTTGGCGTAAGCAGTGGAGGCGCCTCGGCGCATGCCTCTGCCACGACCACCGGTTCCACGGCTCAAGATAGCGCTAGCGCGACTGCCACTAGTACGGGCGGTGACGGATTCAATAGCTATAGTCCAATCAACGGAGCGTCAATAACGGGCGCAACGAGCGCCGCCGTATATGTTGCAGGAAATGGAGCAGGTACGGCGACCGTCACCCAGTCGGGCGGTGCTGGTTCCACCGACTACACAGGGGGAAACGGCGGTAGTGGCGGTGATAGCGTCCTTGGTTCTGCAGTTTCGGGACAGACCAATGGCGGAACGCTTACCCTAAGCCAACAAGCAAATGGCGGTAATGGCGGAGGCAGCTCTTACGGCAATGGCGCGGGCGGCAAGGGCGGCCTCGCCCAATCGGAACTTCAAATCAATGACAGCACGAGTGCCATTCTCAACGTGAGCAGTTCGGCGGTTGGCGGATTTGGGGGTGGAATTTCCAACCTAACCGGATCAGCTTATATCGGGGGTGATGGAGGAAGCGCCAAAGCATTCGTGACCGCGAGTGGCGCTAAAAGTGTTACTGGTACCGCTGTTGCTGTCGGTGGTTCGGGCGGCGCCGGCAACGGCGGTGTCGGAGTTGGCGGGGATGCGACCGCGCAAAGTTCTGCATCGAGTTCAGGAGGTCCCGTATCATCGTCGGCCTCCGCCGCGAGTGGGCAGGCCGGATTTAATCCCAACGTGGATTTGACGACCTCAAGCACGGCGACGGCAACTGCGACTGCGGTGGCATCCGGATCTGATCCAAGCGCGACTGCCAATAGCCAAGCCACTGCACTCTCGGGACTTACAGGAATTTCGATCGCGACCGCTCAGGCCGCTACCGCATTTGGCCAAACTGCGACTGCAATCGCGTCGGGACAGGGATTGGGTGGACTGACGACGGCAGTAGCCAGCACGAAATATGCTGGCGCATCGGTCACTGCAACGACATGGGCGCCAAGCACGGTGAGCCAAACCAACGTCGTCAGTATGGTTTCGGGTGGCGGACCACCGCCAAGTGTCACCCAAGGGCTTTTTACCACCGCGGGGATCTCTAACGCTTACGCCACGGGAACGGTTCTACCCGATCCTGTGGCCTCCGCGGCAGCTATCGCTAGCAGCCCAACCCTCGCGGCAAGCCTTTCGGGCCTTAATTTAACTTATCTTGGCGCGGGCACCCAAGGAGCGTTGCAAGGTTTTTCCGAGACCGCTCAGCACGAATTTGTCAGTCAACTCACATTTAGCCTTGATCCGAGCACACTCACAGATGACATCGGGCTTGTGTTTATCGACCAGCTCTTCATTAACAATGGCTTTGACAAGCTGACTTTCTCAACGAACGAGGCGATCAGCAATGGAATGGTTCTGGTCACGTTGACCTTCGACATGCTTGCGAGCGGTCCTGGTGACGGTTTTGCCATCAGCGAGCTCTTGGTCGATCCGCCAACGTCGGACCTGCTCCCGCTTGGACCGAATAGCACGTTAACATTTAACAGCCTCGCGGATGCGCAGAACTTCTTCGGCCCAAATGCCTACGACCTCGGAAACCCCTCGGATTTTCCGACCGTCACAGCGACACCGTTACCGTCGACCTGGACCATGATGCTGATCGGCTTGGCTGGCTTCGGCTTCTTTGCTTTTCGCGGGTCGAAGAAGGCCTCTGCCGTTCTCGCGGCAGCCTGACTAAAGCACCTGGTCAGACGCCGGATAGACCGCCGCATTTGGCGGTCTTTCCGTTTCTGCGTCGCCGATCATGCTGCGCTGCGTGAGGCGGCTTCTGGCCCTTCGCAACGCTTAGTGTCCGCGCCGACTTGGTCGCGATTGGGCGTAAAGCGGACGCGGCTCTCGCGCGCCCAAAGCGCCGTTCGTGACCCGAAGCGGCGTTTCTCCACGGCAAATTGATGCACTGCGAAAGGCTTATTCGATCACCTCGTCGGCGATGGCAAGCCGGTTGGGTGGATAGTGAGCCCGAGTGATTTGGCGGTTTTTGAATTGATGACCAGATCGAACTTGAAGGTCGCTTGAATAGAAAAGCAAAGAGGTCGTAGGCCTGTTGTGGAACAGCGCTCCAATGTTTTCGCGGAAGTCTTCGAAATTGCTTTCCAACCTGTTACCCGCCTACAACGCAACTGACCCCGCCGTCGATCGCTAAGATCTGGCCGGTAATGTGCTTGCCGGCGGCTGATGCGAATAACAATGCCGCGCCTTTAAGGTCCTCATCATCGCCGAGCCGTTTAAGCGGTGCGTGGCTCGCCACGGATTCGGCACCCCACTTATCCAGCAAGCCCTTGGACATCTTGCTCGGAAAAAAACCTGGCGCCAGCGCGTTGACCGTGATCCCGTATTTGCCCCACTCGGCAGCGAGTGCGCGTGTAAAGTTGATGACTGCGCCTTTGCTGGTGTTGTAGGCGATGGTCGTCATTTCCGGCGGGTTTCCACCCAGCCCTGCGATGGAGGCGATGTTGATGATACGGCCGCTGCGGCGCGGGATCATACTCGCTTGAGCAACGGCCTGGCTGATAATGAAAATACTGCGGGTGTTAAGGCTCATGACCTTGTCCCAAGCGTCCAACGTATGGTCTTCGGCTGGCGCACCCCAAGAGGCTCCTGCGTTATTTACGAGAATGTCGATCGCACCGAATCGTGCAATCGCGGTTTCAACAATCTTACGCGACTGCTCGGGGTCGCTGGCATCCGCGGCAACCCAATCGGCAGCGATACCTTTCTCTTTAAGCTTGGCTACTGCGGCCTTCAGGTCCATGATCTTGCGCGACGTGATGAGCACTTGAGCCTGCGCCTCGCCGAGCGCCTCTGCAATCTGCAGCCCCAGCCCGCGTGAGCCGCCGGTGACAAGAGCGACCTTGCCATCAAGCTGGAAGAGATGCTGAACTGGAATGCTCATTACTTCACTTCCGATTATCGATTGACACATCCGCCTCCGCAGCTAGCACCATCCAGGCGGCGAAATTCCTCATCTTGTCTCTTAGCTGTGTGCGGCTGCTAGCGTACTACAACAAACCGTTCGGAAAACGGCCCCGAAATCAGACACTGGTACGATAGAGGCTTATCGCGCAGCGTGTAACCGCGCAGCTCCATCACAAAGCCCGGTTGCCCGGCTTCGAGCCCCAGTACGCGAGCTGCATTTGCCGGCAATGGCGCGAAGCGGATCCATTGGTCGACCCGGAGCGTGGGCAGTGAGAGCTGCTTGTCGAGCAGAGAGCGCAAGCTCCTCTCGAACGAGCGGTGGGAGGTGCCATTTAGCCGAGCGAACTCCTCCTCTCTCAGCCAGAATTCGCTGTAGAGTTCGAAGCGCGCTCCAAAGCTCACCATGCGCTCGACCCGAACGAAGGCGTTGCCGCCGAGGAAGTCAGACCAAGCGCCCTTCTTGTTGGTCTGCCGGACGGATCTCACATGGACATAGGACGTCAGGTCACGGCCATCGAGGTCCTGAAATCGTACGTAGCGAAGATCGGCGGGTGCCACCCCGCTACCACTCACGAACGTGCCGCGTCCATGTTGCCGCGAGATAATCCCGGACTGCGCAAGTCGTGCAAGAGCCTTCTGCACGGTGCCTACGCTCACGCCGTGCTGTTCTGCGAGCTTCTCCTCAGAGGGAAGCTGGTCGCCCTCGCGCAATTTGCCCCGTTCGATGTTGGAGACGATGCTGTTGGCAATAATTTCGAGCTTGGTCACCGTCACATCGCCCCTACGCTTTGACCGACTGCTATATCAGAAATACCAACGGCAGCTAGCTGCTCGCGCAGCTCCAACCTCGCGATTTGATCGCGATGCACTTCGTCGGGGCCGTCGGCAAAACGCAACGTGCGCGCCATCGCATAGGCGTGGGCGAGACCGAAGTCGTCCGACACTCCGCCACCGCCGTGCACCTGCATCGCCCAGTCGATGACCTGAAGGGCGACGTTGGGCGCCAGCACCTTGATCATGGCGATCTCCTTGCGAGCGGCCTTGTTTCCCATCGTATCCATCTTCCACGCCGCGCCGAGAGTCAGCAGTCGCGCCGAATCGATCATGATGCGTGCCTCTGCTATCCGCTCGCGGGTGACACCCTGGTCGGCGACGGGGCGGCCGAACGCGACACGGATCGCTGCGCGGTTACACATCTTCTCAAGTGCCATTTCAGCTTGGCCAATTAGGCGCATGCAGTGATGGATGCGGCCAGGACCAAGGCGACCTTGCGCGATCTCGAATCCGCGTCCCTCACCAAGCAGCATATTCGAGATAGGCACACGCACGTTTTCCAGTGCGATCTCCATATGTCCGTGCGGCGCATCGTCGAATCCGAACACGGGCAGGTGGCGCAGCACCTTCACGCCGGGCGTGTCGGTAGGCACCAAGATCATCGATTGCTGCTTGTGGCGCGAAGGGTGATCAGGATCTGTCTTGCCCATCACGATGAAGATCTTACAGCGCGGATCGCCGGCCCCGCTCGCCCACCACTTGCGGCCATTAACGACATAGTCGCCGCCGTCTCTCACGAAACTGGTCTGAATGTTTGTTGCGTCAGACGAAGCTACATTCGGCTCCGTCATCAGAAAGGCGGAGCGAATCTTGCCTTCGAGCAATGGTTCACACCACGTCTCGATTTGCTGCGTTGTACCATAACGCAGCAGAGTCTCCATATTGCCGGTATCGGGAGCGGAGCAGTTGAAGACTTCCGGCGCCCAATGGACTCGTCCCATGACCTCGCACAGCGGCGCGTATTCCGTGTTGGACAACGTGCCGCCGAGTGAATTCGGCCGCCACAGGTTCCAAAGGTCGGCTGCTCGTGCCTTGAGCTTCAGCTCCTCGATGATTGGCACAGGCTGCCAGCGCTGCTCGCTCAGCGTGTGGGCATGCCACACCTTCTCATTGGGATAGATGTAGTCTGTCATGAACGTCTGCAGCTTGGCCCGTAGCGTCTCAACCCTCTCGCCATGGCCGAAGTTCATGACCGCCTCCTTGTAATGCCCTCAACGTAAGTCCAGCCAATCTCGGCCATGGGCTTCGCGCGCCGTCCTGCATCGAGTGCTTGCGCCGAGGCTGCGGTGCCCTCGGCCACACGCTGCATGATGCCTTGCAGGATGGCCGCGATGCGAAACAGGTTATAGGCGATGTAGAAGTCCCAGTGGGCCGCATCGATCCCGTCCCTGCCGGTCAATTGGCAGTATCGCGTCAGGTGCTCCTGCTCCGTCGGTAATCCAAGCGTGGCAAGGTCAAGCCCGGCAATGCCACGGAAGTGACCGGGTGGCACATGCCAACTCAGACAGTGGTAGGCAAAATCGGCAAGCGGATCTCCGAGCGTGGAGAGCTCCCAATCGAGCACCGCGAGTATCTCAGGCTTGGTCGGATGGAAGATCATATTGTCGAGCCGGAAATCGCCGTGAACGATACTGTCGGAGGTTTGCGGTGGGACATTCCGCGGTAGCCACTCGATGAGATTGTCCATGGCCGGGATGCGGTCGGTCTCCGATGCTCGGTACTGCTTTGACCAGCGCGCGATCTGGCGTTCGCAGTAGTTGCCCGGCTTGCCGAACGTCTCGAGTCCGATCGCACGATAGTCCACCTTGTGGAGGGTCGCGATGACCCGGCACATTTCGTGCCAGATGGAGGCACGCATTTCCTTTGATAGTTCTGGCAAAGATTGTTCCCAGAAAACACGGCCTTCGACGTAGTCCGTGACGAAGAAGGGCGTGCCGATCACGGTCTCGTCCTCGCAGAGCAAGCGCGGCCGCGCAACCGGAAAGCCGGACGAGTGGAGAGCGCGCGTCACAGCAAACTCGCGATCGACCGCGTGTGCCGAAGGCAATAGCTTGCCCGGCGGCTTACGCCGCAGCACAAAACGAGTGCCGCAGGACGCCGTCAGAAGGTAAGTGGGATTGGATTGCCCCCCCTCGAATTGCTGGATCAGCAGTGGTCCGCGAAACCCCTCGATGCGTGCGGCCAGAAAACGTTCGATAGCTATAGAATCGAACCGCAACCTCTGCTCGATGGGCTTGGTTCGACGAGATGCCCCGCTATTCGCATCAGTTCGAGGGCGGTTTTCACTCATAGGCCGATCTCAAGCAAGGGACGCCCCCCAAGACGCGCTAGCTGTTCGAACCCATGTAGGACATAGACACATAATCCCCACCATACATCAATCTTATCGGCATTTTTCGTTATAGTCCTATATAGGATCTTGACATAGTCCTATATAGGAATATTGAGGAGGGTGCTAGGCCACGCCAAGGCTGCGGCACATCAAGGGGCCCCGCCACGGATGTATGGCTGCAATTGAAGTCGCGGCCGACGGATAACGGATGCAAGCAGCTCTCATAATTCCCGGAGATAAGGGCGGCCACGTCGAGGTCCGGACGGTACCTGATTTGATGCCTTCGGCCGGTCAAGTGCTCGTCAGAGTACGGGCCTCGAGCCTCAACCGCGGCGAGATCGGTCAGGTCAAGACCTTGCGCACCGGCAACCCATCGCCGATCGGCGTCGAGTTTGCTGGCGAGGTTGCGGCGGTCGGTGCCGACGTCTCGGCATGGCGCGTCGGCGACCGTGTCATGGGACATGGCCGTGGCGGGCAGGCACAGTATGCGCTCGCAGATCCGCGCGCATTAATGCGCGTTCCACCTAATTTGTCTTGGACTGAAGCAGCCGCTTTTCCCAATGTCTTCATCACTGCGCACGACGCGGTGGTGACGAACGCTCAGTTGCAAGCGGGAGAGGCGATTCTCGTCAACGCTGCGTCGAGCGGCATAGGGCTTGCGGCTATACAGATCGCCTCTTTGCTCGGAGCCAAGCCGATCATCGCGACCACCCGCTCAGCTTCTAAGATCGACAAACTTGCGCCGTATGGAATTGATGTCGCAATCGATACAAGCTGCCAATCGCAGGTCGACGTTGTCATGGACGTGACCTCCAAGAAAGGCGTGGACGTCATCATCGATTGCGTCGGCGGTACAGTTTTCGAGGCCAACCTAGCTAGCCTCGCCGTCAAGGGACGATTAGTCAACATTGGCAGGCTTGGGTCCAGCACAGCCCAATTCGATATCACTCAGTTGTGGCTGAAGCGCCTTAAGCTGATTGGTGTCACATTCCGCACTCGGAGCGAGGAGGAGCGTCTCGCCTGCATAGAAGCGTGTGCGCGCGACCTGTTGGCATCTTTGGCTGCAGGTAAGTTGCTCTGGCCGATCGAACGGACGTTTCCGCTGGAGCAGCTCGCTGAGGCGCACGCTTACATGGAGCGTGATCAGCACTTCGGAAAAATCGTCATCCACATTGATTGAAACTCGTGACGGAGGAGAAAACCATGAGCTTGAACGTCATTCCGTTGACCGGGTCAATCGGCGCGGCCGTGGAAGGAGTCGACCTCAAGCGGCCTGTTAGCAATGAAACCTTCGACTATCTCCACAACGCTTTCCTAAATCATTGCGTGCTGGTCTTCCGCGACCAGGGCATTGGGCCGGAGGAGCAGACAGCATTCGGCAAGCTGTGGGGGGAACCGGCTCAGCAAGGAAACCCACTGCTTAAGGATCTTTTCGTGACCCCTGAGATCATCAAGATCACGAAGATTCCCAAGGAGACGGCCTCGACCGAGGCATGGCACTACGATTCCTGCTATACTGCCATACCCCCGAAGATTTCCATCCTCGCAGCCGTCACAGTCCCGCGCGGTGGCGACACCATGTGGTGCAATCAGTACGAAGCCTATGATCGGCTTTCGCCGACCATGCAGCGCACGATTCGGGATCTGCGGGTAAAGTTCGTCGGGTTACGCCTTGCCCGAATGACGGGCAACGACGACAAGGCGTTGCCGACTGCCATCCATCCTCTCGTCAGGACCCACCCCGAAACGGGCCGCAAGGCACTTTACGTCGGTCATCCAGAGACGGCGCAGCAGATCGAAGGCATGACGAAGGACGAGAGCCGGCCATTGCTTGATTTTCTTTACGCGCACTCCACGCAGCCCGACAATATCTATCGCCATATGTGGCGCGAAGGCGACGTGGTGATGTGGGACAACCGCTGCACAATGCACTATGCGGTCCACGACTACGGCGAAGCCGATCGTGTGCTCAATCGGATCACCATGAAGGGTGAGGTTCCAGCCTAACGGCGGGGCTGACAAGTCCTGATGCCCAAATCTGGAATTGCACGAATTGGGGAATACATAATGATCAGATTCTTGGCGCTCGCTGCTGCCATTCTTGCATTCGCTTGCGCCGCGCCGGAGTGCGCTCAATCCGAAGCGGATCATTACCCATCTCGTCCGATCAAGCTCGTCGTCCCATTTCCCGCCGGCACTCTAACGGACGACATAGCACGCACATTCGCCGACAAGCTCTCGATACAGTTTGGCAAATCCGTCCTCGTCGAGAACAGGCCCGGAGCTGGTGGCACGGTCGGTACAAAAGTGGTGGCGTCCGCCGATCCAGATGGATACACGCTACTTTTCGTCAACTCGCAATATGCCATCACTCCGGCCGTCTACAAAACGCCCGGCTATAGTACGTCGGCCGATTTTGTCGGGATCGCACTCGTCGCAGAATCGCCATCAGCGGTGATCGTGTCACCGAAGATGGGTGTCAAGACTCTCAAACAATTCATTGACGCCGCCAAGGCGCAGCCGGAAGCGTTCGTCTACGCGAGTGCCGGGACTGGCAGCCAAACGCATCTCGCTGCCGAGTACTTTTCGCACGAAGCGGGCATCAAATTGGTGCACCTGCCCTACCGCGACACAGGCGCGATCATCTCTGACATGATCTCGGGACGCACCCAAGCAACGTTCGCGCCGCCTGGATTCTTGTTGGGGCAAATCCAGTCTGGTGACCTGTTGGCGTTGGCAGTCACGTCTCGCAAAGGGATGACAGAGCCAATCAAGGCACCCAGCGTGAGCGAGGCGGCCATACCGGGATACGAGTACAGCACGTGGTTTGGATTCTTTGCGCCGTCGCGCACACCGGCGGCGATCATCAACCAACTTGCCTCCGCGCTCGGCAAGGCGACGGAAGAACCTGACCTCAGGGAAAAACTTTTGAACTCTGCCGTCATCACACGCTTCATGCAACTTAGAGATTTCGACACCTTCGTCGAATCCGACATGAAGAAAGAGGCGGAGATCGTCAAGGCGGCCGGAATTGCAGCCCAGTGAGGAGAACGAACAATGAGTGCTAAGAGACGAATCCGCGGCGGCAATCTGCTTGCAAGAGCATTCAAGGAGAAGGGCGTCGAACACATATTCACGCTCGCCGGCGGCTTTTGCAACCCAGCGCTCGAAGGCTTCATGGAATGCCAGATGCGCGCCGTGAATTGCCCGCATGAGCAGGTGGCCGGCCATCTCGCCGACGCGCACACACGCCTCACGCGCAAGCCGGCCGTATGCTTGGTCGGCCCAGAAGGTTTCGCCAACGCCGTGCCGGCTATGATGGAGGCCTGGGGCGAGCGTTCACCGGTGATCTTTGTGACCGGCTCCAGCACATTGAGGCGCCGTGGCTCAGGCGGTTACAAAGAGATCGACGACGTATCGATTGCGGCTCCACTCACCAAAGCGAGCATCGGCATCACCGACGGCACGCGGATTTCTGAGGTCGTTGATCGTGCTTGGAAAATCGCGATCAGCGGTTATCCGGGCCCCGTCCACATCAGCCTACCAGTCGACATCATGTTCTCATCGTTCGATGAGGATGCCGGACTGGAGGAGCGTCCGTTCGTCCGTGCTGCTGGGCCGGCTCCCCGCGCCTGGCCCGATCCGGCCGCGCTCAAGCCGATTCTGGATATGATCGCTAAAGCACAGAAGCCGATCATGATCGGGGGTCATGGGGTTTGGTGGTCTGGCAGCGAATCGAAGCTTGAGGTCGCAGGCCGCACGCTTGGCATTCCGATCTTCAACATACCCTATCACCAAAAGCTCCTCGGCGAGGAGCGTGAAGCCTACATGGGATTAGCCGACATCCATCAGTATCCGCCTTCAAAGCGGGCATTGGAGGAATGCGATGTGGCGATCATGGTTGGCGGCCGGCTGGACAATCAATTGAACTTTGGTAATCCGCCATTCTTTCCTCGCTCAACCCACCTCATTTGTGTCAACGGCTCCGATGAAGAGCTCGAGCTAAATCGGCCTGCAGACCACCTTCTGCTGAGCGACCCAGGCGCGTTTCTGGACGCTCTGATAGACCTTAAGGCAAAGGGGCGGTGGCGGCTGGGGCGCGAGTGGTTTGACGCAAATCGAGCTTGGCGCGGCGAATGGGTGGACCAGACGCTTGCCGAGCTCGCGCGCGAGACTGAGGCGGCGGTAAAGACAGGTGAACTCATCCATCCCCTGCAGCTATCCCTCGACGTCCAGTCAGCGTTGGGCGAAAGTGACTATCTCGTATTCGATGGAGGTGACACGCACTTCTGGTCGGAAATCGCGGTGAACGTTGCAGGGTGGAAGGGACAGAAGCTCGCCGGCATCATGCATCCAGCGGCCTTCAGCCTACTCGGTGTCGGCGTTCCGCTGGCGCTCGCCGCCAAGAAGCAACACCCTGACTCCAAAGTTGTACTGATTAGCGGCGACGGCGCCTTCCTTTGTGGCGGACTTTCAATAGAGGCTGCGTTCCAAGAAGGACTGCCGATCGTAGTCGTAATCGACAACAATGGAGGGCTCGACAGCATTGGTCAGCAGCAAGAGCGCCTGTTCGTTAATGGCAAGCGCTACGCCACGGAGCTCCGAGACATTCCTTTCCACACGCTGTTCGAAGGGCTGGGCGGTTATGGAGAGTTAGTTGAACGGCGCGAGCAATTGGCACCAGCGCTTAGCCGTGCGTTCGCAAGCGGCAAGACGGCGTGTGTGAACGTCAAAGCTAAGGGTGCAATTAGCCCGGTCGTGCTGGCGGTAACCAGCAAGCGCGACAAATCATCGATCGAGTAAGCCATGGCGGTCCTCACCACCCATCTTCTCAACGCCGTGCTCGGTACCCACGCCGGCGGAGTTGGGATAGCGCTACTGCATATCGAGCCGTCCGGAGTTCGCACTGTCGTCTTCGAGCGAGAAACTGACGTCGGTGGCCGACTCGTTGAAACCGTTACACTTCCGAAAGAACACGACAACGCTGAATATGAGCTGGTCTTCCAGACCGGCAGGTATTTCGCCGCGCAATCATTGCCTCAGCCGACCAAGCAGATTGTGAAAGAGGTCGTTATCCGCTTCTCCATGCCCGATCCGAACGCGAGCTACCACGTCCCATTGATGATCGCGCCCAACAGCTACTCAGTCTGGTGGTCGAGCTGACGGATTGCTGCATAGGCCACAGGGGTTCAGCACACTCGCACGCAGGACTGTATTCAACATGAGTAGAATGAGGTCAGCCGCTTTGGACGCAGCCTCTGGTTCCAAATGACGGCGCAGCCGGAAGTATCATCAAATGATCAGGAAAATCGTAATCGGCTCAGGTCTCTCAGTTGCCTTAGCGCTGAGTTGCTTTGCTGGTTCGGCTCAGGCGCAGAGCTATCCAACTCGCGATGTTACCATTGTTTCTAATGTACCACCGGCAGGCGGAGTCGACATAGTCGCGCGCCTTATCGCAACCGAATTATCCTCTCGGCTGGGCAAGTCCGTCATCGTGGACAGCAAGCCCGGTGCAACGGGGACCATTGGCACTGCTTTTGTCGCGCGCGCTCCTTCCGACGGCCAAACACTCCTGATCACTGCCGGTCCATCGATCACCTTCATCCCTCTACTTTCTAAGGTCAATTACGATCCAATTAGGGATCTCACTGCAATCGCGAAGGTTGCCGTCGCACCAACTGTCATCACTGTGCCAGCCGCATCACCTTATCGCACGTTGAAGGACCTGGTCGAGGCGGGTCGTGATCCCACAAACAAGGTGCTCATCGGTGTGCCGGGCGTAGGCTCCGCCCCGCAAATCGAAGTTGCCATCCTAAACAGCCGCGCCGGTTCAAATATAGGAACCGCCCCATATCGAGGTGCAACCTTTATACTTAGCGATTTGCTCGGCAATCAGATTACTGCAGGAGCTGCGGCTGTTCCAGCGTTCGCGACACAGATCCTCGAAGGCACGCTACACGGGCTTGCCGTAGTCGCTTCAGACCGGTCGTCTATTCTCCGAGACATTCCTACCGTGCGGGAAGCTACTGGCCTTGATATAGACGGGTTTCCGACTTGGTACGGATTCTTCGCGCCAGCCGCCACTCCGCCAGAGATCGTCGCTCGCCTGGAAACCGACATTCGTTCCATCATGCTGGAGGCGCCTATTGCGGAGAGAATGCGCGCGCTCGGCAACGACGTGGTTTTCAAAGGATCTAAAGCCTTTGCCGAGGAGAATCTTATCGAAATCGCTATGTTCAAGCGCGCGATCGAAAGGGGCGATATCACTGTTCAACGCTGACGTTATAATTTCGGAGAAATGAACGCGTGCAACGACCGGATTTGGCTACAAGTGTTTGTTCTGCCGTGCCTCTTAGGCTGAGACCGGGACCCGTTCCAATCCTGGATGTAAGGACAACATGCTACGAAGATGTCAAAGGTATCTGCTCTCGTCAGCGAAAATTAACCTGATGCAAATGCAACGGTTTTGAAAGGCAAAAACGATGGAACTCATAGCGGATCGTGGCCGGCGCATAACAGTCGAGGAGCTCAATACTACGCATTTGCTTGCGCATGCCGCTAAACAGGCTCGCCGCCGCAATTTCGATGACATGCTGATAGTCGATGTGGACGCGCATCACTATGAAAATGAAAATATGCGGGAAATACTGCCATTCATCGAAAACGATGTCGTAAGGCAGATTGCGCTTTCCAGTGCTTCCACCAATCTTCGAAGTTTGATGCCGGCTTCCTTTGGTTCCCAAGACATGGGGGGACGCGTAACGCGGTACCCATTGCGGACCAGCGAAAAGATTCCACCCGGCAAGCATCGGGACATCCAGCTCGGTGAGCGGTGGATGGATGCCATCGGCGTCGATTATTCGTGCCTATTTCCTACAGGCATGCTGGCAATCGGGTTACACCCACAAAAGGAAATCGAGGTCGAACTTTGCTGGGCCTATAATCGTTGGCTGACTGAAAAGGTTCTTCCTGAATCGGGCGGTCGGCTTTTCTCGATGCTCTGTCTTCCATTTTGCGATCCCCAACAATCGCTTCGCCAGGTGAAGAAATTCGGCTCTCGCAAAGGCGTTACCGGCTTTATGGTTACGACGGTTCGCGATAGTCCAGTCCATGACAACGCCTATATGAAGCTTTACCGCGCGATCGAGGAACGAGGACTCGCGCTGTCATTCCACGCCGGTCCAAATTGGGGCGAACCTATCTTCAAGAGTTGTAACCGGTTTATCTCGGTCCACGCCCTTGGCTTCACCTTCTACAATATTCTTCACCTCACAAATTGGGTCGTAAACGGACTTGGTGAGCGCTTTCCAAAACTTCCGGTGATTTGGATCGAATCCGGTCTTGCTTGGATTCCGTTCCTTATGCAGCGGCTTGATCATGAATATATGATCAGGCCGTCGGAAGCGCCGCTGCTGAGGAAGAAGCCGAGTGAATACATGCGCGACATGTATTATTCCTCCCAGCCGATGGAGATACAGAACTATAAGGCATTGGAGTGCACGTTTGAGATGATCAATGCGGAAGATCGCTTGCTTTACTCATCGGACTATCCGCACTGGGACTTCGATCTGCCGAGCACGATCTACGACCTGCCGTTTCTGACCGAGCGCGCCAAGCACAATATCCTAGGTGGAACTGCCGCCCGGCTTTTCAAACTGCCGCCGCGAAACGAGAAACAAAAAGAGAATCTTTTGCGCTTTAAGAATTCGACGACCTGATTGCCACGGGTCGCGTGGTTCCGGGATAACAAGGGAGCGGTATGCTGACCGGGCGTATAGCGCTCCTTATCGATGGAACCCGGAACGGTCTCGACTTGCGACTCGCGAGACGGATTGACCGCATCATCGTGCGACAATGTGAGAGCTTCTCCATTCGAATAGCTGCCTTAACGCTAATGAGATCAAAGTGACCAAACTCGAAATGGTGTCCGAAAGGATCACTTCGGAAATCGAACGAGGCACACTACGGGAAGGTGATTTGCTCCCTTCAGAGGAAAAGCTCGCCGAACAGCACGGCGTGAGTGTAGGGACTGTGCAAAAAGCCCTGGCGCGGCTTGCGCACTTAGGTCTTATCTCGCGGGAACATGGGCGAGGGACTTTTGTCAAAAGTAGCGGTGTTGCTCCGGCGGACATTCGCTACATGCGATTTCGCGACGATGACGGTCGTGACCTTGTGCAGTATGTCCACGTCAGCTCGATTCGGCGCGTTAAGAAAAAGGGACCCTGGTCAGAGTTTCTCGGCGGCGAAACGTTCGTCCGCATAGAGCGTACGATCAATATGGAAACACGACTCGCAATTTACGCCGAGTTCTACCTGAGGGAGGAAGAGTTCCTTCGTCTCGGAGTTCCGCGTGGCGCGCTGGAGAATAATCTGCGTTCTCTGTTGGACAAGCGTCTGGCGCTACCGACATTGCGTGCCGATCAATGGATACGCTTTGTACCATTGCCGCCTGCGGCGGCACGCGCGCTCGGCATCAAGACCGGCAAACCTGGCTTCGTGATGGAATTGCGCTGCTATACCTTACGAGATCAACCGTTATCTTATCAGGTGGTGTATTCTGGGCCATTTTCTGAGCGATTTGTCGTAGTGCGATGATGTCGCCGCGTTCAATTACGATGTTGCCGAGATATGCAGATGCGTAACCCGATCCGACGATCTTCGGGCACGGCGGCATTGCGTATGCGCAGCCATTATTCCGGGCGTTACGCGATTATCCGCGATGGCGGTCAGGGCAGTCGTAGTATGCTAGATAATGGCGGCTCATAAGAGAGTTTCCCCCTCGAATATGTTGCAGTGCGTGATGCCGGTTGTGATGCTGTGGACGGCTCCTCCACCGGCACGAGAGTGCCAAAGATGGGGGCGCCGATAGGCTCAGTGGTTGAGCTGATCTCGCAGATTGCTGCACAAACGAATCTACTTGCTCTCAATGCGACGATCGAAGCTGCGCGCGCTGGAGCATCCGGTCGAGGCTATGCTGTGGTTGCCAGCGAAGTAAAGGCGTTAGCAAGCCAAACGTCACGAACCACCGAAGAAGTGTCAGACCAAATCGCGACCATTCAAGCAGGAACTCGCGAAGCCGTGGTCGCGATAGACACTATTGCGAACACGATTCTGGCTCTTTCAGAGGCGTCCGCGTCAATGGCGCTGTCAATTGACAAACAGGGTGCCGTGGCGACGCACATCACCGAGAGCATCCAGAATGCCGCGCAAAATGTTTCTCGAATTTCCGTGGAGGTGCGGTCGGTCGAGGAAGCGGCCAAAACCGCTGCCGGGGGTGTAAATCAGGTCGCCGAATGTACAGATGCCCTTTCCACTCACGCTGGAGAACTGGAGCGGAAAGTCGCCCTCTTTTTCAAACGGGTGCGGGTAGCGTAGGCAATCGCTGGGCTGGCGCCTTCACTTTCCCAGCCGACGATACCTTGCTTTTCGCACGAGCGGAGACAGGTGGTGGCGCAAAACAAAGTTGTAGACTTCCTTTTCCGCCGTCTCGAATAGCGATTCGGGACCGCTTCCTGACCTCTTACCGTTCAAATCAATCTTGGCGCTCATTTTGCGAGTGCAGTTCTACGGCCGACCTCGACATTGAATTTGATCAAAGCACGGCGAACCTAGAGCGACGAGGCGGATAGTAGAAGGCAATCGCCCTGTTGGGACGGCCGAACTCTATCCGCGAGTGGAAAGCGAGGGAGGCGGTGGCGCTGGAGCGCGCTGCCAGACGGTGCCATTGTCGAACTGAAGCGTGAAGCCGTTGGGAGAGTAGATCGCGCCTAAGTGCGCCCTGTCGATCCAAATGTGGCCCGGATAATCCACCCAAGCTCTCGATGCCA
>Ga0181526_10000931_pt1 | contig 29520 bp, 18 predicted proteins | sample PEATcosm2014_Bin_35_FD_119750 | JGI IMG/M metagenome (GOLD analysis project Ga0181526, IMG submission 119750) | Peatland microbial communities from MTU Mesocosm Facility, Houghton, MI, USA - PEATcosm2014_Bin06_30_metaG | ecosystem: Environmental > Terrestrial > Soil > Wetlands > Peat | place...
AACACCCACATGCAGGTGCCCATCGTGTACTCGGCCCCGCCGGCCGCTCCGGCTTCGAGGGACTAGCCCCGTTCCCGCGACGCGCCAACGGGGCCCATCCCGGCGCGGTCGTGACGGGGGCCCACATTCCGAAGGGGGCAGGCCTCGCAGGCGTCCCTCCCGACCCCGCGCAAAGAGGGACTCAATGGCGGAATTTACTTCTGGTGCCTCGGAAGTACATCATCCTTGCCCACCCCTCCCTGATGAGAGCCCCTCCCTGCCTTCGCATGCCCGTCCCCGCCCCACCGGGCGCGGCGGGCGGCTTCCGGGTGCCCGAAGGCCCGTGCGAGCCGGAATTCGGCGAAGCGCGGCAATAGGGACGAATTCCCATGCTTCGCTGGCGCATCGCCGTTCTCGTAAGCCTCGCCATCGCGATCAGCTACCTGGATCGCCAGACGCTGCCGTGGGCCGTCAGCGCAATCTCGCGGGACATCCCGATCTCGAACGAGGTCAAGGCGTTCCTGGACTCGGCCTTCCTCGTCACCTACGGCCTAATGTACCTCGGGGGCGGCCGGCTGATCGACTGGCTCGGCACGCGGCGCGGGTTTGCGGCCATCATGGTCTTCTGGTCCCTTGCGTGCGGCTCCCATTCGCTGGCGGGCGACCACGGGATGCCGACAGTCTTCGGCCTGGCCTTCGGCGTGGTCATGCTGGCGGCAAGCCGCCTCCTCCTCGGGATCGGCGAGGGCGGTGGGTTTCCCGCGGCGACCCGCGCCGTCGCCGAGTGGTTTCCCGTGGGCGAGCGCTCCACGGCGATGGGCATCATCAACGCCGGCACCGCCGTCGGCGCGGTGGCGGCGCCTCCCCTCATCGTCCTCGTCCTCACGCATGCCGGCTGGCTCGGCCTGGCCCCATGGCGCTGGGTGTTCATCATAACCGGCGTCATGGGACTCCTGTGGACGGCCTGGTGGTGGCTCAATTACCGGCAGCCCCCGGGCCCTCCCGATTCTGGAATGCCCGCGCCGGCCGCCCCGCCGGCGATCCCCCTGGCCTCCATCCTTGCCCACCGCGAGACCTGGGCCGTGGTCCTTGCCAAATTCCTGAGCGACGGAGCCTGGTACTTCTACCTCTTCTGGCTGCCGAAATTCCTGCTGGAGGCATTCCACCTCGACATCAGGACCGCCGGGGCCGTCGGCTGGATCCCCTACGCCGCCTCCGGGGTCGGCTGCCTGTTCGGCGGCGGGCTCTCGAGCTGGCTCCTGGGGTGCGGCCGGTCGGTGAACAGCGCCCGGAAGATCGCCCTCGGGGCAAGCGCCGCGCTCATGCCGTGGGTCATGCTGGTGCCGTCGATGCACTCGGTCGGATGGGTGATCTTCATCTTCAGCCTCGCCTTCTTCGGCCAGCAGTCGTGGTCGACGCTGGTCATGGTGCTGCCGACCGACATGATCCCGGTGCGCGCCGTCGGGACGCTCGCCGGCCTCGTGGGGTTCGGAGGCGCGATGGGCGGGGTTGCCCTGGGCCAGCTCGTGGGCTACATGCGGGACCACGGCTCCAGCTTCACCCCGGCGCTCGTCATAGCGGGCTCGCTCCATATCCTTGCGTTCATCACGATTTGCGTCGGCATCCCGCGCATCCAGACTCTCAATTTCCAGGCCCCTCTAGACCCCCTGACATGAAAATCACCGAGATCCGCACCCGCGTCGTCCAGTGGCGCGGCAAGACCGTCCCCTTGCCGCCCCATTTCTGCACGAATCCGATGGACGCCGTCGCGCCGATGCTCGCCAAGGCGACCATGGGAACTTTCGCGTTCCACGGCTGGCTCGTGGTGGAGATCCGCGCCGACAACGGGCTCGTCGGCATCGGCAACGCCGCGCTGTCGCCGCAGGTGACAAAGCAGGTGGTCGACCTCTATCTTAAGCCCCTGCTCGTCGGGGCCGACCCCTGGGACACCGAGTTCCTCTGGCAGCACATGTACAGGAAGACGATGGCCTTCGGGCGAAAGGGCATCGCGATGGTCGCCATAAGCGCGGTGGACATCGCCCTCTGGGACCTCCTGGGGAAGTCCGCGAAGCAGCCCGTCTACCGCCTCCTCGGCGGGCGCACAAAGCCCCGCATACCGGTCTACGCCAGCCGCCTCTACAGCACGCCGCTGGACGAGCTCGCCGCCGAGGCCAGGAAATACAGGGACGCCGGGTACAAGGCCATGAAGCTCCGGTTCGGCTGGGGCCCCGTCGACGGCGCCGAGGGGATGCAGAGGAATGTCGCCCTGGTGCGCACCGCGCGCGAGGCGGTTGGCGACGGCATCGACATCATGGCCGACGCCTACATGGGCTGGAACCTCGACTACGCGAGGCGCATGATCCCCCTGCTTGAGGGATTCAACCTGCGCTGGCTGGAGGAGCCCGTGATTCCCGACGACATCCACGGCTATGCCGAGCTCAGGCGCCTCGGCCGGATCCCGATCGCGGGAGGCGAGCACGAGCACACGATCCACGGCTTCAGGGACCTGATCGAGGCCCGGGCGGTGGACGTCATCCAGTTCGACACCAACCGCGTCGGCGGCATCACGCAGGCGCGCAAGATCGCCGCGCTCGCCGAGGCGCACTCCATCCCGGTCATCCCGCACGCGGGCCAGATGCACAACTACCACGTGGTCATGGCCAGCCTGAACTCCCCGATGGCGGAGTTCTTCCCCCCCGTCGACGTCGAGGTTGGCAACGAGCTCTTCTGGTATATCTTCAGGGGCGAACCCATGGCAAAGGACGGATTCATCGACCTCGACGAGGACACCCCGGGCCTCGGCCTCTCGATCGACGAGGAGAAGCTCAAGCAGTTCGATGTGACCGGGTGAGCCGGGCAGTCCCAGGATGACCCGACTTGTCCAGATCCAGCGCGGCAGCGAGCGGCGCGTCGCGCTTGTCGAGGAGCCGCGGCTGCGGCTGCTGGCGGGATTCGCCTCGATCCACGACCTGGCCTATGAGGCCGCGGCCTACGGCACGCCCCTCACGGTGCTGGTCGGCCGCCACGCCGGGAGGGATTCCGTCGACTACGAGCCCATCTACAACGGCAGCTCCGAATGGCGCCTCCTTGCCCCGATCAGCCATACCGTGGACTCGGCGCGCTGCCTCGTCTCCGGGACCGGCCTCACCCACCTCGGCAGCGCCAAGAACCGGGCCGCCATGCACGGGGCGAGCGACGCCGACATGACCGACAGCATGAGGATGTTTCGCTGGGGCGTGGAGGGCGGACGCCCCGCGCCGGGCGCCATAGGCACCGCCCCCGAATGGTTCTACAAGGGAAGCGGCGGGATCCTGCGGGCTCCCAACGAGCCCCTCGACGTGCCTCCCTACGCCGAGGACGGCGGCGAGGAGGCGGAGATCGCGGGCGTGTACCTCGTCGACCGGGACGGCCGCCCGCTGCGCATAGGCATGGCGCTGGGCAACGAGTTCTCCGACCACAGGTTCGAGAAGAGGAACTACCTGAACCTGGCCGGCTCGAAGATCCGGACGTGCTCCATCGGACCGGAGCTGGTCATCGACCCACCGTTCGCATCGGTATCCGGGAGCGTCTCGATCGAGCGGGGCGGCAAGGTGCTCTGGGAGCAGCCGATACAGTCGGGCGAGGCGGAGATGTGCCACAGCCTGGCAAACATCGAGCACCACCATTTCAAGTTTGAGGGCCATCGGCGCCCCGGCGACCTCCACGTCCACTACTACGGCGCGCACAGCCTCAGCTTCGGCGCGGGGCTCCAGCTAACCGACGGTGACGTCATGGTGGTCTCCTACGCCGGCTTCGGCCGGCCCCTTCGCAACCCCCTGCGGGTCGTCCCCGGCCCCGCGGCCCTGGTCGCCGTGCGATCCATGGGCTGACAGGCGCACCAATCATGAGCAAACCCCGCGTCGCATTCCTCGGCCTCGGCATCATGGGCGCTGGCATGGCGCGCCGCATACTGGACGCCGGGTTCCCCCTGTCCGTGTTCAACAGGAACCCCGCGAAGGCCGCCCCCCTCGCCTCCGCCGGCGCGGCGGTCGCCTCCTCCCCGGGCCAGGCCGCATCGAGCGCGGATGTGATCATCAGCATGGTCGCCGACGACCCCGCCGCCCGGGCGGTCTGGCTCGGCGCGGACGGCGCACTGGCGGCGGCCGGCCCCGGGGCCGTCTGCATCGAGTCGAGCACGGCCACGGTCGGCTGGGTTCGCGAGCTGGCCAAGGCCGCGGCCGCGAGGGGATGCGAGTTCCTCGACGCGCCCGTGACGGGCAGCCGCTCCCACGCGGCGGCCGGCGAGCTCAGGTTCCTGGTCGGGGGGGCGCCCGCCGCGCTCGAGCGTGTGACCCCGGTCCTTGCCGCCATGGGGAAGACCATCACCCACCTCGGCCCCTCGGGCAGCGGGGCGCTTGTGAAGCTCATCAACAACTTTGTCTGCGGGGTCCAGGTCGCCTCCCTGGCCGAGGCGGTGGCAATGATTGAGCGCAGCGGCCTTGACCGGGACCGCGCGCTGGAGGTCCTTACCCACGGCGCCCCCGGGAGCCCCCTGCTGAAGACGATCGCCGCACGGATGACCGCCGCCGACTTCACCCCGAATTTCTTCCTCAAATTAATGGCCAAGGACCTTGGATATGCGATCGGCGAGGGCCGCGGTCTCTCCGTGGAGCTCGCGACGGCCGCCGCCGCCCTGGGCGACTTCAAGGGCGCCATCGCCGCCGGGCTCGGCGAGAAGGACATGTCGGCCGTCGTGGAGCCGATGCGGCGCCGCTGAAGCCCGGGGAATATCCAACATGCCGATCCATCCAATACTTGTCGCCGGCCGCTGGCGCGAATCCCGGTCGAGCGGGACCTTCCGCGGGACGAACCCCGCGACCGGCGAACCGATCCCCGGCGCCTACCCGGTGAGCAGCTGGGCCGACTGCGACGACGCCCTCTCCGCGGCGGCGGGCGCGGCGGCGATACTGCGCGCCACGCCGCCCGCGCAAATCGCGAGGTTCCTGGCGCTCTTCGCCGGGCGCATCGAGGCCCGCGCCTCGGAGCTGGTCGACATCGCCCACCGGGAAACCGGCCTGGCCCGGGCGCCGCGCCTCGCGGATGTCGAGCTGCCCCGCACCACCGGCCAGCTGCGCCAGGCCGCGGCCGCGGCGACCGAGGGCTCGTGGGCGCTTCCGACAATCGACACCAAGCTCAACATCCGCTCCATGCTGGCGCCCCTGGGGCCGGTCTGGGTGTTTGGGCCCAACAACTTCCCCTTCGCGTTCAACAGCGTCTCGGGCGGCGACTTCGCCGCGGCGGTTGCCGCGGGCAACCCGGTGATCGCCAAGGCCAACTCGTCGCACCCGGGCACGTCGCACCTCCTCGCGGAGGAGGCGTTCCTTTCCGTCTCCGAGGCCGGGCTGCCCCCCGCCACGGTCCAGCTCCTCTACCGCACGGGCCACGCCGACGGGGAGCGCCTGGCCGCCGACCCCCGCACCGGCGCGATAGCCTACACCGGCAGCCGCGCGGCGGGCCTGAAGCTCAAGGCCGCGGCCGATGCCGCGGGCAGGCCGATCTATCTCGAGCTCTCGAGCGTGAACCCGGTGATCATCCTCCCGGGGGCGCTCGCCGAGCGCGGCGCCAAGCTGGCCGAGGAGTTCACGGGCAGCTGCCTGCTCGGCACGGGCCAGTTCTGCACGAGCCCGAACATCCTGCTCATGATTGCCGGGGATCCGGCCGAGCAGTTCATCGCGGCCGTCAAGGCCCGCCTCGAGGCCGCGCCTGCGGGCCCGCTGCTGTCCTCCTCCGTCGCCGGGGCCCTGGCCGCGAGCGTCCACACCCTCCAGGCGGCCGGCGCGAGGATCGTCACCGGGGGGCGGCCCCTGCCCAAGGCGGGAAGCTACTTCGAGAACACGCTCCTGAGGGTCGACGGCGACGGGTTCGCCGCGGCCCCGGAGAAGCTCCAGACGGAGGCCTTCGGCAACGCCTCGCTCATCGTGACCGTGCGCGACGCCGCCCAGGCGGCGGCCGTGATCGGCCAGCTCGATGGCAACCTCACCGGCTGCGTGTACTCGGACACCCGCGGCTCCGACGACGCGCTCTACTCGGAGCTTGAACCGGGCCTGCGCCGGCGCGTCGGCCGGCTCCTCAACGACAAGATGCCGACCGGCGTCGCGGTCAGCCCGGCGATGAACCACGGAGGGCCGTACCCGGCGACGGGCCACCCCGGCTTCACGGCCGTCGGAATCCCGGCATCGCTGCGCCGCTTCGCCATGCTCCAATGCTATGACAACGTCCGTGCGGAGCGCCTGCCCGCGGGCCTGCGCGACCAGGCCCCCGCGGGCCGGCCGTGGCGCCTCATCGACGGGGAGTGGACGCAGCGCGACGTCTCCGCGCCCGCCTGAGGCCGGCCGCGCCTCAAAAGTGCCATCCCATGCTCAGCATGGGGCCGACGGCGTTGAGCCCGGGGTTAACCCGGTTCAGGTAGCGGTTTGATATGTGCTGGAAATAGACGCCCATGGACGCGCTCAGCCTGTCCCTGAACAGGAGGCGCACGCCCGGATAGGCCAGCCAGGTCAGGTTGAAGTCCTCGCCCTGCGCCCCCGCTGTCTGGTGTCCCTTGCTGTCCAGCCACCCGATCCCGCCCCCGGCCGCGAAGAAAAGGGCGCGCGTGCGCCGCGTGTCCCACCATTCCAGGATCCCCGAGGCCGTGCCCCCGAGGAAATGGTGCTCGGGCCCCACCGCGATCGGCTCGGCCAGCAGGCTGAAGCGGTTGCGGATGACGAGGACTCCCCACGAGTAGGTGCGCGGGACGCCCACCAGGGGGCTCTTTATCGTCACCATCTGCGGCAGGACGGTGTAGGTCAGGGGCGTCGCCGACCCCGTGACGCGCCAGAGGACGCCGCTTTCGTAGTCGACCTCCCAATTCTGGGTCGGGTCGTACGGGGCCGTGAGCGCCGCACCGGCGTCGGCGCGAGCGACCGGGAGGCAGGACACCGCGATGCAAAGGGATAAAAGCCGAACCAGGCGCATGGGATGATGCATTAGGGGGGCAAGGGCCGGCCGACCGCAAGTAACTCGGGCGCTAACCGGGAGATCCCCCGGGCGATCCCGGCCCCTGCGCTCGGCGCCTATTTCTGCCAGAGGATCCAGCCGGCCTCCAGGGGAATGCTCAGGCCGTCGCAACGCGGGATGATCCGCGCGGTGAAATCCGCCGCCGGGCGGTCGGAAGGGACGGAGGCGGCGTAAATACGGGCGCCCCCGTCGCCGGATTTCCCGCTCACCGGCGCCATCTCCTGCCGGGCGGGGGCGCCGCCATTCCTTCCATCGGCATAGAGCTCGACGCGAACCAGGTCCGCGCCGACATCACCAAGGTGGACCTCCACCTCCACGAAATGCCGCCCCTCGCGGGTATCCACCGAGGCGCGTCCAAAGCGGAGCGAGCCCCATTTCGACGCCAGCGCGCCGCGGCGGCTGACAAGCCCCGCGGCCGGCGCGCCCTTGTCGGCGGACCGCGCCCGGAACGCGGCCGCGGCGGGGAGATAGTGCTTCTCCGAGTATTCCCGCACCGTGCGGCCGGCGGAGAACCTGGGGGTCAGGTTCGCCATGCTTTCCCTGATCCGGCCCACCCAGGCCACCGGCAGGCCCTTGTCGTCGCGGGTGTAGAATTCCGGGATCACCTCCTGCTCGAGGCGCTCGTAGAGCGCCTCGGCCTCGATAGCGTCCCACGCGGGGTCGTCGCCGTGCTCATGGCCGTCGCCCAGGGCCCAGCCCACGTTCGGGAAGTACGCCTCCGCCCACCAGCCGTCCAGCTCGGAGAGATTGAGGCCGCCGTTGACAAGCACCTTCATGCCGCTGGTCCCGCTGGCCTCCCACGGCCGGCGGGGCGTGTTGATCCACACGTCGATCCCCTGGACCAGGCGCTCGGCCATGAGCATGTCGTAGTCCGCGAGGAAGACGACCGGGGGATTGGCATCGGCGCGGCGGATGAACCGCGTCCACTCGAGTATCATCGCCTGCCCGGCCTGGTCGGCCGGATGGGCCTTTCCCGCTATGATGAGCTGCACGGGGCGCTGCGGATTCCTGAGTATCCGGATCAGCCGCTCGGGATCGTGCAGCAGCAGGTCCGGCCTCTTGTACGTCGCAAACCGGCGCGCAAACCCGAGGGTCAGGGCCCCGGGATCCAGCCGGGCCTGGGTTCGCGCGATGGCGTCATTCCCCGCCCCGGCGATGGCCATCTGGCGGCCGACGGTGGCGCGGGCGTACTCCACGAGGGATTTGCGGCTGGCCGTGCGGACGGCCCAGATCTTCTCCGCCGGGACCCTGCGGAGGTCGGATTCCAGGGTCTCCGATGTCCCGAGCCACCGCTCCTTGCCGCAGGCCTCCGTCCAAAGCGCATCGGCCTCCGCCGAATCCCACGTTGGCATGTGCACGCCGTTTGTCACGTGTCCGACCGGCATCTCGGCCTCGGGCCATCCCGGAAAGAGCGGCGCAAAGATGCGCCGGCTCACCTCGCCATGCAGCCGGCTGACGCCGTTGACTGCGCTGCTCCCGCGCGTCGCCAGCCAGGCCATGTTGAAGGGCTCCCCGTCGTCGCCGGGATTCTGGCGTCCCAGCGCGAGGAGCTCGCGAAGCTCAAGGCCCAGCTCCTCCTTCGCGTAGCGGCCGAGGTACTGCTCCACCAGTGCCGGGGAAAACAGGTCGAAACCGGCGGCCACGGCCGTGTGCGTCGTGAAGAGGTTGCCGGCGCGTGTCGCCATCAGGGCGACATTGAACGGCTGCCCGGCCTCCCTCATGAAGCCGCGGGCGCGCTCCAGAAGGGCGAATGCCGCGTGGCCCTCGTTCAGGTGGCATACGTCCGGCTTGATCCCAAGCACCGTCAGCAGCCGCCATCCTCCCACCCCGAGAACGATCTCCTGGATGAGGCGCATCTCCGGCCCGCCGCCGTAGAGCTCGCTGGTGATTCCCCGGTGCACGGGATCGTTGGCGGGGTCGTTCGTGTCGAGCAGGTAGAGGCTTTCCCTGCCCACCTGGACGCGCCATGCGCGCAGCCAGACGGGGCTCCCGGGCAGCTCGACCTTGAAACGAAGCCACTCCCCGTTTGCCTGGCGGACGGGCGTGACCGGCATCTGCCCGGGATCATTGTAGGGATAGAGGGCCTGCTGGGCCCCGCTCTTGTCGATCGCCTGGCGGAAATAGCCGTGCTGGTAGAGAAGCCCGACCCCTACCACCGGGACCCCGAGGTTGGAGGCCGCCTTGAGCTGGTCGCCGGCGACGTTGCCGAGCCCTCCCGAGTAGATGGGGAGCGCCTCGCTCAGCATGAATTCCATGCAGAAATAGGCGACGCACGTGAGCGGGGCCTGCGGGTGTCTCTTCTGCAGCCAGCGCGGAGCCGCCGCAGCCTGCCGCTTTGCACGCACCAGGCTGTCGAGCAGCCGGCAGAAGTCCGGATCGGCCAGGGAGGCCGCGAGCCTGTCCCGCGGGACGTTCTGGAGCACGGCGCTGGGGTGCCGCGTGCGCTCCCAGAGGTCGGGATCGAGGCGCCGCCAGAGCTCGTCCATGGTGTGGTTCCAGGTCCAGCGCAGGTCCATGGCGAGCTCGGTCAGGGCCTCAAGGCCCTGCGGCATGCCGGGCTGGGGCGTGTCGGGCGGCGGGTGTTCGCTCATGATTCCATCCCCGGCCAGTCAGTTCGGATCCCCCTCGTTCTCCCATGCCGCGACCGCCTCGCAATCCGTCGGCTCATGCGGGCCCGCGCCCGGCGCGGCTGCCGCCAGCGTCGCTCTGACTATTGCCTGGGCCTCCGCAAGGATCCGGCGCAGGTGGTCCTCCCCGCGAAAGCTCTCGGCGTAGATCTTGTAGATGTCCTCGGTTCCGGAGGGGCGCGCCGCAAACCAGCCGCCATCCGTCGAGACCTTCAGGCCCCCGATGGGCGCATCGTTCCCCGGGGCGCGCGTGACGAGAGCCTTTATCTTGTCACCCGCCAGGTCGGAGGCCTTCACCTGCCCTGGGGAGAGCCTGGACAAGGCCGCCTTCTCGGCGGGCGTGGCGGGGGCCTCCACCCTGTCATAGAACGGCTCGCCGAACTCGGCCGTGAGCGCGCGGTAGGCCTCCCCGGGATCGCGGCCTGTTCTCGCCGTCATCTCCGCCGCGAGAAGGCAAGGGGCAAAGCCGTCCTTGTCCGTCGTCCAGGCGCCGCCACCAAGGCGGGAAAAGGTGGCGCCCGCGCTCTCCTCGCCTCCGAAGCCCAGCGATCCGTCGAGCAGGCCCTGCGAGAACCACTTGAAGCCAACCGGGACCTCAAAGAGCCTCCGGCCCAGCTTGGCGGCAATCCGGTCTATCATCTGGCTGCTGACCACCGTCTTTCCCACAGCCGCGGACTCCGGCCACTTCGGCCTGTTCCGGAAGAGGTGGGAGATCGCCGCGCAGAGATAGTGGTTGGGCGGCAGGAGCCCGCTGCTCCTGGTGACGATGCCGTGCCGGTCGTGGTCCGTGTCGCAGGCGAAGGAGAGGTCATAGCGGTCCTTCATCCCTATGAGCCTCTGCATCGCGTAGGCCGAGGAGGGGTCCATCCTTATCTGGCCGTCCCAATCCACGGTCATGAACCGGAAGGTGGGGTCCACGACCTCGTTGACCACCGACAGGTCCAGGCCGTAAAGCTCGCCTATCCTTCCCCAATAATGGACGCCGGCGCCCCCCAGGGGGTCGACTCCCAGGGAGAGCTTCGCGCCGCGTATGGCGTCCATGTCCACCACGGAGCCGAGATCGGCCGTGAAGATGCCAAGGTAGTCGCGCCGGTGCGTCGTCGGGGCCCCGAGGGCCCGGGAAAGCGCTACGCGCATGACCCCCTTGAGCCGGGATTCAAGCAGATCGTTGGCCTTCGCCTCAATCCAGCCCGTCACGCCCGTGTCGGCCGGCCCGCCGTTGGGCGGGTTGTACTTGAAGCCGCCGTCCTCCGGCGGATTGTGCGACGGCGTGACGACGATGCCGTCGGCGAGCCCGGCCTTCCTGCCGCTGTTGTGGACCAGTATGGCGTGGGAGATCACCGGGGTCGGCGTGTATTCGTCCCCTTCCGCGATCACCACGTCGACCCCGTTTGCGGCGAGCACCTCGAGCGCGGTCGCGCAGGCGGGGGTCGACAGGGCGTGGGTGTCTATCCCGAGGAAAAGCGGGCCGTCGGTCCCCTGCCCCTTGCGGTACAGGCAAATCGCCTGCGTGATCGCGAGGATGTGGTCCTCGTTGAACGACCTCTTGAAGGCCGTGCCGCGGTGCCCCGAGGTTCCGAATGCCACGCGCTGCGCGGGCACCGCCGGGTCGGGGGCGTCGCAGTAGTAGGCCGTGACGAGCTTCGCCACGTCGACCAGCATCGCCGGCGTCGCCGGCTTTCCCGCAAGGGGGCTTATCTTCGCGGCCATGGCTTCATCCCTTGCCCTCCAGCTCCCATGCAAGGGCGCGCCCGACCACGAGCCCGCCGAGGCAGATCAGGTTCATGTCGTCGTCCTCCACGCCCTGGTGCGCCGAGAAGGACTCGTGGATCAGGCAGGCCCGGACGCCGGCGACCTTGTTGGCGGCAACCGTCGCCCCGACCCCGCTGCCGCATATGGCTATCCCGCGCTTCACCCTTCCGGCGGCGACCGCCCGCGCCAGGGGCGCGACATAGTCCGGATAGTCGTCGCCCGGCCGCAGCTTGCGGTCGCCAAAATCCGTCACTTCCATGCCGGCCTTGCGAAGCCTGGAGAGCAGGTGCCCCTTCAGCTCAAAGCCGCCGTGGTCGGCCGCGATCCCCACGGCCATCCGCCTGGCGGCGGTCGCCTCGCGCGATTCGATTTCTGGGATCCGTTTTCTCATGGGTCCGGCCTAGGGCGCCGATTCCGCCTTTTCCCCGTAGGCCCCCTGGACGGCGAGCGCGTTGCATCTCGCGCGGTGCCTGAGGGCCCTCTGCGCGGCCGCGACGTTTCCCGGCACACCCCCCCATGTCCTCATTGCGGCATCCTGGAGGGCGCGCCCGAACGAGAAGGTCAGCGTCCACGGAAGCCCCTTCGACCCGCATATTGAGTTCAGCCGCCGCGTAGCCTCGACGTCGCCTTGGCCGCCCGAAAGGAAGACGATTCCGGGCACGGCCGCGGGAACGCACCGCCGCAGGCAGCGAAGCGTGGCCTCGGCCATCTCTCCGTCGTCGGCCTGGCGGGCGCACTGCGCGCCCGGCAGGATCATTCCCGTCTTGAGCAGCATTCCCTCAAGGGAGACCCGGTGGCGAACCAGGGCGGCGAAGACCGCCCCAAGCGTGCGGCCCGCGGCCTCCTCGCAGCGCGCGATCCCATGGTCGCCGTCCATCAGGATCTCCGGCTCCACGATCGGCACCAGCCCGGCTTCCTGGCTGAGGGCCGCGAACAGCGCCAGCGCCGTGGCATTGGCCCCGATGCAACCATCGGTCGGAATGCCCTCCCCGATCGCGATCACCGCGCGCCATTTTGTGAACCGGGCGCCCAGCTGCCGGTACCCTGCGAGCCTTTCGCGGAGCCCGTCGAGGCCCATCGTGACCTTCTCGCCGGCAAACGCCGGCAGGGCCGCCGTCCCCCCGTCGACCTTTATCCCCGGGATTATCCCCTGCGCCTCGAGCAAACCGGGAAACGGAGCGCCCCCGGGCACCCCCTGGCGGATCGTCTCATCAAACAGGATGGCTCCGCTTATCGATTCGCCGAGCCCGGGTGTCGCGAACAGCAGGCCGCGATAGTTCCGCCGGCTTTCCTCGCTGGAGGCGATGCCCAGCTCCTTGAAGCGCCTCCCGATCGTTGGAAGGCTCTCGTCCGCCGCCAGAATGCCCTTGCCAGGGGCAAGGAGGGCCCGCGCCGTCGATTCCAGCGTGGCCGGCGGAGTCACAATTGCCGCCTGTCCCCTCTCCCGGATTCCCGGGCGGCCTGCAGCATGCGGTCGCGGTCGGCCTCCTCGGCCCCCTCGTCGACGAGCTGCTCGGTTTCGCTCCTGCCCTCGTCGTCCTCGTCCTCGCTGGGCGCTTCCGGGACCTGGCGCCCCGCCGAGCCCGGCACGGGGTCCCAGCGCTTCGATTCCGGCATCGACTCCAGGAGCGCCTCCTGCCGGTCAATGTCCGACTCGCCGGTCAGCTCGCGTTTCGCCTGCTCGTATTCGGCCTGGGAAACGTGCGGCGGCACGCGTCCGGCAATCAGGGCCAGCTCCCTCGCGCGCTCATGCACCATGGCCCGCGTCACGGTGCCGATGCCGACGGAGTTCTCGGTGAGGATGCCTTTGGAGAGGGGATTCTTGCCCATATGTTGGTGAAGTGAGGGTTGGATTGACCGGGCAGAACCAAGCAAAAGGTCCCCGGCTTTGTGCTGTTGGCAAGCCCGGCGCGGCGATTTTCGCCCGCGCAGATCCCGACAATCTTAGCCGTGCAGCATTTCGCTTTGGCGACGACCCGCGCCGGCCTCGGCCACGGCTTTCCCCGCCGCCGCCTGGATCTCCGACTTGGTGAGGTTAACGAACACCTTCGACTCCACATAGCCGATTCGCGCGACCTTTCCCGAAGGGATCAGGACCTCCTTGCCGGAGTACCAGTGGCCGGTCTCGACAACCAGATCGCGAATGGCCCAGCTCTTTTCATCCACACGGAATCCGCTCAGATGGCCGATCGGCCCGTCGGAAGCCTCGACGGCGTAGCCGGTCACCGTCTTCGCGCTTTGCAGATGGCGGTCTTCGCGGGGCTCGAGCGCCTTGCGGGCGGCGATGTCCGCGGGCAGCGGGGCGGCGACAAGCGGATACCCGCTCATGCCCCACATCTGCCCTCCCTGCCAGTAGGCCGGCCAGCCGAAGGAGCGATAGTAGTCCTCCTCGAACTGCCGGGACACCGGCACGTGCTGGTCTATCGAGGGACTTTCCTCGATCTGCTTCTTTCGGAGCTTTATGTGGAGCTTTTTCTCATAGAGGTCCCACTTGCCGAATGCATGCGGGGAGATGAGGACGAGCCGTCCCGTCAGCCATGACCCGGTGTCGGCGACCAGGTAGCGAATCACCCAGGCCTTGTCGTCAAAATAGAAGTCCTTGGCATGGCCGATGTCGCCGTCCAGCGATGCAAGCCGGCTGCCGTAGAGTTGCTTGATGTATTGTAGCATGTATTGCCGCCTCCGCTTTTCCCTTGCTGGACCATTCAGAGGGAAGCGCCCCTCCGACATCCGACCGTGTGAGACTATCTTCGAATGCATCGGCGGGCCATGGGGTGAAACCCCCATCGAGCCAGGGCCGGAATGCAGCGCCTTCTCCCGCGTGTCGCCGATACCCCGGCCCCGCGCGATGCAGCGTTCGTCTGGGAATAACACCCCATATAATTCTTTTACGATCCGGGGCATATTCACCCTAAATTGAAACGAGCGTCCGCATACCCGACCGGCCTAGCCCCAGGCTTCCTCAGGCACATCTGACGGCCGTGTCTGCGGCGCGCCCCCTGATCTCCGCGCGCCGGCACCGCCCACACCGGCCCGCGTGGAGGTCGAGGGGCCGGTGACCGCCCAAAGGGATGAATCCTAACGGGTAGGCCATGCTGGGAACCCGGTTCAACCAGCGGATACAAATGAAGAAACTGTCATCACGCTGGCAATCCTGGAAGACCCGACGAACCCGCCCCCTTGAGCGCGCGGGCGAACCGCCTCTGAGGGCCGAGCTGTTCAGCGTCGAGCAGCTTGCGCGCCATGCCCGCCAACTGGCTGCGGACCACCGGATCGCGATCGAATACCGCTCCAGCCCCCTGTTGGCCCGGCTGGATGAAAACGAGAAGGGCCTCAGGGCATTCAACCGGTCGACCACCACCGTGAGCCCAAGCCGGACCATCACCCCCGCGGCCGAATGGCTCCTCGACAACTTCTACCTGATTGAGGAGCAAATTCAGATGGCCAGGAGGCACCTTCCCAGGGGCTATAGCAGGGAGCTGCCCCGCCTCCTGAACGGCCCGTCCCTGGGGCTTCCCCGCGTCTACGACATCGTGCTCGAGATGATCTCGCATGTGGACGCGCAGATTGATGCGGGGCCCCTCACCGCGTTCGTAGCCGCCTACCAAACGGTGCATCCCCTCAAGCTGGGCGAGCTATGGGCAATCCCGATCATGCTGCGCCTCGGGCTGATCGAAAACCTTCAGCGCGTCACCACCCGGCTGGCCCTTGCACGGAGCGATCGCGATTGCGCCGACGCTTGGGTTGACCGCCTGCAGCGCACGGCGGAGCAGAACCCGTCCCTTCTCGTCATCGTCGTCGCGGACATGGCGAGGGCCGACCTTCCCCTGTCCAGCTCGTTTGTTGCGGAGTTCTGCCAGCGCCTGTCGCGGCAGAGCCCCGAGCTGCATATCGCCCGCAGCTGGTTCGAGCAGCGCCTCGCCGGGCACGGGCTGTCCATCGAGCAGCTCGTTCACCTGGACAGCCAATACCAGGCGGCCGACCAGGTCTCGGTCAGCCACAGCATCGCCAGCCTCCGCCTGCTGAGCGCCACGGATTGGAAGGAGTTTGTCGAAGGCCTCAGCGCGGTCGAGGAGACACTGCGCCTCGACCAGTCCGGGACGTATGGCAAGATGGATTTCGCGACGCGCGACCGCTATCGCCATGAGGTGGAGTTTTTTGCCCGGCACAGCGGGCTCGCGGAATCCGCCGTCGCCCAATGCGCCGTCCAGCTTGCCGCAAAGAGCGCCCTGGAGCTGGGGCGCGGTGACCGCACGGCCCACGTTGGCTTCTACCTGATCGACAAGGGGCGCCCCATGCTGGGTCGCGCGGTTAAGGTGACGTGGCCCTGGCACTCGGCCATCGAACGGGGCATCCACCGCTTTCCGCTGGCCTTCTACGCGGGCGGCATCGCCTTGCTCACCGCGTCGGGCGCGCTCGGCCTCGTGGAGAGTGCGCGGACGCTGGGCCTGCACGGTTTGGGCCTCATCCTTTTGGCCCCCTTGCTTCTCGTCTGCGCCAGCCAGCTCTCGGTAACCCTCATAAACTGGCTCTCAACCCTGCTGGTCCGGCCCCGCCTGCTCCCGCGCCTGGATTGCTCGTCGGGAATCCCCCCCGACTGCCGCGCGATGGTGGTCGTTCCGACGATGCTCACGGGCCTGGAGGACGTCGACCGCCTCATCGAGAAGCTGGAGATCCATCACCTCGCGAACCCTGACCCGCACCTTCACTTCGCGCTGCTGACCGATTTTCGCGACGCTCCCGAGGAGACGCTGCCCGGCGACCCCCAGCTGATCGAGCGGGCACGGGCGGGGATTGAGATGCTGAACCGCAAGTATCTTCCCGGCGGCCAAAACCGCTTCTTCCTGCTTCACCGCCCGCGCCGCTGGAACGACCGCGAGGGTTCGTGGATGGGCTATGAGCGCAAGCGCGGGAAGCTGATGGAGTTCAACGCTCTTCTTCGCGGCAATTACAGGGAGCGTTTCTCCGAGATCGTCGGGGACACGGCGATCTTCCCGTCCGTCAGGTATGTGATCACTCTCGACACCGACACGCAGCTTCCGCGCGATTCCGCGCGCCAGCTCATCGGCGCGATGGCCCACCCGCTGGCCCGGCCGGTCTTCGATGCGGCGCGCGGAATCGTCGTGGAGGGCTATGGCATCCTGCAGCCGCGCGTGGGCGTGAGCCTGCCGAGCGCCCGCCGTTCCTGGTTTGTCCGGCTCTTTGCCGGGGAGACGGGCATTGATCCCTATACAAGGGCCGTTTCGGACGTGTACCAGGATGTCTTCCAGGAGGGCTCGTTCATCGGGAAGGGAATCTACGATGTCGACGCCTTCCAGAGGGCGATGAACGGGCGCGTCCCGGAAAACGCCGTTCTCAGCCACGACCTGCTGGAGGCGTGCCATGCGCGCTCGGCACTTGTGAGCGACGTGGAGTTCTACGAGGACTACCCCTCCCGCTACAACGTGGACATCGACCGGCGCCATCGCTGGATCCGCGGCGACTGGCAGATCACGCAATGGCTCCTGCCACGGGTTCCGGGCTCCGACGCCCACCGCATGGCGAATCCGCTTTCGACCCTGTCCCAGTGGAAGATCCTCGACAACCTCAGGCGCAGCCTCGTCCCCGTCGCCCTTGTACTTCTGGTGCTTGGGACATGGCTGCTGTTTCCCGGCCTGGGACGCATGTCCTCCCTGCTGGTGCTCGCCGTCATCATGCTGCCCGGGCTGTTGTCCATGCTCGCAGAGGCGTCCCGCAAGGCGGCCGACTTCCCCTGGGCGACGCACCTGCGGGGAGTGACCATGTCCGGCGGAAGGCAGCTATGCCAGGCGCTGCTGACGCTGGCGTTCCTCCCCTACGACGCCCTCATCAGCCTGGACGCGATCGGAAGGACCCTGCTGCGGCTGCTGGTGACGCGCACACGACTGCTCGAATGGCAGACATCGAGCGATTCCGAGCGGACGTCGCGCTCCGGTCTCGGAGATTTCTACGGCAAGATGTGGATCGCCCCGGCAGTCGCGCTGCTCTCCGGATTCCTGCTGGTCTATCGGCTGCCAGCCCATTGGTTGCTCGCGCTGCCCGTCGTCACCCTCTGGCTGGCGGCCCCATGGATCGCCTGGAGGGTCAGCCAGCCGATCGAGTCCGAGGCCCCTGACCTGACAACCGCGCAACTGGCCTTTCTGAGATGCATCGCCCGGAAGACGTGGCACTACTTCGAAACCTTCGTGACCGCGGAGGAAAACTGGCTGCCGCCCGACAACTTTCAGGAGATTCCCGAGCCCACGGTCGCGTTCCGCACCTCCCCGACAAACATGGGGTTGGCGCTGCTCGCAAACCTGGCGGCACGCGACCTTGGATACCTTTCGGCGGGTGGCTTGATCGCGCGCACGCGTGACATGCTCGCCACGATGCTGCGCCTAGAGCGCTACCGCGGGCACTTCTACAATTGGTACGAGACACGCACCCTCCAGCCCCTGCCCCCGCTCTATATATCAAGTGTGGACAGCGGAAACCTTGCGGGGCACCTGCTGACGCTCGGATCCGGGCTGAGGGAGCAGGCCGACGAGAGGATTCCCGCGCCGATGCTTCTCACCGGGCTGCGCGACACAGTCATGGTTCTCAGGACCCTGGCCCGGGCGAATACCCCGCTGGCGGAGCTCGAGAGGAGGCTGGAGGAGGTCCCCTCCGAGCCGCGCGCGGCATTTGCGCTGCTGCAATGGGCCACCGCCCAGGCAACCTCAATAGCCGACTCAGTGGGGGGCGAGGGGGCGGAACTGAAGGGGTGGGCCCGGACGCTTGTGCGCAATTGCGCGGAGCACACGGAGGATATCCTGTTTCTTGCGCCCTGGATAGCACTTCCAGACCCGGGGTTTCTCAGCCGTGGCGGGAGCCGCCCTCCTGCCGCCCCCATTTCGCCGAAGGGCCCCGCGGAGCCTCCGGTTCCGGGGCCCTCGGCGCTCGACGAAGGGCTTGCCCAGCTCAACCGGCCAATGACCCTTCGGGAGATCGCGGTGCTGGATCAGACACTCTGCCCGCTGATCGCGGAGGCATCGCGCGCCCCCGGGACGGGGGTCCAAGGTTCTCAGCAAGGGGACAAGGCATTCCTTGACGGTCTTTCGCGCTGCGTGCGCGAGGCCAGCGACCGCGCCCGCCAGCGCCTGCTCTCGCTGGAGGATCTGGAAAGGCAGGTCGACGAACTGGCCTCGATGGACTTCACGTTTCTCTTCAATTCATCGAGGGACCTATTCTCCACGGGATTCAACGTCTCCGAACGCAGGAGCGACACCACATTCTATGACCTGCTGGCCTCGGAGGCCCGCCTGTGCAGCTACGTTGCCATCGCGATGGGGCAGATTCCCCAGGATCACTGGTTCTCGCTCGGTCGTCTGCTCGTCGCCTCGAGGGGCAAGCCGACGCTGGTTTCGTGGAGTGGCTCGATGTTCGAATACCTCATGCCGCTGCTGGTCATGCCCAACTTTGAGAACACCCTGCTTGATCGGACCTGCAGCGTGGCGGTGGAGCAGCAGGTCGAGTATGGACTGTCGCTCGGCGTTCCTTGGGGCATCTCCGAGTCGGGCTACAATCGGATCGATGTCCACCAGAACTACCAATACCGCGCGTTCGGCGTGCCCGGCCTGGGCCTGAAGCGGGGATTGGCGGACGACCTTGTGATCGCCCCCTACGCCTCGGCGCTGGCGCTCATGGTTTCGCCGGTGGAGGCCTGTGAGAACCTGCAGCGGCTGGCGGAACAGGGACGCGAGGGCGCCTTCGGCTTCTACGAGGCCGTTGACTACACCCCCAGGCGCCTGCCCCCGGACGAGACGAGCACCACAATCCGTTCATTCATGGTCCACCATCAGGGCATGAGCCTGCTGGCCCTGGTCAACCTGTTGCGGGACAATTCCATGCAACGCCGGTTCCTCGCCTGTCCGCTGCTCAAGGCGTCCGACCTGCTGCTGCAGGAACGCATGCCCAAGACGGCCGTGAATGTCTTCGCCGGAGACCTCGCCCTGGAGACGTCGCGGACGCTGACCGGCGAGAGCGAGAGCATGATGCGCGTCCTGACGAACCCCTCGTCGGCGGCCCCGGAGGTTCACCTTCTGTCCAACGGCAGCTACCACGTCGCCGTCACCAGTGCCGGCGGGGGCTACAGCCGCTGGCGCGACCTCGGTGTCACCCGCTGGCGCGAGGACTCAACCCAGGACTGCTGGGGAACGTTTGTCTACCTGCGGGACCTTGCGAACGGGGATCTCTGGTCCGCGTCCTACCAGCCGACAATGCACGCGCTCCGGGACTATGAGGCCATCTTCACCCAGGCGCGCGCGGAGTTCCGCCAGACCCATGCCGGCCTCGAGATCCACACCGAGATCAGCGTGTCGCCGGAGGACGACGTGGAGCTGCGGCGCATCACGATCACTAACCGATCGTCGGCAAGGCGCACCATCGAGATAACGAGCTATTCGGAGGTGGTGCTGGCGAAGCCCGCCTCGGACGCGTCCCATCCCGCGTTCAGCAACCTCTTCGTGCAGACGGAGTTCATCCCCAGGTCCTCGGCAATTCTCTGCACCCGTCGCGCCAGCTCCCCCGAGGAGAAGCCGCCGTGGATGCTCAGCCTCATGACGGACCAGGGCGAGGATGCGGAGGGAACATCCTGCGAGACCGACCGCTCCAGGTTCATCGGGCGCGGCGGGACCCTGGCCAACCCCGCGGCCATGCGGGGCGGTACCCCTTTGTCCAACACCGTCGGCCCGGTCCTGGACCCCATCGTGTCGCTGCGGCGGACAATCTCCCTGCTGCCCCACGAGTCCGCGGTCGTCGGCCTTGTTCAGGGCGTGACCGAAAGCAGGGAGGCCGCGCTCGGGTACGTCGAGAAATACCAGAGCATGCGCATGGTCGACCGGGCCTTCGACCTTGCGTGGACTCACAGCCAGGTGACCCTGCGCCATCTGAGTGCCACGGAGGGCGAGGCCCAGACATATGGCCGGCTGGCCAGCGCGCTGATCTACGCCGACCCGGCCCGGCGCGCTGTCCCCAGCGTCCTGCGCAGCAACCGGCGCGGTCAAAGCGGCCTATGGAGCTACGGCATCTCGGGCGACGTGCCGATCGTGCTGCTCCGCGTCAGCAGCCCGGAGAACATCGAAATCGCCCGGCAGCTGATCCGGGCGCATTCCTACTGGAGGATGAAGGGTTTGACTGTCGAGCTGGTCATAATCAACGAGGAGGCCTCGGTCTACCGCCACTCGCTCCAAGACCAGATTACCCATTTGATCGCCTCCGGAATCGAGGCGCAGATGCTGGAGAAGCCGGGCGGAATCTTCGTCCGTCTCCTCGAGCAGGTTCCGAGCGACGACCGAGTGCTCCTCGAATCCGTCGCCCGGATCGTGCTCAATGACGAATACGGGACCCTGGAGGACCAGCTGGAGCGCAGGGGCACTCTGGAGCCCCTGGTCCCGCTGCTGGCGCCCACCCGGTCCCCGGTGCGCGATTCACCCGGGCCCCTTCCCTCCCGCGAGCTGATCCTTCAGAACGGCACCGGCGGCTTCACCCGGGACGGGCATGAGTACGTGATCACCCTTAATGCCGGGCAGACGACACCGGCCCCGTGGGTCAACGTGCTCGCCAATCCGGGCTTTGGAACGGTCGTCTCGGAGAGCGGCAGCGCCTACTCCTGGGCCGAGAACTCCCATGAGTTCCGGCTGACGCCGTGGGCCAACGATCCCGTGCGGGACACGTCCGGGGAGGTCCTTTACATCCGCGACGAGCAGACCGGGCAGTTCTGGTCGCCGACGCCTTCGCCCGCGCGCGGCGCCGAGCCCTACGTCGTCCGGCATGGCTTCGGCTACTCGGTCTTTGAGCACACCGAGCAGGGCATCGCCTCCGAGCTGTGGATCTACGTGTCGATGGATGCGCCCGTGAAATTCACGGTGCTCAAGCTGCGCAACTCCTCCGGGCGGCCGCGCCGCCTGTCTGTCACCGGCTACTGGGAATGGGTGCTGGGCGAGCTTCGGCAAAACAGCATGATGCACGTGCAAACCGAGGTGGACCTGAAGACGGGGGCACTCTTGGCGCGCAACTTCTACAACACCGAGTTTCCCGGCCGCATCGCATTCGTCGACGTCAGCGATGTGAGTCGCACGCTCACGGGCGACAGAAGGGAATTCCTGGGAAGAAATGGGAGCCTGTCGCAGCCCGCCGCGCTGAAGCGGACGCGCCTTTCCGGCAAGGTCGGGGCGGGCCTGGACCCCTGCGCCGCGGTTCAGGTCGCCTTCGACCTTCCCGACGGGCAGGAGCGCGAGACGTGCTTCCGGCTGGGCGTCAGCCGAAGCCAGGCGGACCTGCAGAACCTCATCGAGCGCTTTCGCCATGCGGATTCCAACCGCGCCGCGCTGGAAGGCGTGTGGGCCTACTGGAACCGCACCCTTGGGTCGGTGAACGTGGACACCCCGGACCCGGCCGTTAATGTCATGGCGAACGGCTGGCTGCTGTACCAGACGCTGGGCTGCCGGGTATGGGCGAGGACCGGCTTCTACCAGTCCAGCGGAGCCTACGGGTTCCGCGACCAGTTGCAGGACCTGACGGCGCTCGTGCACGCCGAGCCGGCCCTGACACGCGAACACCTGCTCCGGGCGGCCGGCCGCCAGTTCCGGGAGGGCGACGTGCAGCACTGGTGGCATCCGCCGGTAGGGCGGGGCGTGCGGACCCACTGCTCCGACGACTACCTGTGGCTTCCCTATGCCACGTGCCGATACGTCGCCTGCGTCGCCGACACGGGCGTGCTCGACGAGAGGATCAATTTCCTCGAGGGCCGGCAGGTCAAGACAGGGGAGGAGACCTACTATGACCTTCCGAGCCGCTCGGAGGAATCGGCCACGCTCTATGAGCACTGTGTCCGGTCGATCGAGCGCGGACTTAGGTTCGGCGAACACGGCCTGCCGCTCATCGGCGGCGGCGACTGGAATGACGGCATGAACCGGGTGGGGATCGAGGGGCGCGGCGAGAGCGTCTGGCTCGCGTTCTTCCTTTTTGACGTGCTGACCCAGTTCGGAAGGCTGGCGCACGCGCGAAACGACCCGGCATTTGCCGAGCGATGCGCCGCCCAGGCGGATCTCCTGCGACGGAACATCGAGCGGCACGCCTGGGACGGCGAATGGTACCGACGCGCCTACTTTGACAACGGTGAGCCGCTCGGCTCCCAGACTAACATGGAGTGCCGGATCGACTCGCTGCCCCAAAGTTGGTCGGTGATCAGCGGGGCGGGCGATCCGTCGCGCTCGCGCCAGGCGATGCAGTCCGTGGACCGGCGCCTGGTCCACCGGGACTCCGGGCTGGTTCAGCTTTTTGAGCCGCCATTCGACAAGTCCCCGCTCAATCCCGGCTACATCATGGGTTATGTTCCCGGCGTGCGCGAGAACGGCGGCCAATACACCCACGGCGCCGTCTGGGTGGCGATGGCCTTCGCGCTGATGGGGGAGGATGAACGCGCCTGGGAGATTTTCACGCTGCTCAATCCCGTCCATCACTCCGTGACGGCCCAGCAGGTCGCCACCTACAAGGTGGAGCCTTATGCCGTCGCGGCGGACGTCTACGCAGTCGCCCCGCATGTGGGCCGGGGAGGCTGGACCTGGTACACGGGCTCGGCCGGCTGGATGTACCGGCTGCTGATCGAGACCCTCCTTGGCGCGAACCTGGAGGGCGACAAGCTGCGCCTGGCCCCCCGCATGCCCAAGGCATGGAAGACGTTCAAGATCCACTATCGCTACAGGCAGACGGTCTATCACGTCACCGTCACGCGGCTCTCCCCCGATGCGGCCGCCGGACCGCTTCTCGCGCTCGACGGCCAGGAAATTTCCGGAGACACGATACCACTCCGGGATGACCACAATGAGCATGCCGTCGAACTCAGAATCCGCTGACCGGCTTCCCGGCCTCGCGGCCCCTGGAAAACTTCCCCTTGGCCCCGCTCGGGGCGGGAATGCGGCCAATGGCCATGGCGCTAAGTCGAACACCCTATTGCGGGGTTGCCAATTGTGTCCCATAATCAGGCGTGAACGGCAATTCCCAGCGATATCCAAGGGCCGGAAGTCGCGCAACGGAGCGCAGCCAATGAATCGCGCCATGCCCTGCACCCTCTCCATCAACGGCGGCTCCTCAAGCATCCGGTTCGCGGTGTATGAGACGGGCAAGGCGCCGCGGAAGGCCCTCTGCGGGAAGATCGACCGGATTGGGCTGCGCGGCACGAATCTCGCCGTTGACGACCTGTCCGGGCGCCCGTCGAGGCGCCGCCCGATTTCGGCCGCCAGCCACCGCACGGCGGCGCAGATATTGCTGGCATTCCTGGAGTCGCAGCCGGTCTTCGCGTCGATCCGGGGCGTGGGTCACCGGGTTGTGCACGGGATGAGGCATTCCCAGCCGGAGCGGGTGACGCCGAGGCTGCTGGCGGAGCTGCGCCGCATCACGCCGTTTGACCCCGACCACATGCCGCGCGAGGTCGAGATGATGGAGGAGTTCCGCAGGCGCCATCCGCGGCTGCCCCAGGTGGCGTGCTTTGACACCGCATTCCACCGGACGATGCCCGCCGTCGCCCGGTGGGTGCCGATACCTCGGCGATATTCAGCGAGGGGCGTCGAGCGCTACGGATTCCACGGGCTTTCCTGCGCCTACCTGATGGAGGAGCTCGGCCGCCGGGATCCCGCGGCCGCCGGGGGCCGGGTGATCCTGGCGCACCTGGGAAACGGCGCCAGCATCACCGCCGTGCGCAACGGCAGGAGCATCGACACAAGCATGGGCTTCACCCCGGCGTCCGGCCTGGTGATGGGAACCCGCACGGGCGACGTGGACCCCGGCCTGGCCTACTTCCTTGCTCGCACCGACGGGATGAGCGAGGCGCAGTTCCAGCGGATGGCGAACCACGAATCCGGGCTGCTCGGGATCTCGGAGACCACCTCGGACGTGCGGGACCTTCTCGGCCGGGAGGCGCGCGACCCGCGCGCCGCGGACGCGGTGGAGCTGTTCTGCTACCAGGCGAGGAAGTGGATCGGCTCATTCGCAGCGGCCCTCGGCGGGTTGGACACGCTCGTGTTCTCCGCGGGGATCGGCGAGAACTCGCCGGTTGTCCGGCGGCGGATCTGCGACGGCCTCGGCTTCCTGGGCATCGGTCTGGACCGGGACCGCAATGCGAGGAGCGCACCGCTCATCTCGTCGGGCCGGAGCCGCGTCAGGGTGCGGGTCATCCGCACGGACGAGGAGCTCATGATAGCGAGGTCCGTCGCCCGCGCCCTCGAACCCGGCCGCGCCCGGAAAACCTGATTTATGAAGACCAACACACTTGCCCCGGAGGAGCTCCGGAAAATCAACGCCTACTGGCGCGCCGCCAACTACCTGGCGGTCGGCCAGATCTACCTCTATGACAACCCGCTGCTGAAGCGGCCCCTGGGGATCTCGGACGTGAAGCACATGCTGCTCGGGCATTGGGGGACCACTCCCGGCCAGAACTTCATCTATGCGCACCTGAACCGGGTCATCAGGAAATACGACCTCGACATGATCTATGTCTCCGGCCCCGGGCACGGGGGGCCGGCCGTCGTGGGCAACACCTACCTCGAGGGCACCTACAGCGAGGTCTACCCCAACATCAGCCAGGACGAGGCCGGGCTGCGGAAGCTCTTCCTCCAGTTCTCATTCCCCGGCGGGATTCCCAGCCACGCGTCGCCGGAATGCCCGGGATCGATCCACGAGGGCGGCGAGCTGGGCTACTCGATCAGCCATTCGTTCGGGGCGGTGTTCGACAACCCCGGCCTGATCGTCGGCTGCGTGGTGGGCGACGGCGAGGCCGAGACCGGCCCGCTGGCGACGGCATGGCACTCAAACAAGTTCCTTGATCCGGCCACCGACGGCGCGGTGCTGCCGATCCTGCACCTGAACGGCTACAAAATCTCAAACCCGACCGTCCTCGCCCGAATCACCCACGAGGAGCTGGAGCAGCTGCTTCGCGGCTACGGGTGGGCGCCCCTCTTTGTCGAGGGCCACGAGCCCGAGCTTATGCACGAGGCCATGGCCTCGGCCCTCGACACCGCGGTGGAGAGGATAAAGGGCATCCAGGAGGACGCCCGCGTCCGCGGCAACATTGCGCGGCCGCGCTGGCCGATGATCGTGCTCAACTCTCCCAAGGGCTGGACGGGGCCCAAGGTGGTCGACGGGCTGCAGGTCGAGGGCACGTTCCGCGCCCACCAGGTGCCCCTGTCGGACCCGGCGACCCATCCCGAACACCTCAAGCAGCTTGAGGACTGGCTGAAGAGCTACCGGCCGCAGGAGCTCTTCGACGAGAAGGGCCGCCTCGTGCCGGAACTCGCCGAGCTCGCGCCCAAGGGGGCGCGCCGCATGGGGGCGAACCCCCACGCCAACGGGGGCATCCTCCTGCGCGACCTGCGCATGCCCGATTTTCGCGACTATGCGCAGAAGGTCCCGGCGCCGGGCTCCGGCGGGCCCGGCGACATGCACGTCCTGGGGCCGTTCCTGCGCGACGTGGCGAAGCTGAACGGCAGCCAGCGCAATTTCAGGGTCTTCGGCCCGGACGAGACGCTCTCCAACGGCCTCGAGGCCCTCTTCGAGGCGACCAGGCGCCAATGGGACGCCGCCACCGTGCCCAACGACGAGTTCCTGGCGCCCGAGGGCCGCGTGATGGAGATGCTCAGCGAGCACCAGTGCGAGGGCTGGCTCGAGGGCTACCTGCTCACCGGGCGCCACGGGGTCTTCAACTGCTACGAGGCGTTCATCCACATCGTCGACTCGATGTTCAACCAGCACGCCAAATGGCTTAAGATCACCGCGCACCTGCCTTGGCGCCGGAAGATCGCGTCCCTGAATTACATCCTCTCCTCCCACGTCTGGCGGCAGGACCACAACGGCTTCACCCACCAGGACCCCGGCTTCATCGACCATGTCGTCAACAAGAAGGCCGAGATCGTGCGCGTCTACCTCCCGCCCGACGCCAACTGCCTTCTCTCGGTGATGGATCACTGCCTGCGGAGCCGGCACTACGTCAACGTCGTTGTCGCCGGCAAGCACCCGGCACCCCAGTGGCTGACCATGGAGGAGGCATGCAGGCACTGCACGGAGGGCATCGGAATCTGGCAGTGGGCCAGCAACGACCAGGCGGCTACGCCCGACGTCGTGATGGCCTGCTGCGGGGACGTGCCCACGCTGGAGACGCTCGCCGCGGTCTCCATCATGCGCGAGCGCCTGCCCGGGCTGAGGATCCGGGTCGTCAACGTCGTCGACCTCATGAAGCTGCAGCCGCATTCGGAGCATCCGCACGGGCTGAGCGACGTGGACTTTGACGACCTCTTCACCAAGGACAGGCCGGTCATCTTCGCCTTCCACGCCTATCCGTGGCTGATCCACCGGCTGACCTACCGCCGCACCAACCACGACAACATCCACGTCCGCGGGTACAAGGAGGAGGGCACCATCACCACGCCGTTCGACATGACGGTGCTCAACGAGCTGGACCGCTTCCACCTGGTCATGGACACCATCGACCGCCTGCCCCAGACAGGCGAAAAGGGCGTCTACCTGAAGCAGCAGCTCAAGGACAAGCTGATCGAGCACAAGGAGTACATTGACAAGAACGGCGAGGACCTGCCCGAGATACGCAACTGGAAATGGCCCGGGAATGCGCGGCCCGGCGCCTGAAGGCGCCTCCCCCCGGGAGATTCCCGTACCGCAGGCACCCGGGGATACACCCCATGTCACAGGCGGGCCGTTGGGCTTACACTGAGCCACCAAGGATCGAATCCACCGCGATCACCCGGGCCATGTCGGCCCATCCACGCCTCCCATGAATATGAACCCTCCCGCGTCGCTCACAGGCCCCCACCTGCGCACCTACAACACGATCTTCCAGCACCCGATCTCGCACAACCTCGAATGGCGCGCGGTCCGGTCGCTTATGGGAAGGCTGGGCCAGGTAACCGAGGAGGCCAACGGGAACCTCAAGGTGACGCGCAACGGGCAGACCCTGGTCCTTCATCCGCGTCGCACCAAGGATGTCGCGGAGACGCAGGAGCTCATGGCGCTGCGCCACTTCATCGAGCGGTCGGGGGAGGCGCCCGCCGCCGCGGAGGGGGATGCAGTCCACTGGCTGCTCCTGATCGACCACCATGAGGCCCGGATCTTCCGTTCGGAAATGCGCGACTCGTTGCCGCGGCAGATACTGCCGCACAAGCCCGAGGACTTTTTCCGCCATGCGCACAACTCAATGGATTTCTCGAGGGGCCAGGAGAAGCCCGATCCGAACAGCTTCTTCGAGCCGGTCGCCCGGGCGCTCCAGTCCGGCGGCAGGATCCTCATATTCGGCACCGGGACGGGCACGAGCAGCGAGATGGACCAGTTCATCGCGTGGCTGAAGGCCCACGATCCCGGGGTGGCCGGCCGGATCATCGGCTCTCTCGTCGTCGACGGGCACCATCTGACCGAGGGACAGCTTCTGGCCAAGGCGCGGGAATTCTACGAGACGGCGAGGACCCCCGCGTCCTGATCCAAGCGGGAGCGCCGACCGGCCCCCGGGGTCGGCCAATCACTCCCCCTCAAACCGGTACCCCACCCCGAGCACCGTCTTGAAGAACTTCGGCCGCTTGGGGTTGTCCTCCAGTTTCCGCCGAAGCCGGTCCAGGTAGACCCGCAGGTAGTGGGTCTGCTCCTCGGCGTTCGGCCCCCACACGTCCCTCAGGACCTGCCGGTGCGTCAGCACCTTTCCCCTGTGCGAGACAAGCAGGCGCAGGAGCGCGTATTCCTTGGCCGTGAGCGGGACCTCAGCCCCCGCCTTGGTCACCATCCGCCGCGTGAAATCAACCTCGACCGCACCGAACTTGAGGATGCTCACGCCGTCGTCGGGTTGGGCGTGGCGCAGCATGACGCGCAGGCGGGCCAGGAACTCGCGCCCGTTGAACGGCTTGGTCAGGTAGTCGTCGGCCCCCGCGTCGAGGGCGGCGACCTTGTCGTCCTCATGCCCCAGGACGGAGAGGATCAGGACCGGCACCTGCGTCCATTCTCGCAGCCTCTTCAGGACCTTGACCCCGGAGATGTCCGGAAGCCCCAGGTCGAGCACGACGACGTCCGGGCGCCGGAACGCGATCTCGCTCAGGCCCTCCTGCCCGCTGCTGCAGTCCCTGACGGCGAAGCCGCCGGCCTCCAGGGTGATGCGCAGCAGCCGACGAATCTGGACCTCGTCGTCGACGACCAAAACCTCGGGCTTTCTCGGCTCAGCGCTCATTCAGGGGGCGCATCCTCGCGCGCCCGGCCCGAAAGGTAAACGGTGAACACCGCGCCGCCGCCGGGCGATCCCCGGCCGTCAATTCACCGCCGGACGGCCAGTTTCCACCGGCGCAGGGCCACGAGCGACCAAACCGCCTCGACAAGGCCAAAGGGCCATGCCCGCAAAAGGAACCCGTACGCAGATCCGAGTCCGCACGACACGGCAAAGGCCAGGATGAACCAGTGGGAGCGCCTCTCCAGCGAATAGGTGACGAGCATCGCCGTGACCGCAATGAGGCCGAAAAGCGTCAGGGGATCCATAACAGACCCGTCGCCGATCTTTGCAAGGTGATGTGTTTCAATCGCATGCCAATCAGGATCGAGACACGCGGAAAGGCCGCTTGCGAACCGGCCGACCCGGTCCCGGATCCCCGCATCTCATGCGGCGCACCGTCTTGGCAGGGTCTGCGCACCCCAGCGGCGCAGGCAGTTGAACCGGGTCTTGACGGTGACCACAAAGACGCGGCACGGGGCGCCCGCCACGACGTTTCGCGCGGTCGAACCGCAGCCCGAGCCCACCAGCCTCTTCCAGATCGAAGGGGCGAGGACCGGCAGCAGGATAAGGTCGGCCCTCGCCGCGGCCGCCTCGGCGAAAATCTCCTCATGGGGTATCCCGGCCCGCACCCTGGGCCGTGCCTCGACGCTCGAGCGAATGAAGTCTCGGGAGATATGCTCCAGGCGCCGCCGCGCCAGGTCGGCTTCGGGCCCGCCCGCTGGCGATCCCGGATCAAGCACGTGCAGCAGGACGACCTCGCCGCCGAACGGCTTGGCGAACCCGTTCGCCAGCGGAAAGATCTCAAACGGGCACCTTTTCAGGTCAATCGGCAGAAGCAGCCTC
>Ga0181526_10000934_pt1 | contig 29443 bp, 24 predicted proteins | sample PEATcosm2014_Bin_35_FD_119750 | JGI IMG/M metagenome (GOLD analysis project Ga0181526, IMG submission 119750) | Peatland microbial communities from MTU Mesocosm Facility, Houghton, MI, USA - PEATcosm2014_Bin06_30_metaG | ecosystem: Environmental > Terrestrial > Soil > Wetlands > Peat | place...
AGATCCGCCGGGCAATTGAGGCTCGCAAGCAGCGACGCTTTGTCCGAAGGGCGGCTCATCGCGGCGGAGTATAACCCTTAAGCGCCGGGCGTCCTGCGTGGTAGAGTCCCGTTAAGGCGTTGTTGCAAGCGCGTAACCCATTGAACCGGTGTGATCCGTCCGATGCCGCGAGAGTTCCTGCCAATCGATGCCGACCTCCGCGATGAGGCCTACCAGGAGCAGATTCTGCCGCACGTCTCGCGCACCTTCGCGCTGACGATCCCGCAGCTCCCGGTGGCGCTGCGCACGCCCGTCACCAACGCCTATCTGCTGTGCCGTATTGCCGACACGATCGAGGACGAGCCGGTGCTGTCGGCCGATGAGACGCTGGTGCTGCTGCGACGCTTCGTCGCGGTGCTCAACGGACAGGAGGAGGGGGCGCCGCTCGCGCGCGAGCTCGCGCCGCGGCTGGCCGGTCCGACGCTGCCGGCCGAGCGCGATCTGGCGCTCAATCTGGTGCGTGTCATTCGTGTGACCACGGGACTGGGCAGCGGGCAGCGTGCCGCAATCCAGCGCTGCCTCGAGGTCATGTGCAGCGGCATGCACCAGTTCCAGCGCACCGCAAGCCTGCGTGGCCTGCCGCGCTCGACCGATCTCGATGACTACTGCTACTACGTGGCCGGCGTCGTCGGCGAGATGCTCACGGACCTGTTCTGCGACTACTCGGCGACGATCGCGCAGCGGCGCGCCGCGCTCGATGAGTTCGCGGTCTCCTTTGCCCAGGGCCTGCAGATGACCAACATCCTGAAGGACGTCTGGGAGGATCGCAGCCGCGGGGCCTGCTGGCTGCCGCAGGAGCTGTTCACGCGCCACGGCCTCGACCTCTCGCAGATCAAGCCCGGCGAGAGCGACCCGCGCTTCGTGGCGGCGATGAGCGAGCTGGTCGGCATTGCGCACGCGCACCTGCGCAATGCACTGTCCTTTACACTCGTGATCCCGCCCGCCGAGCGCGGCATCCGCCGCTTCTGCCTCTGGGCCATCGGCCTCGCGGTGCTGACGCTGCGCCGGATCGAGCAGACGCCCGGCTTTGCCAACGGCGCGCAGGTCAAGATCTCGCATTCGGCGGTAGCAATGACGCGCCTGCTGACGAGCGCGGCGGTCGGTAACGACTGGCTGCTGCGGCGCCTGTTCAATTTCGCCGCGCGCGGCCTGCCGCTGGCCTCGCCCGCACAGGTGCGGCGCGCATCGCGGCCGGTGCGCCGGGGCGGCGAGCCGCTGATCGCGTCGGCGCCTGATTATGGCCAGGACTTTGGGCAGGACTACGGTCATGAGTACGGCCACAGCAGCCGTCGATCCGAGGGGAGTTCCGCGCATTGAACGCATCGGTACGTGACGCCACCGCCCGCGCACCGCTCGCGCCCGCGCGGCTGCGCCCCGCAGCCGAGACCGCGCTCACCGAGCAGCGCGCGCTCGACGCATCCATCGAGGCCGCGCGCGAGGCGCTGATCGGCCAGCAGCATGCGGACGGCTACTGGCTCTACGAGCTCGAGGCCGACTGCACGATCCCGGCCGAGTACATCATGATGATGCACTTCCTGGATGAGATCGATGCGGGACTGGAGGCGAGAATCGCCGCCTATCTGCGCGCTCACCAGGCCGAGCACGGCGGCTGGCCGCTCTACTACGGCGGCGCGCTCGACATCAGCTGCACGGTCAAGGCGTACTTCGCACTCAAGCTGGCCGGCGACAGTCCCGAGGCGCCGCACATGCGCCGTGCACGCCAGGCGATTCTCGAGCGCGGGGGTGCCGCGCGCTGCAACGTCTTCACGCGCATCGCGCTCGCGCTGTTCGAGCAGCTGCCGTGGCGCGCGGTGCCCTACATCCCCGTCGAGATCATGCTGCTGCCGCGGTGGTTTCCGTTTCATCTCGACCGCGTCTCCTACTGGTCGCGCACGGTCATGGTGCCGCTGTTCATCCTCTGCACGCACCGCGCCCGCGCGCGCAACCCGCGCCGCGTGGACATCCGCGAGTTGTTCACGACGCCGCCGGAGCGCGAGCGGCACTACTTTCATCTGCCGCCCGGTCGCGACGGCTGGCTCGGCAAGTGCTTCCTGCTGGTCGATCACGTCGCGCGACGCATCGATCCGCTGATTCCGAAGGCCATGCGCGAGCACGCCACGCGCCGCGCCGAGCAGTGGGTGCAGGAGCGGCTCAACGGCGAGGACGGGCTCGGCGCAATCTTTCCGGCCATGGTGAACGCGCTCGAGTCGATGGTGCTGCGCGGCGTCGCCGCTGACGATCCGCGTCGCGTCACGGCCAAGCGCGCGCTCGAGAAGCTGCTGGTCGACAACGGCTCGAGCGCCTACTGCCAGCCCTGCGTCTCGCCGATCTGGGACACGGCGCTGGCGGCGCTCGGCATGCAGGTGGCCGGCGACTCCGGTGCGGTGGCCGCGGCCGATCGCGCGCTCGACTGGCTCATGGAGCGACAGCTGCTCGATGAGCCCGGCGACTGGCAGGTGCAGCGCCCGAGCCTGCCCGGCGGCGGCTGGGCGTTCCAGTTCGGCAACGCACACTACCCCGACCTCGACGACACCGCCGTCATCGCCTGGGCGATGTGCCGCGCCAGCGACCCGCAGCGCTACGCGGACCGGCTCACGCGCGCGCTCGACTGGCTGGTCGGCATGCAGAGCGGCAACGGCGGCTTTGCGGCCTTCGATGCCGACAACACGCATTACAACCTGAACTACATTCCGTTCGCCGACCACGGGGCGCTGCTCGATCCGCCCACCAGCGATGTGACCGCGCGCGTCGTCACCGCGCTCGCGGTGGCGGGGCGGCCGCAGGACCGCACGGCGCTCGGGCGCGCCATCGAGTTCCTGCGCGCCGAGCAGACCGCCGAGGGCTCCTGGTTCGGGCGCTGGGGCACCAATTACATCTATGGCACCTGGTCGGTGCTGACCGCGTTCGCGCACGCGGGCATCGGGCCGGACGATGCGGCCGTGCAGCGCGCGGTGGGATGGCTCGAGGCACATCAGAACCTCGATGGCGGTTGGGGCGAAAGCAACGACACGTATCTGCGCCTGCCGCGTGAGGGCGAGCGCACGCCCAGCAATCCCTACCAGACGGCGTGGGCCCTGCTGGCGATGCTCGCCGCGGGTGCCGGCCGCTCGGATGCAGTGAGCGGCGGCGTCGAGTATCTCTGGCGCACGCAGCGCAGCGATGGCCTCTGGGGCGATCCGACCTTCACTGCGCCGGGCTTCCCGCGCGTGTTCTATCTGAAGTATCACGGCTACTGCGCCTACTTCCCGTTCTGGGCACTGGCGGCTTATCGCGAATTTCTTCGTACCGGAGCCGGTCATTGATAGGCGGGCCGGCGCTCAGCGGGTCGGCATCGTCTGTGCACTGGCTGCCGAGGCACGCGCGCTAAAGCCGACGAGCCGCCCCGGCGCCTCCTGCGCCACGCTTGCCGATGGATCACTGCTCGCCGTGAGCGGCATGGGCGCCGCCGCCGCCGCCGCGGGCGCGCGCGCACTGATCGCGGCCGGCGCAACCGCCCTCGCGAGTTTCGGACTTGCCGGCGGACTCGATCCGGCGCTCGAGCCCGGCGCCATCTGCCTGCCGCGCAGCATCATCGATGCGGACGGCGCGGCCTTTCCCACCACGGGCCCGTGGCGCGAGCGGCTCGCCGGCGCGCTGGCCGTGCAGTACGCGATCGCCGACGGCGCACTGCTCAGCAGTCAACGCGTCATTGCGAGCGTGGCCGAGAAGGCCGCGCTGCGCGCGGCGAGTGCAGCCGTCGCGGTCGACATGGAAAGTCTTGCCGTGGCGCAGGTCGCAGCCGAGCAGGGGCTGCCCTTCATTGCGGTGCGCGTGATCGTCGATGGCGCGGCCGATGCGCTGCCGCGCGCGGTCGCGGCGGCGGGCGACGGCGCGGGGCAGCTCAAGCTCTGGCGCCTGCTCGGCGCGCTCGCGCGCTCGCCCTCGGAGCTGCCGCCGCTGATCCGCCTGGGTGCGCGCTACCGCACGGCGAGCCGGACGCTGAAGGTCATCGCGCGCGCCGGCGCGTGGCCGCAGCGCGCGTTCGCACGATGAGAGCCCTGGTCACGGGTGCGAGCGGCTTCGTCGGCTCGGCGGTCGCGCGGGCGTTGCTGCTGCGGGGCTGGCAGGTGCGCGCGCTGGTGCGCGCCGGCTCCGACCGGCGCAATCTCGAGCCGCTGGCAGTCGAGCTCGCCACCGGGGACCTCTCCGACCGCGGCTCGCTCGATGCTGCGCTCGCGGGCTGCGAGGCACTGTTCCACGTTGCGGCCGATTACCGGCTCGGCGCGCGCGATCCCGCGCGGCTCTACAGCACCAACGTCGATGGCACCGGCCGCATCATCGAGGCCGCGCGCGCGGCGGGCGTGGCGCGCATCATCTACACCAGCAGCGTGGCCACTGTGGGCACGCCTGCAGACGGCACGCCCGGCAATGAGGAGACGCCCGTGGGTCTTGCGGACATGATCGGCCACTACAAGCGCTCGAAGTTTCTGGCCGAGCAGCTCGCGCGCGAGGCCGCACGCGCCGGTGCGCCCGTGATCATCGTCAATCCTTCGACGCCGATCGGTCCGGGCGACATCAAGCCCACGCCAACCGGACAGATGGTGCTCGATGCGGCCAACGGTCGCATGCCCGCCTATGTGGACACGGGACTGAACATCGTGCACGTCGATGACGTCGCGGCCGGGCACCTGCTCGCCTTCGACCGCGGGCGCATCGGCGAGCGCTACATTCTCGGCGGCCAGGACATGACACTGCGCCAGATACTCGGCGAGATCTCGCGCCTCGCCGGCCGTACACCGCCGCGCATCCGCCTGCCGCGCGCGCCGCTGCTGCCGATCGCGTATCTTGCGGAATTCGCGGCGCGCCTGACCGGCGGCAGCACGCGCCTCACGGTCGAGGGGCTGCGCATGGCCGGCAAACGCATGTACTTCTCGAGCGCGAAGGCTGCGCGCGAGCTCGGCTATCGCTGGCGCCCGCCGCTCGATGCCTTCACCGAGGCGCTGGCGTGGGCGCGCGCACAGGGGCTGCTGCGCGTGACCTAAGCGTGACGGTGCCGCGCGCGCATCAGCGGGCATTGCCGGCGAGGCGGCCGGGATACCAGTTCCAGCGGCCCGCAAGCGCCATTGCGGAGGGGACCACGAAGGCGCGAATCAGCGTCGCGTCCACCAGCACCGATACGCACAGCCCGACGCCGATCATCTTCAGCACGGGCAGCTCAGCCCCAATGAAGGCGCCGAACACCACGGCCATGATCAGTCCGGCACCGGTGATCACCGGTGCCACGGCCGCGAGCCCGGTGACCGTGGCGCGCGTGTTGTCGCCATCGATGGCGTATTCCTGCTGGATGCGGAACAACAGGAACAGCTCGTAGTCCATCGACAGTCCGAAGCTCAGACAGAACACCATGAGCGGGACTTCGAGCGGGATCGCAATGAAGGGCCGCTCGAGTCCGACCAGGCCGTTGAGCCAGCCGAGCTGGAAGATCGCGACCACGGCCCCGTAGCCGGCGGTCACGGCCAGCAGATTGGTGATCACGGCCGCGAACGGCAGCAGGTAGGAGCGAAACGCGCGGAACAGCATCAGCAGCGTCGCGACGATCACGAAGCCGAACACGCGCGGGAAGCTGCGGAACATCGCATCGCTGAAGTCGTTATGTTCGGCCGGAGCCCCGCCGATCAGAACCGTGAAGGGACCAGGCGGTGTCACCGCCGCCAGGTCGCGTGCCAGCTGCTCGATGTCCTTGACGGCCAGTCGGCTCGCCGGTGTGAGCACGAACAGCGCGCTGCTGCGATCGCGGCTGATGAACGACTCGGCGATCGCCGGGTGCGCGCGCAGCGCCTGCTCGGGATCGAGGTAGAGCATCAGGTAATCGGTGAGATTCATGTCCTGCTGCAGCGTCACCGGGGATGCGACCTCGGCCACGCGCGGGTCGGCCGCCAGGCCCCGGGCGTACTGGATCAGCGAGGGCAGGTGCTGGGCCGCGAGCACCGGCGCGCCGTCGGTGGCGTGCACGATCACATCGATCGGCAGCGAGTCGTTGTCGCTGCGCAGCCCGGACAGCAGTTCCACACCCAGGCGCGACTCCATGCCGTGCGCCAGGAACCACGGCTCGTTCGTGAAGCCGCTGCGCGCCTGCAGCACCGGCAGCGCCAAGGTGATCACCGCCGCGCCGGAGATCAGCAACACCGGCAGCGGCCGGCGCACGATGCGCGTGCCGAGCCGATGCCAGAATGCTTCCGTGCTCAGCGGATGCACGCGCTGCGTGATGATCGCCCAGCGGTCCACGTAGGGTCCGAGCAGCACCAGCGTGGCCGGCAGCAGCGTCAGTGCGGCGAGCACCGACACGCACACCACGAGCGCACCGCCGATGCCGACGCAGCGCGTCTCGAGGATCGGGCTGAAGAGCAGTCCGAGCAGTCCAATCATGACCGTGAGGCCGGACCAGGCGATCGTGTGGCCGGCTTGTGCGACCGTGGTTGCGACGGCCGCCGGGACATCCGCTTCATGGGAGTGCTCGCGGAAGTGGGTCACCATCAGCAGCGAGTAGTCGATGCCGATGGCCAGCCCCACCATCGTCACGACGTTGCCGAGCAGGTTCGAGACCGGCATGAGCTTCGCCAGCACGAAGGCCAGTCCGAGCGCGATGGTCGTCGTGGTCAGCCCCATCAGGAACGGCAGGCTCGCGGCGATCACGGTGCCGAAGGCCACGATCAGAATCGCGAGCGTGATCGGCAGCGCGCGCTTCTCGGCATAATCCCCGCCGCTCGCACTCCAGGCATTGATATCGACATCGACGGCCGGCCCGCCGGTCACGGCGAGGCGCGCGGCGGGGTCGAGCCGCACGAGCTCACTGCGGAACGGGGCGAGCGCGGCGCGAACCGTCCCCACCGCGTGCTCGCGAGTCGGCACCTCATGCCCCGCCAGTCCGACGATGAGCATGGTGAGGTGGCCGTCGGCCGAGCGCAGCTTCGGATCATCGCCATCGGCCACACTGCGCACGCGCCGTACCTCCGGCATTGCAGCCAGCCGAGCCGCCGTTCGCTTGAGCCAATCGCGCATCGGCGCCTGCTCGAGCCTTGCGCCCGGGGTCGATACCGCAACCACGAGCGGATCGAGGAAGGGGTCATCGAACTGGTTGCGCAGCAGATCGCTGGCGGCCTTCGAGGGGCTGCCTGCGATGCCGCTGACCCCACCCAGCACCGCCTCCGGCAGCTTGTGCGCGCCCCACGCGCCGAGCGCGATCACGCCCAGCCAGATCATGATGATCGAGCGGGGATGGACTGCGACGGCGTCTCCAAGCCATTTGAATAGCGGGCGATGCATGCTTCGGGCGTCTCCGGGACCGCGTGGGGGCTCGACAGCCTACAGCACAACGCCGACGCATTTGCAGACGATGCGCCCTCCGGCGCAAGCGGCGAGTCGCTTAGGATCGCTCGTGTGCGGGGCGCGCGCTGGTGCTCGATTCCCGGCCGAAGAGGTTCGGAACTTTCGCCAGCAGGGCCGGAGGCTCGATGTCTTCGAACGCGGGCAGCGTGCGCTTGATGAGCCTGGCCACCTCGAACTTGCGCTCCCACTTCATGTGCCAGAGGTAGAGCTGCGCCACGAACATCTGCTCGAGGTAGATGCAAAAACTCCAGGCGAGCCCCATGTAGAGGATTGTGGCCACCCAGACGCCATCGGGAATGTGCACCAGCGGGGGCAGGTGGTGATGGCGCGTGCCGATCAGGAACAGGATTCCCGGCGGCAGAAACACCACCATGGCGGCGGCCCACGTCAGTGCATAGCCGCGCGCAAACTCGCCCAGGTGAGCTTTCAGCACGGCCAGTCCCTTCTTGCTGGCATCCACGAAGTTCATATCCTCCCAGGCAATCGCCGGCAGGATCAGGAACACCACCATCCGCACGCCTTTTTGCAGCGCTGCGAGGAACGCGGCACTCAGAGAGAAGGTGCCAAAGTTCGCGATCGCCTCGGCGGCACTCTGCGCATCGAGCTGCGCATCGCCGCCATCCTCGTCATCCTCTCTCGACAGCAACGCTTCCAGGAGCGTCAACGCAAACCAGATGAAGGCCCAGGCCAGAGCCAGCGGCAGGATGTTCAGCAGGTCCTTGCGAAATGTCGCGCCGATCGCGCCCGTCAGGGATGGCGCATCGTCATCCAGCTGCTTGATGAGCTCGAGCAGCACATTGCAGGCCAGCAGGATGCAGAGTGAAAAAAACGCGATGATGAAGAACGCGATCACCAGCGAGTCGCCGACGCCGTGGCGGTGCCAGTTGAAGTAGAACCTGAAATACAGAACGCTGGGGGCGTAGATCAGCCAGACGCTCAGAATCGGCAGGATGAAGTACGGATACTGCTGAAATGCCGTCATGGACTGGACGATGAGCTTCCAGCCACGACTCCACTGTGAGCCGTCCATCTACGCACCATAGCCGGCAATTCGCCCCGCCGTGCTGTCGCGCGTCACAGTGTGGCGTGTAGAATACGCGCCCTCGCTTCGACCCTACACCTGAAGGAACCGCCCATGAGCCTGTCCATCTACGATGCCTCGATTCCATGGTTTCTGCATGCACTGGGTAATCTCACAGCCGTGCTCGACAAGGCCGCCGCACACTGCGAGAAAGAGAAGATCGAGCCCAGCGCGCTGCTGACCGCGCGCCTGTACCCGGACATGTTTGCCTTCACGCGGCAGGTTCAGGTGGTCTCGGACAGCATGAAGGGCGGGGCTGCGCGGCTCGCGGCCGTCGAGCCGCCGAAGTTCCCCGATACCGAGAGCTCCTTTGCCGAGCTCAAGGCGCGGCTCGACAACACCGCGAACTTTCTGAAGGGACTCGACCAGGGAAAGTTCCAGGGTGCCGACACGCGACCGGTCGAGCTGAAGTTCCCGCAGCGCACGCTGACCTTCCCGAGCGGCTGGAACTATCTGCTCGGCTTCGTGCTGCCGAACGTCTATTTCCACAGTGCGACCGCCTACGACATCCTGCGTCACAATGGCGTGAAGCTCGGCAAGCCGGATTTCCTGGGCGCCATCGGCCAGGGTTAGGACCCGACAGGTTCCTAGTGGCCGCCCTGCACCAATAGTCCGGCCTCGCCCAACGCGGCGGCGAGCTCGGCCTCGATGCGCGCCGCCTCGGCGCGCGCGAGGCGCTGCAGGTGCAGCGTCGGACCGGTGAGCACTTCCAGTCCGCGCTTCCGCACACAGCCGGCAGATCGGATGCCGGCCTTGTGCTGATCGAAGCGTTGCGCGGGCGTGTAATCGCTCATGCCCACATAGAAGCCGTACGGATCCCCGCCGCGATCGGTGTAATCGAGCAGCACCAGATAAACGTTGCTGCGGCCGCGCCGCGCGCCGTGAAAGCGTGCCGCAGTGTCGTAGAGCAGCGGCAGGCAGTGGATGTAGCGCATCGGCAGCCAGTCGGGGATCGAGCTGGCCGCGCAATGCCACAGCCGCTCGAGCGCTGATTCGATCTGCGCCGGCACCGCCGTGCGCATGCACAGCTCGTGCACGCAATGCGCGCCCGCGAGGCCGTCGGCGCGCTGCAGCGCCAGCGCAAACTGTTCGGCCAGCGCGGCCGCGCCCAGTGCGCGCAGCGGCCGCGCGGCCGGCGATGGGTCGCTCGCACTCGCGAGCGGCGGCAGCGTGTTCCTCAAGCGCGTATCAGATCGGATAGATAGGGCTGTCCGTTGCCGGGGAAGACGTCGGCATCGAGTGTACGCGGGCTGATCTTCAGATGATCGCGCAGCACGGTCTTGATGACCGAGCGCAGATCGAGCGTCGGCTTCAGGTCGCGCCCCTCATAGAGTGCGCGCGCGGACAGTCCCGGCCAGTCGGCGATCACGCGTCCGCCCTGGACCGCGCCGCCGAGCAGCCACGCCGCCGCGCCGGTGCCGTGATCGGTGCCGCGCGTACCGTTGGCGGCCGCGGTGCGGCCGAATTCGGTGGCGATCAGCACCGTCGTGCGCGACCAGGTGGCTCCGAGCGATTCCTTGAATGCACGCAGCGCCGCATCGAGCGCGCCGAGCCGCTGCGTGAGCTGACCCTGCGCGCCGCCTTCATTGAAGTGCGTGTCCCAGCCGGTGGTATCGAACACGGCAACGGCCGGCCCGTCCTCGCGGCGCAGGAAGCGCGCTGCGGTCTGCACGGTCTCGATGTAGCGCGCGGCGCCCGGTGGGGGCGCGCCGGCGGTTGCCATGGTGGTGGCCGACATTGCCATCGGCGCGGGTGCCGCCGCGGCATCCATCGGCGTGGACTCGGCCATGCGGTCGGTGGCCAGCGCCTCGGCGAGACGCTGCGCGAGCACGGGGTCGCTCGCGTAGCGATCGGCGATGCGCTGCAAGGTGTCCTCATCGATATCCGGCAGCTTCGATGGCGACCAGGAGGCAATCGGTGCGGGGCCGCGCAGCACCAGCGGCACGTTCTGTCCGAGCGCGACGCCGAGTTCCGCACCGTGCACGGCGCCGGCCGGCAGGCCCGCGACGGCGCGATTGAGCCAGCCGATCTGCGTCGCATGCGGCGCGGGCAGCCCGCTCTCGAGCACATCCTGGCCATCGAAATGCGAGCGCTCGCGGTAGGGTGAGGCCACGGCGTGAAACACCAGCGCCTCGCGCGCGGCATAGGCCTCGTGCACGAAGCTCAAGGCCGGATTGAGGCCGAAGCGGCCGTCGAGTGCGAGCGCGCCATTGGCAGAGCCGGGGGCTGCAATCGCGAGCTCCTCGCGCAGACGCGCGTAGTCCGGATCGGCGTACGGCGGCACCGCCGAGAGGCCATCGAGTGCACCGCGCAGGATGATGAACACGAAGCGCGCATCGCTTGCGGCCGGTGCCGCGAAGGCATAGCGCGCGCAGAGCGCGCCGCCGCCGGCGGCAAGACCGAGTTGGACGAACCGGCGGCGCGAGTGAGTCGATGACATGCGGCCTCCGTGCTTCAACGGCGCAGGAATTCGGGGGCGGTGAACAGCAGCGCGAGCGCCTGCGCGGGACTGGCCGCGCGCGCCACGCTTTCGCGCGTCGCGGCAGTCAGCGTGCCGCCGAGCAGTTGCGGCGCGAGCTGCATGGCGTTGCGCCGATCGCCGAGCTTCTGGGCCACCGAGTCGGAGAGCTCGATGCGCTTCATGAGCGCGGAGGCACCGTCCCAATCGGAGCTGCGATCCGGCCAGCCGGCCGGCGAGCCCGGTGCGAACGGGCGCTGGCCCAGCAGATCGAAGGCCGCGATCCCACGCATCTCGGACTCCGGCGCTACCGCGAGGCCGCGGCTCAGCGACAGCACATAGTCCTGCGGAGTCTTGAATTTGGGACTCGAGCCGTCCCAGGCCTGCGGCGAGTCGATCAGGGCCGCGTACACCGCGGGCAGATCGCCGCCCGTGCGCTCGAACACGTGCGCGATGCGCTGCACATCCGCCGCGGAAGGATCGTCGGCGATGAAGTGGCGCGCGAGCTTGGTGGCGATGTGACGGGCCGTCGGTGCAGCGCCCGCCAGATCGGCCAGCACCGCAAGTCCCTGCGCCTGGTCGGCCTCCGCGTAGCGCCGGCGCAGAATCGTCTGTGCGCCCGGCTCGTGCACCTCGGGTCGGAATACGAACGTGCCGACCTCCCCGCGCGCGAGCCGGCCCTGGCCGCCACCGATCGACCAGCCCGTGAGCACCTTGGCAAAGCCCGTCACATCCGCCTGCGTGTAGCCCCCGTCGACGCCGAGCGTGTGCAACTCTAGGATCTCGCGCGCGAGATTCTCGTTCAGCCCGACGTTGCGTCCGCGGTCGGCCGCGCGCTGCCCCACCAGCGAGTCAGGTCCGACGGACTGCTGGTTATCCAGGTACAGCAGCATCGCCGGATGTGTCTCGACCGCCAGCAACAGATCGTGAAAATGTCCCATGACGTGCGGCCGGATGGCCTCGCGCTCGAAGCTGCCGGCGATGCCGAGCACCGCGAGCTTGTCCACCGAGACCGCAAAATGATTGCTCCAGAAATGCACCAGCCGCTCGGCGAACGGCCGCTCACTCTCGAGCGCCGCGCGCAGTCGCGCACGGCTGTCGTCCAGATAGATGGGACGCAGGTACTGCGGCAGGCGCATCGCGAGCGCGGTCACGGCCGCAGCATCGTTCGAATCGGCGCGTGCGCGGCGCGCTTCGCGCTGCTGGCGCTGGATCGGCTCGGCGCCGCGCAGGATCTGCTCGGTGCTCTGCAACCCCTCCGCGCTCAGCAGCGGCGCGGCCTTGAGCTGCGCACGCAACCAGCCACGCGGATCCGCCGCGATCACATCCAGATCGCCCGGCCGGGCGCCGAGGCCGAACCGATTGGCGGCGATGGCCGCTTGAACCTCGACGCTCAACGCGCACTCCTTGGGCGGGACGGATCGAGCCCCTTGCAACTACAGCGCGCCAGCACCCAACGGGTTGACCGCCTCGCAGTGCACCGCGCCTGGCTGCCGCAGTGTATGCTCGCGCCGCATGCCAGGCGGATCAATGCCAAATCTGTGACCGATTCCACATGGTTTTATTGGGCGCTGCTGTCGGCAGTGTTTGCGGCTCTGACTGCGGTGTTTGCCAAGCTCGGACTCTCCGGCGTCGACTCCGATCTGGCGACGCTGATACGCACGCTGATCATCGCAGTGGTGCTCGGTGCCTTCGTGCTGGCCACCGGCAAGTGGCTCAACCCCATGCGACTGCGCGCGCAATCGCTGCTGTTCCTGCTGCTCTCGGGGCTCGCCACGGGCGCCTCGTGGGTGTGCTACTTCCGGGCGCTCAAGGCCGGCCCGGCCTCGAAGGTCGCACCCGTCGACAAGCTCAGCGTGGTACTCGTGGCCGTGTTTGCAGTGCTGATCCTCGGCGAGCGGCCCTCGCCGCGCGAGTGGTGCGCGATCGCGCTGGTCGCGGCCGGGGTGCTGCTGCTGGGACTTAAGCCCTGAGCGCCGGTGTGCACCGGAGGAGATCCCGCATGAATCTGTCGATGAGGTCCGTCCACATCCACGCCCGCCTCGGCATCGCAGCTCTGGCCGCAATCCTGTGCGCGCCGGCCATGGCGCAGACCGCACCGGTGCTGCGCGCGACGCTGCCCAACGGCCTGCGGGTCATCCTGGTGCGCAATACGCTGGCGCCCGTGGTGGCGACCTCGGTCAACTATCTGGTCGGCTCGGATGAGGCGCCCGCAGGCTTTCCGGGCACCGCGCATGCGCAGGAGCACATGATGTTCCGCGGCAGCCCCGGGCTCTCGGCCGATCAGCTCGCCGATATCGGCAGCGTCATGGGCGGCAGCTTCAACGCCAACACGCGCGAGAGCCTGACGCAATACCTCTTCACGGTTCCCTCCGAGGATCTCGACGTGGCGCTGCACATCGAGGCGACGCGCATGCGCGGCGTGCTCGACACGGCCAAGGACTGGGACCAGGAGCGCGGCGCGATCGAGCAGGAGGTGGCCTCGGATCTGTCGAATCCGGGCTACAAGCTCTACGAGCAGCTGCGTGCGACGATGTTTGCCGGCACGCCCTACGCGCATGATGCACTGGGCACGCGTCCGTCCTTCGATGCGACACCGGTTGCGATGCTGCAGCAGTTTCACGATGCGTGGTATGCGCCGAACAACGCCATCCTGATCGTGGTCGGCGATCTGGATCCGGCCGCGACGCTCGAGAAGATACGCGCGCTGTTCAGCGACATTCCGCAGAAGCCGCTGCCGCAACGGCATCTGGTGAAGCTTGGTGCCCCGCGCGCGGCCCACATCCAGGTCGATACCGACCGGCCCACCGGCACGGCGATGCTCGCGCTGCGCGTGGCGGGTCTGAACAGCCCTGATTTTCCGGCACTCGAGGTGCTCTCGGACGTGCTGAGCAGTCAGCGCTTCGATCTCTACGGTCTGGTGCCGCAGGGCAAGGCCATCAACGCCGGCTTCTCGCTCGATCCGCTGCCGCAGGCCGGGCTGGCCTACGCGGAAGTGGTGTTCGCCAAGGGAGAGGATCCCAAGGCGCTCGAGGCGGACGTGCGCGCCATCCTCAAGCGCGTGGCCGAGCACGGCGTGCCGCCCGAGCTGGTGCAGGCGGCGAAGCTGCAGGAGCGCCGGCAGGCGGAGTTCCAGAAGAACTCGATCGAGGGGCTGGCATCGGTCTGGGCCGATGCCGTGGCGCTCTACGGGCTCAGCGCGCCCGAAGAGGATCTGCAGCGCATCGAGAAGGTCAGCGTCGAGGATGTCAACCGCGTCGCGCGCAAGTACCTCGATCTCACGCATGCCGTCTCGGCGGTCATGATTCCGCAGGGCGGCGGACGTCCCGTGCCCTCGAGCGGCGGCTTCGGCGGTCAGGAGAGCATCTCGCTCGGCGAAGCCCATCCGACCGCGCTGCCCGAATGGGCGCGCGCGGCGCTCGAGCGGCTGGAGGTCAAGCCCTCGAGCCTGCAGCCGGTCGTGACGCAGCTGCCCAACGGCTTGACGCTGATCGTGCAGAGCGAGGATGTCAGCGACACGGTCAGCGTGTTCGGCCACGTCCGCAATCGGCCCGAGGTGGAGGCCGATGCCGCGCAGCAGGGCGTCGGGCAGCTGCTCGATCCGCTGCTCGACTATGGCAGCGAGACGCTCGATCGCATCGCATTCCAGCGTGCGCTCGATGAGATCGGCGCCGATGAGCATGCCGGCACGGATTTCGATGTGCAGGTGCTGTCGCAGGACTTCGATCGTGGCGTGGCACTGCTGGCCGACAACGAGCTGCACCCGGCCTTGCCACCGGCGGCGATGAGCGTGGTCAGCAAGCAGATCGCGCAGGTCGTGGCCGCGCGCAATCACAGTCCGGGCTACCTGACGCAGCGATCGTTGCGCGCCGCGCTGTTTCCACCGGAGGATCCGACGCTGCGCGAGGCCACGCCCGAGGGCGTGCGCGCGCTCACGCTGGATGACGTGCGCGCCTACTATCGACGCGTCTTCCGTCCCGACCTCACGACCCTCGTGGTAGTGGGGCACATCACAGCAGAACAGGCGCGCTCGACCATCGAGAAGTATTTTGGCTCCTGGAGCGCCGAGGGTGCCCGACCCGATACGGATCTGCCGGCAGTGCCGCCGAACAAGCCCAGTGCGGTTTCGGTGCCGGATGCGAGCCGCGTTCAGGACAACGTCATCCTGGCGCAGAGCCTTGGCTTGACGCGATCCGATCCGGACTACTACCCGCTCGAGCTCGGCAGCGCCGTACTCGGCGGCGGCTTTTACTCGACGCGCCTGAGCATCGAGCTGCGCAAGAACACCGGGCTCGTCTACTCGGTGGGCGCCACGCTGCAGGCCGGGCGCACGCGCGGCGCGTACTTCATCCAGTACGCCTGCGATCCGCAGAATGTCGGCAAGGCGGCCAATATTGTCGTGCATCTGCTGCACGGCATGCAGGACACCACCGTTGCTGCGGATGAGCTGTTGCGCGCCAAGGCCCTGCTGCTACGGCGCATCCCGCTCGCGGAGGCGAGCGTGGAGGGCATCGCGCACGGCCTCATCGACCGGCGCGAATACGATCTGCCGCTCGATGAGCCCACGCTCGCTGCGCGACGCTATATCGAGCTCACGCCCGCCGATGTGCAGGGCGTCTTCCGGAAGTGGATGCGCCCGGACGAGCTCGTGCGGGTCACGCAGGGTCCACCGCCGCAGTGACCGCCCGGCCGGCGCCTGCGCGCGGCAAATGCCATAACTGTGATGAAAAACAGCGGCATTGCGCATCCCTTGTATTTCAATAGTCCACCCCGCACCTATGTGTGATCGTTTCCATGCACAGCCCGATCCGATACAATGCAGTTGCCTCGAAATGCGTGTAGCTCATTGAGCGGACAGGATTTTTAGGCTGTGCCAGGTTGATTCCAGTCGTGCCAGGATCTCCCATGCCCCCGTCCCCCATGCCCCCGCAGCTCGCCGCGACGCCGCTGTCCGGCGGCAATGCCGACTATCTTGAATCGCTTTACGCGCAATACCTCAAGGATCCCGCCCAGCTCGACCCGGCCTGGCGGCGCTATTTCGATGAACTGCCGAGCGCGGAACTGCCCAGCGCGCCGATGGCAACCGCCCGGGCGGCCGGAGCGCCCGCGGGCGGAGGGGCCAGCGAAAAGCAGGCCGCGGTCTCGCGGCTGATGCAGATCTACAGCAATCGCGGCCATCTGATCGCGCGCATCGATCCGCTCGGGTTGTTGCAGCGCCCGCGGCCGCGCGTGCTCGACCTGGAGTTCGCGGGGCTCACGGAGGCCGATCTCGACACCGAGTTCTTCACCGCGTCGCGCAACGAGTGGATCCCGCGGCGCGCGACGCTGCGCGAGATCATCGCGCGCCTCGAGGCGGTCTATTGCGGCCATATCGGGGCCGAGTTCGCGCACGTCTCGAACACCGACGAGCGGCTCTGGCTGCAGGATGAGTTCCAACTCGGTCGCACGCAGCACCGCTTCAGTCTCGAGGAGCGGCAGAATCTGCTCTGGCAGCTCACCGCTGCCGAGGGGCTCGAGCGCTATCTGCACACCCGGTACGTGGGCCAGAAGCGTTTCTCGCTCGAGGGTGGCGATGCACTGATCCCGCTGCTCAACGATCTGATCCAGCAGGGCGGTGTCATGGGCATCGAGGAGTTCGTGCTCGGCATGGCTCACCGCGGCCGCCTCAACGTGCTGGTGAACGTGCTCGGCAAATCCCCGGCGCAGCTGTTCTCGGAGTTCGAGGGCAAGTACGACGATAATCACACCGGCGGCTCGGGCGACGTCAAGTACCACAAGGGATTTTCGGCTGATCTGCGCACCACGGCCGGCAACGTGCACGTCGCGCTCGCCTTCAATCCCTCGCATCTCGAGATCGTCGATCCGGTGGTCGAGGGCTCGGTACGGGCGCGACAGGAGCGGCGCGAGGACGTGCAGGGCGATCGCGTGGTGCCGGTGCTGATGCACGGCGATGCCGCCTTCGCCGGCCAGGGCGTGGTCATGGAAACCCTGCAGCTCTCGCAGGCGCGCGGCTATCGCACCGGCGGCACCATCCACATCGTCATCAACAATCAGATCGGGTTTACGACCTCCGACCCGCGCGATGTGCGCTCGACCACCTACGCCAGCGATGTGGCAAAGATACTCGAGGCGCCGATCCTGCACGTCAATGCCGATGATCCCGAGGCGGTCGTGTTTGCAACGCGTCTCGGCCTGCGCTACCGGCAGCGCTTCCACAAGGATTTCGTCATCGACCTGATGTGCTACCGGCGGCTCGGCCACAACGAGGCCGATGAGCCCGCGGCGACGCAGCCGGTCATGTACCGGGTCATTCGCCAGCATCCGACGGCCCGCAAGATCTACGCCGACCAGCTCGCGGCCGAGGGCGTGCTGAATGCCACCGAGGCCGAGAAGATGGTGGAGCAGTATCGCGCCGGACTCGATTCGGGACGGCTCGAGCGATCCGCGGCGCTCGGACTGATCGGCAACAAACATACGATCGACTGGTCGCGCTTCTCGCAGGTCGACTGGTCCGACCGGCCGCGCACCGGCGTGGCGCCCGAACGGCTCGCAGCCCTCGGCCAGCGGCTCTCGCAGCTGCCCTCGGACCTGACGCTGCACCCGCGCGTCGCGCAGGTGATCGGCAATCGCGCGCGCATGATGGCCGGGGAGCTGCCGCTCGACTGGGGCGCGGCCGAGACGCTGGCGTATGCGACGCTGCTCGAGGACGGTTATCCGGTGCGCATCTCGGGGCAGGACTCGGGACGGGGCACCTTTTTCCATCGCCACGCCGTGCTGCACGACCAGGTCAGCGGCCGGCGCTACATTCCGCTGCAGCACGTCAAGGACGGTCAGCCGCGATTCACCGTCATCGACTCGGTGCTCTCGGAGGAGGCGGTGCTCGGATTCGAGTACGGCTATTCGACCACGAGCCCGGACGGCCTGGTCATCTGGGAGGCGCAGTTCGGCGACTTCGTCAACGGTGCGCAGGTCGTCATCGACCAGTTCATCTCCTCGGGCGAGGCCAAGTGGGGCCGCATCTGCGGCCTGACGATGTTCCTGCCGCACGGCTATGAGGGCCAGGGCCCGGAGCATTCCTCCGCGCGTCTGGAGCGCTTCCTGCAGCTGTGCGCCGAGAACAACATGCAGGTGTGCGTGCCCTCGACGCCGGCGCAGATGTTCCACATGCTGCGGCGGCAGATGCTGCGCGCGTTCCGCAAGCCGCTCATCGTCATGACCCCCAAGAGCCTGCTGCGACACGAGCTGTCGGCGTCCTCGCTCGGTGATTTGAGCCACAACAGCTTCGCCAACATCATCGATGAGATCGATGAGATCGAGCCGGGAATCACGCGCCGCGTGGTCTTCTGCAGCGGCAAGGTCTACTACGATCTGCTCAAGGCGCGCCGGCAGGAGGCGATGCACGATGTGGCGATCGTGCGCATCGAGCAGCTCTATCCGTTCCCGGTCGAGGAGTACCAGGCGGTACTCGCCCGCTACGCCAATGCCACCGAGCTGGTCTGGTGCCAGGAGGAGCCGCAGAATCAGGGCGCCTGGTTCCAGATCCGCCATCGCCTGCAGGATCTTGCGCAGCCGCGCACGGTCTACTACGCCGGCCGCGTCGCGGCCGCGGCGCCGGCCACCGGGCTTGCCAAACTGCACGAGAGCGAGCAGCGGCGACTGGTCGAGACCGCGCTCAATGCAACCTCGATCGAGCAGACGCGCAGCACGCCGCGCCTGACCCTCACGCCCGCGAGCTTGCTCGCCACGGGGGATGAGGCCGGTGCCGAGCGCGCGCCCAGGAAGAAGAGCCTATGAGCGTTGAAATTCGAGTCCCGCAGCTGCCCGAGTCGGTGGCCGATGCCACGCTCATGGCCTGGCGCAAGCAGCCCGGAGAGGGGGTGAGCCGCGATGAAAATCTCGCCGACCTCGAAACCGACAAGGTGGTGCTCGACGTGCCCGCGCCCGTGAACGGCGTACTGCGGGAAATCAAAGTCCCCGCAGGCCAGTCGGTCAAAAGCGGGGACCTGCTGGCCGTCATCGACGAGGGCGCAGCGCCCAGTGCCGCGGCGAGCGCCGGCAATGGCAAGGCCGAGGCGGCTGCGGCAGCGCCGGCCGCAACGGCAGCGCCGGCAGCTGTCCCCAAGACCGGTCCCGCGGCGCGGCGCGTGATCGAGGAAAATCAGCTCTCGCCGGGGGCGATCAGCGCTTCGGCCCCCGGCGGCCGCATCACCAAGCAGGATGCGCAGGCAGCCGCGGCGCGCGCGAGCGCACCGGCGCCGGCTGCGGCACCGGCCCCGGCTTCAACGCCTGCACTGCCGGTGGCGCGAGAGCCGGAGCGGCGCGGCGGGCGCACCGAGCGGCGCGAGCCCATGACGCGGCTGCGGGCGCGCATTGCCGAGCGCCTGGTGCAGGCGCAGGCGACGCAGGCGCTGCTGACGACCTTCAATGAGGTCGATCTCGGGGCCGTGCAGGAACTGCGCGCGCGCCATAAGGACGCATTCGAAAAGAAGCACGGCGTGAAGCTCGGCTTCATGTCCTTCTTCGTCAAGGCGGCCATCGAAGCCCTGAAGCGCTTTCCGGTGGTCAATGCCGCGGTTGAGGGCAACGACATCGTCTATCACGACTACTTCGATATCGGCGTCGCGGTGTCGACCGAGCGCGGCCTGATGGTGCCGATCATGCGCGACGCCGATGCCTTGAGCTTCGCAGGTATCGAGCAGCAGATCGGTGACTTCGCCGCGCGTGCGCGCAGCGGCTCGATCACCCTCGAGCAGCTCACCGGCGGCACCTTCAGCATCACCAACGGCGGCACCTTCGGCTCGCTGATGTCCACGCCCATCGTCAATGCGCCGCAGAGCGCGATCCTCGGCATGCACAAGATCCAGGATCGTCCCATGGTCGTGAAGGGCGAGATCGTGGTGCGGCCGATGATGTACCTGGCCCTGACTTATGATCACCGCATCATCGATGGCCGCGAGGCCGTGCAATTCCTGGTCGTCATCAAGGATTGCCTCGAGGATCCGGGCCGGCTGCTGCTCGGGCTGTGAGCGCCATGAGCGATGCTTTCGATGTCGTCGTGATCGGCGCAGGGCCCGCCGGCTATCCGGCGGCAATCCGCGCGGCGCAGAACGGGCTCAAGGTCGCCTGCATCGATGCGTGGAAGAATCGCGACGGCAGCGATGCCTTCGGCGGCACGTGCCTGAACGCGGGCTGCATTCCTTCCAAGGCGCTGCTGGAGTCCTCGGAGCTGCTCGAGCGCGCGCGCTCGGAATTTGCGATCCACGGCATTCAGACCGGCGCGCTCACGCTCGATCTGGCGGCGATGCAGAAACGGCGCGCCGGCATCGTGCGCACGATGACGGGCGGCGTTGCGGCGCTGCTCAAGGCCGCCGGAGCGACCGCGATCCACGGCACGGCACGGCTGCTGCGCGATCGGCGCGTCGAGGTCGTCGCCTCGGATGGCACCCGCAGCGAGCTCAGCGCGCGACACGTGGTGCTCGCCAGCGGCTCGATTCCGACCGAGCTCAAATCGCTGCGCTTTGATCATCGCGTCATCATCGATTCCTGGGACGCGCTCGAGCTCAGTGCCGTGCCCAGGAAGCTCATCGTGATCGGCGCGGGCGTCATCGGACTTGAGCTCGGCAGCGTCTGGCGTCGCCTCGGCGCCGAGCTCGTGGTGCTCGAGGCGCTCGAGACTTTCCTGCCGTTGGCCGACCAGCAGCTCGCGCAGGAAGCGCTGCGGCATTTCAGAAAGCAGGGACTGGACATCCGCCTCGGCGCCAAAGTCACCGCCGCGACGGTGGCCAACGGCAGCGTCACGGTCCAGTACGACGATCAGGCCGGCAAGAGCCAGAGCCTCGGCGCCGATCAGGTCATCGTCGCCGTGGGGCGCCGGCCCTACAGCGAGAATCTGTTCGCGCCCGACAGCGGCGTGGCGCTCGATGAGCGTGGCTTCATCCGTGTCGATGAGGAATGCCGCACCGGCGCCGAAGGCGTCTGGGCCATCGGCGACTGCGTGCGCGGGCCGATGCTCGCACACAAGGGCAAGGAAGAGGGCATCGCGGTCGCCGATCGCATCGCCGGCCGCTATGCGCACGTCAACTACGAGGTGATTCCCTCGGTCATCTACACGGCGCCGGAGATCGCCTGGGTTGGCCGCAGCGAGGAGCAGCTGCGCGCAGCGGGCATCGATTTCAAGAGCGGCGTATTTCCCTTTGCGGCCAGCGGTCGCGCGCGCGCCATGCAGGCCACTGCGGGCTTCACCAAAATCCTGGCCGCACGCGACAGCGACCGCATCCTCGGCGTGCATATCATCGGGCCGATGGCCGGAGAGCTGATTGCCGAGGCGACGCTGGCCATGGAATTCGAGGCCAGCGCCGAGGACCTGCAGCGCACGATCCACGCGCATCCGACGCTGGCCGAGACACTGCACGAGGCCGCGCTCGCCACCGACCGGCGCGCCATCGACAATATCAATCGTTAGGACGGCGCGCTTCTGCGGAACACGGGCAGCGGTCCGAAGGACTGCGTGACCGGCATCATCTCGATGGCGTTGATGTTCACGCGCGCCGGCAGGCACGCGACCCAGTGCACCGCCTCGGCCACATCCTCGGGCGTCAGCGCATCGGCACCCTCATAGAGCTTCGCCGCCCGCTGTGCATCGCCGCCAAAGCGCACGGTCGAGAACTCCGTGCCGCCCACCAGCCCCGGCTCCACGTCGGTGACGCGCACCGGCGTGCCGAACAGATCCGCGCGCAGCCCCAGGGAGAACTGGCGCACGAAGGCCTTGCTGGCGCCATACACATTGCCGCCCGGGTAGGGATAGGTGGCCGCGATCGATCCCAGGTTGACGATGTGCCCGCGACCGCGCTCGACCATGCCCGGCAGCACCGCGCGCGTCACGTACAGCAGGCCCTTGATGTTGGTGTCGACCATCTGCTCCCAGTCTTCCGGGTCGACGCGCTGCGCGGGCTCGAGGCTCCGGGCAAGGCCAGCGTTGTTGACGAGCAGATCGATGGCGGCAAGGTCCGCGGGCAATGCGGCGATGGCCGCATCCACTTCCGAGCGCTGGCGAACATCCAGTACCAACGGATGAATTCTCTGTGCGCCAAACTCTGCCTGCAGCGCAGTCAGTCGCTCGCTGCGGCGACCGGCGGCGATGATGCGATGACCCTCGGCGGCAAAGCGGCGCGCGATGGCGGCGCCGAAGCCCGAGGTTGCGCCCGTGACGAGAACGATCATGCAGCGGTGTCCTTAGTGGTTCAGTGATTCCATGCCGGCCGGTGCGTAGCGGGCCCCGGCGGCAACCCCGGGAGGCGCGAACTGCTCGATGCTGGCACGCTCCTGCATCGTCAGCGTCACAGCCGTCGCCGCGACGTTTTCTTCCAGTCGCGCAAGGCTGCTGGTGCCGGGAATCGGCACGATGTCCGGACCTTGCGCGAGCAGCCAGGCGAGCGCGAGCTGCCCGGCCGTACAGCCCTTCTGCCGCGCGAGCGAGCGGATGTGTTCCACCAGCGCGAGATTGCGCGTGAAATTCTCCGCCTGGAAGCGCGGATTGCTGCGCCGCCAGTCCCCGGCCGCCAGATCCTCCACGCTCTGGAATCGTCCAGCCAGAAAGCCGCGGCCCAAGGGGCTGTAGGCGACCAGCCCGATGCCGAGCTCGCGCAGCGTCGGCAGGATCAGCTCCTCGACATCGCGCGTCCAGAGCGAGTACTCGGTCTGCACGGCGGCAATCGGATGGACCTTGTGCGCGCGGCGGATCGTGGCGGGAGCGGCTTCGGACAGTCCGAGGTGCCGCACTTTGCCCGAACGCACGAGGCCGGCCATCGCCCCGACGGTCTCCTCGATCGGCACCGCCGGGTCGATGCGATGCTGGTAGTAGAGATCGATGTACTCGACCCCCAGGCGCTTGAGGGAGGCATCGCAGCACTGGCGCACGTACTCGGGGCGGCCGCTGATGCCGCGCTCGGCCGCGTTCACGTGACCGGTGTCAATGCCGAACTTGGTGGCCAGAATGGCCTCGCCGCGGCGGCCGCGCAGCGCCTGGCCGACTTTGAGTTCCGAATCGCCGTAGATATTCGCGGTGTCGAGCAGCGTGACACCCAGCTCGAGCGCGCGGTGGATGAGCTCGACGGCCTTGCGGTCGCTGTCGATGCCGCTCGAGTAGGCATCGGCCAGTCCGAGGCTCATGCAGCCGAGCCCGAGTGCGGAAACGGCAGGCCCGTGATTTCCGAGTCGACGCAGTTGCACGGCCAGGACTCCTTGAGCACCACGCCCGCTTCAGGGCACACGCTCGGCGCGCAGCACATTGGGCACGGCGCTCAGGCGTTGCAGCACGCGGCCGAGCTGCGCATGGTCGCGTACCGCCGTGCGCATGACAATGGTGGCGATGCGGTCCCGCGGGTCGGTATCGGAGTTGACCCCCTCGATGCTCAGTTTCTCCAGCGCCAGCACGTCGGAGACATCGCGCAGCAGGCCGCGCCGATCGAATGCCTCGACGCGGATGCGCACCGGCATCACGCTGTCGGAGTCGAGCGTCCATTCGACCTTGAGTACGCGCTCGGGTTTGACCGCGCGCATGCGCAGCAGACTCGCACAGCGCGCCTGGTGGATGGTGACGCCGCGGCCGAGCGTCACATAGCCGGCGATGGGCTCGGGCGGTACCGGGCTGCAGCAGCGCGCCATCGTGATCGGCAGATCCCCGACGCCCTCGATTTCCACCGGTGAGCGGGCGCTGCGGCGCTGCGGGCGCGCTCGCCCCGGCGCGAGCGGGACGAGCGGGGCCTGTGCGGCGGCCTGCACGCGCGCGAGTGCCTGCGTGAGCGCCGCGCTGCCGATCTCGCCCTCGCCGATCTGGCGGTGCAGATCCTCGGCGCTGTCGGCCTTGAGCTCGCGCACCAGCGGGGCGATCGCCTCGGGCCCCGCACCGGCCTTGCGCAGCTCGCGTTCGAGCGTCTCGCGGCCGCTGACGCGGTGATCGGACTCATCGATGCGCCGGAACCAGGCCCGCACCTTGGCGCGGCTGCGCGCCGAGGCCAGGAAACCCTGCTCCGGCGAGAGCCAGTCGCGGCTCGGCGCCGCCTGCTTGCCGGTGATGATCTCGACGACCTCGCCGTTGGCCAGGGGCTGGCTGAGCGGCACGATGCGGCCGTTGATCTTCGCGCCGCGGCAGCGATGGCCGAGATCGGTGTGCACGTGATAGGCGAAGTCCAGCGGCGTCGCGCCGCGCGGCAGATCGATTACTTCCCCGCGCGGGGTCATGGCGTAGATGCGATCGGCAAACAGCTCGCCCTTGAGGCGCTCGATCGGATCGCCCTCGGCATCGGCCGCCTGCGCCGGATCGAGCACGCGCCGGACCCATTCGATTTTGCGCTCGTAGCCCGCATCGCGCGCGCCGCCCTCCTTGTAACGCCAGTGGGCCGCGACGCCGAGCTCGGCCTGCTCGTGCATGGCGCGCGATCGGATCTGCACCTCGAGCGACTTGCCCTCCGGACCGATGACCGCGGTGTGAATCGAGCGGTACTCGTTGTCCTTGGGCGTGGCGATGTAATCGTCGAACTCGCCCGGGATGTAGTGCCAGAGCCCGTGCACCACGCCGAGCGCGGCATAGCACTCCGCGATCGACTCGACCACGATGCGCATCGCGCGCACGTCGAACAGCTCCTCGAACCCCAAGTGCTTGCGGCGCATCTTGCGGGCGATGCTGAAGATGTGCTTGGGGCGGCCGAACACCTCGGCGGCGACGCCGGCCTCGCGCAGCTCGCGCTTGAGCAGCGCGCACACCTGCTCGATGTAGCGCTCCCGATCCACGCGCCGTTCGGCCAGTGCGCGCGCGATGTGGTGGTACTCCTCGGGCTCGAGGTAGCGGAAGGCCAGATCCTCGAGCTCCCACTTGAGATTCCACACGCCGAGGCGATTGGCGAGCGGCGCGAGGATCTCGCGCGTCTCGAGCGCCAGACGCTGCCGCACAGCCTCCGTGAGCTCGCGCGCATGCCGCAGGCGCACGAGCTGCTCGGCCAGGCGCGCGACGACCAGGCGCGGATCGGCCGCCACGGCCAGCAGCATCTTGCGCAGCGTCTCGGCCTGCTGCGACTCGAGCCGGTGGGCGTCGGACCAGTCGGCAGGCAGGCGGAGCTCGCCCAGCCGCCCGAGCGCTGCAGCCAGGCGCAGCGCCGTGGGCGTGAGGCGCGCATCGTCGGCCGGCGGCTCGCGCGTGAGTCCGCCGAGGCGCGCCCAGTGCAGCGCAGTGGCGATGCCGAGATCGATGTCCTGCGTGAGTTCCACCACCAGCTCGGCCGCTTCGATGCCGGTGGCGAGCGCCGGCGGATCGCTGCCGAGCTCGAGCAGGGCGGCGCGCGCCGCATCGAGATTTGCGGCGGTTTCGGGCGTTGCGTGGCTGGCGGTTTCCATGCTGTGGGGCCGGTGTGTTCCGGCTATCATTCAGCGTATGGGCGGTCACAGCAAGCACGTTTGAGGACATCAATTCATGGCGCGATACCCGGCCAGGGCCTGGCGCACGTTTCGGCCGCGGGACGGCGTCGATTCGATTGCGCTGGTGGTCAATGATTGCCGTGTCCTCGGCATAGATCCCGGCTCGCAGCGCACTGGCTTCGGCATCATCGACTGTCGCGCGGGCGGTGAGCGCTACATCGCCAGCGGCTGCATCGATGTGGCCGGCCGGGCGATGGTGGTGCGTCTGCAGCGCATCTATGCTGAGCTGAGCGCACTGGTCAGCGAGCATCGCCCCGACATGATCGCGATCGAGCGCGTGTTCCTGCACCGCAATCCCGACAGCGCGCTGAAGCTCGGCCAGGCCCGCGGCGTCGCGCTGTGCGCAGCAGCCTCGCTGGGCGCGAGCGTGCACGAGTATGCGCCGCGCGCCATCAAGATGGCCGTCACGGGCTACGGCGCGGCTGCCAAGCCGCAGGTCGCGCAGATGGTACGCACGCTGCTGCGCCTGGAGTCGGCGCTCGCCGCCGACGCCGCCGATGCGCTTGCCGCCGCGCTCTGTCATGCGCAGACCCGCCGGCTCGGCGCGCTCGGGGAGGCCGGTCAGGGGCTTGCCATGGGCACCGGCGGTGCGGGCGCGCAATGATCGGATCGCTCGCCGGCGTGCTGGCATTTCGCTCCCCACCGCACCTGCTGCTCGAGGTCGGCGGCGTCGGCTATGAAGTCGAGGCGCCGATGTCGACGTTCTATTCCCTGCCGCCCGTCGGGCAGACGACGCGGCTGCTGACCCATCTGGTGGTGCGCGAAGACGCCCACGTGCTGTACGGCTTTGCGACCGCGCAGGAGCGCACGCTGTTCCGCAATCTGCTGAAGGTCTCCGGTGTCGGCCCGCGCATCGCGCTGGCGATCCTCTCGGGCATCACGGCCGCGGCCTTCGCGCAGGCGGTGCGCGGGGAGGATGCGGCCACGCTCACGCGCATCCCGGGCGTCGGTCGCAAGATCGCCGAGCGGCTGATCGTCGAGATGCGCGACCGGCTCGAGGAGCCGGGCCTGCAGCCGCCGCCCGCCGCGGCGGGCGGGGAGGGGCAGCGCCTCGAGCCCGGCGCCCAGGCCGAGGCCTACGGCGCGCTGATCGCGCTCGGCTACAAGCCCGTGGAGGCGACGCGCCTGCTCAAGGGGCTCGGCAGCGAGAGCGGCGCGCTGCCCACCGAGGAGCTCATCCGCCGTGCGCTGCAGAGCGCGGTGCGCGAATGAGCGCGCTCGAGAGCGAGCGCCTCGTCAGCGCCACGACCAGCGCGCCCGAGGATGTCATCGACCGCGCGATCCGCCCGCGCGCGCTGGCCGACTACATTGGCCAGGAGCACGTGAAGTCGCAGCTCTCGATCTTCATCGGCGCGGCGCGCATGCGCGCCGAGGCGCTCGATCACGTGCTGATCTTCGGCCCGCCGGGACTGGGCAAGACCACGCTCGCGCACGTGATCGCCACCGAGCTGCAGGTGAACCTGCGCCAGACCTCGGGTCCCGTACTGGAGCGCCCCGGCGACCTCGCGGCCATCCTCACCAACCTGCAGCCGCGCGACGTGCTGTTCGTCGATGAGATCCATCGCTTGAGTCCGGTAGTCGAGGAAATCCTCTATCCCGCCATGGAGGACTACCAGCTCGACATCATGATCGGCGAGGGGCCGGCGGCGCGCTCGATCAAGCTCAATCTGCCGCCCTTCACGCTGGTGGGCGCCACCACGCGCGCGGGTCTGCTGACCTCGCCGCTGCGCGACCGCTTCGGCATCGTGCAGCGGCTCGAGTTCTATGCGATCGCCGAAATCGAGCGCATCGTGCAGCGCTCCGCGCGCATCCTGAACGTCGAGATCGATGCGGCGGGGGCGCTGCACATCGCGCAGCGCTCGCGCGGCACCCCGCGCATCGCGAACCGGCTGCTGCGGCGCGTGCGCGACTACGCCCAGGTCAAGTCCGATGGCCGCATCGATGAGCTGGCTGCGCACGCCGCGCTCGATCTGCTGCAGGTCGATCCGCAGGGGCTCGATACGCTCGATCGCAAGTTCCTGCTCACGGTGATGGAGAAATTCGACGGCGGCCCGGTCGGCATCGAAAGCCTCGCGGCGGCGATCGGCGAGGAGCGCGGCACGCTCGAGGATGTCATCGAGCCGTTCCTGATCCAGCAGGGGCTGCTGGCACGCACCGCGCGCGGACGCGTGGCCACGCGCCTCGCCTGGCAGCATTGCGGGCTCAAGATGCCCGAGCGCGCGGCCGCGAACCTGCCGCTGTTCGGCGAGGGCGCTTGACGGTCTTCATCTGGCAGGCGCGGGTCTACTGGGAAGACACCGATGCCGGGGGCATCGTTTACTATGCGAACTATCTGAAGTTCCTCGAGCGCGCGCGCAGCGAATGGCTGCGCGCGCGCGGGGTCTCGCAGCGCGCGCTGGCACTCGAAACCGGGGTGCTGTTCTCAGTCGTGGCGCTCGAGGTGCAGTATCGGCGGCCGGGCCGGCTCGATGACCTGCTCGCCATCAGTTGCGAGCCGGCGCGCGAGGGCGGGGCGAGCTTCGCGTTCGCGCAGCGTATCTGGCGCGATGGCAGCCCGGAGGCGCTGCTGCTCAGCGCCACGGTGCGCATCGCCTGTCTCGATGCGCGCAGCCTGAAACCCAGGCGCCTGCCGGAGGTCTTACTGCGGGAGCTCCCGCCATAGAGGTTGTAGCCAAAGGAGTGGTCGATGGGCGGTGGTGAATTATCGGTGATCCGCCTGGTGATGCAGGCGAGCCTGGTGGTGCAGATCGTGCTCGGAATCCTGCTCATCGCCTCGGTGAGCTCCTGGGCCATCATCCTTCGCAAGCGCACGGTCGTGAACCGCGCGCGGCGCGATGCGGACCGCTTCGAGAACAGCTTCTGGTCCGGCGGGGACCTGAGCACGCTGTATCGCTCGGTCGAGGCGCGCGGCAAGACCTCCGGCATGGAGAGCATCTTCGAGTTCGGGTTTCGCGAATTCGCGCGCCTGCGGGCACAGGGCGGGGTGGCAGCCGACATGCTGCTCGAAGGCTCGCGGCGCGCCATGCGCGTCGCGCAGCTCAAGGAGATCGAGCGGCTCGAGCAGAGCCTGGCGACGCTGGCCACGGTCGGCTCGACCAGTCCCTACGTCGGCCTGTTCGGCACCGTCTGGGGCATCATGAGCGCCTTCAGCTCCCTCGGTAACGTGCAGCAGGCGACCCTGGCGATGGTTGCGCCGGGCATTGCCGAGGCGCTGATCGCAACCGCCATGGGCCTGTTCGCGGCCATCCCCGCGGTGGTCGCGTACAACCGCTACGCGGATCTCGTGAGCCGACTCGAGCTGCGCTACGACGGCTTCATGGAGGAGCTCTCGACCATCCTGCAGCGCTATGCGGGGCGCGGTCCCGCCGGCGCACCGACCGCGACGCCCTCCGGCGCGCGAGGAGGCTGATCATGCCTGCCGGCCACAAAGGCAAGCGCCGCCTGATGGGCGAGATCAATGTCGTGCCCTACATCGATGTCATGCTCGTGCTGCTGATCATCTTCATGATCACCGCGCCGCTGCTCACACAGGGCATCAAGGTCGATCTGCCGAAGGCCGCGGCCGAGCCGCTCGATGTACGGCAGAACGAGCCGCCGCTGGTGCTCTCGATCGACGCGCAGGGACGGCTCTACCTGAATGTCGGTGCGACACCCAAGCAGCCGCTCGATGACCAGACCGTGCTGGTGCGCGCCACGGTCGCGCTGCGCCGCGCCCCGGATCGGCAGGTGCTCGTCAACGGCGATCAGGCGGTCAGCTACGGACGCGTCGTGCAGTCCATGGTGCTGCTGCAGCAGGCCGGAGCGCGCAAGGTCGGCTTCCAGACCGATCCACCGCGGAAGCCACCCAACTCGCCATGAGCGAGCCGCGCGGCGATCGCGTCATCCCGATCCTGCTGTCCATCCTGATCCACGCGGCGATCGTCGCCGCGCTGGTCTGGGGATGGTGGCAGTACCGCTTGCCGAAGCCCGCGCCGCAGACTCTCGCCATCGAGGCCACTGTGGTGCAATCAGCTCCACAGAGCGCGCCCACG
>Ga0181526_10000935_pt1 | contig 29404 bp, 19 predicted proteins | sample PEATcosm2014_Bin_35_FD_119750 | JGI IMG/M metagenome (GOLD analysis project Ga0181526, IMG submission 119750) | Peatland microbial communities from MTU Mesocosm Facility, Houghton, MI, USA - PEATcosm2014_Bin06_30_metaG | ecosystem: Environmental > Terrestrial > Soil > Wetlands > Peat | place...
CAGGGAATGGATCGCCTGGGCGCGGCGCTATCCGATTCCGGTCTGCCGCGTCCAAATTGGCCAGAGATCGCTTTCGGATCCGCCGCACTCATTGAAGCGGCCACGGCTCCCGCGGTCGATATGGTTATTTCGGCGATCGTCGGCGTCGCGGGATTGGAAGCGACCTACGAAGCGGTGCGGCTGGGGAAACGGGTGGGCTTGGCGAACAAGGAGGTGCTGGTATCCGGCGGGCGTTTGGTAATGGACGCAGTCAAGGAGAGCGGCGCGGAGCTTCTGCCCATCGACAGCGAGCACAACGGCGTGCACCAATGCCTGCGCGCGGGCAACCGCGACCAGGTTTCCAAGTTGATCCTGACTGCGTCAGGCGGCCCGTTCCGCAACACGCCGAAACACGCGCTGGATTCCGTGACACCCGCGCAGGCCCTGAATCATCCCACATGGCGGATGGGGCAGCGCATCACCATCGACTGCGCCACGCTCATGAACAAAGGATTCGAAGTGATTGAAGCCTGCTGGTTGTTCGGCTTCGCACCCTCGCAGGTGGATGTGGTGATTCACCCGCAATCCACGGTGCATGCCATGATCGAATACTCCGATGGCAGCGTGCTTGCTCAGATTTCGGCGACTGACATGCGCATGCCCATACAATACGCGCTCACCTGGCCCGAGCGGTGGCAGGCGCCGGTACCCAAGATCGATTGGACGGAAGCGCGCCACTGGGATTTCGCGCCGCCGGATTTCGACCGCTTCCCGTTGCTCAAACTGGCGTACCGGTGCCAGGAGGCCGGCGGGTCCGCGACATGTACCTTGAACGCAGCGGATGAAATCGCTGTCGCAGCTTTCTTGCGGGGTGAAATCGGATTCGCAAGCATCGCCGCCGTAGTGGAAGAGACGCTCGGCCGCGTGCCGAACCGCCAACCGCGCACGGTGGCCGAAATTCTCGAAATCGACCGGGAATCGCGCTCCACGGCCGGCGCCATCGCCCGCCAACTCGCGGCCCGGCAGACCGCCGCCGCACAACCGGTTCCGGTAAGGGTTTAAAAATCATATGGCATTTTTTCAAAGCGCATTCTGGTTCCTGATCCTGATCGGCGTGATGATTCTCATCCACGAGTTGGGGCACTTCTGGGCGGCGCGCTTCTTCGACGTGCACGTGGAGACTTTCAGCTTCGGCTTTGGGCCGCGCCTGTTCGGCTTCCGCAGGGGAGAGACCGACTACCGTGTCTCGGCGGTCTTCTTCCTGGGAGGCTTCGTGAAAATGGCGGGCGAACTGCCTGGCGACGACAGCGCGGCCGACCCCCGCGGATTTCAGGCCAAGCCCCGCTGGCAGCGCCTGATCATCGTGCTGGGCGGTCCCCTGATGAATGTGGTGCTGGCCGTCGCGCTGCTCACGGGCCTGTATATGGTCAAGTACCAAAAGGTGGTGGACGCCGATAGCGGAGCGGTGATCGGCAGCGTCTCCCCCAATACGCCGGCGGCCAAGGCCGGCATTCAGGAAGGCGACCGCATCGTCAAGCTGGGCAGCCAGCGCAATCCTACCTGGGACGACGTGATCATGAAAGAGATCGAGAGCGCCGCGCACCCCATGCGCTTGACGATTCTGCGTCAAAATGGCGGCCAGTTCGATACCACCGTGACGCCCACGCTCGACGAGCGCTCCGGCGCAGGCACGGCGGGCTGGTCCGAAAAAGGCGAAGTACAGTTAGGGCCCGTGCAGGCCGGCATGCCCGCGCAGAAAGTAGGGCTGCAGCAGGGCGATCTGATCCTGAGCGCCGCCGGCCATCCGATCCACGCCACCGTGCGCTTCCATGAAGTCATCCGGGGCAGCGGCGGCAAGCCGGTCCCGATCGAGTTCACACGCAACGGCAAACCCATGCAAGTGACGGTGCAGCCGGTTTGGAGCGGCGCCGATGGCCAGCCGCGCTGGGTGATCGGAGCCTTCGTCGAGCCGAAGTTGAACATCTTGACGTCGCGCCTCTCGCTGCCGGACGCCCTGCGCGAATCGGTCCAGGAAAACACGCGCAGCGCGGGCCTGATTTTCCATGTGCTGGAGGGCGTCATTCAGCGCCAGATCTCGGCGAAATTGCTGGCGGGGCCGGTGGGCATCGCGCAGATGTCCGGCCAGGCCGCCAAACAGGGCCCCTCGGCATTCATCATGTTCATGTCGATGGTCAGCCTGAATTTGGCCGTGATTAACCTGATGCCGCTCCCCATTCTGGATGGCGGGGGCGTGGTGATGCTGCTGATCGAGATGGTGATGCGCCGCGATCTGAGCATGTCCGTGAAGGAAGCCGTGTTCAAGGTCGGATTCGTCTTCATCATGATGTTGGTGGCCTTCGTGCTGTACAACGACATTACGAAGATTCTGCCCGCCGGGTAGGACAGGCTTTAGCCGGTCAAGGCGAGCGAGGCTCGCCGGCAGTTTGCATCTTTGAGGATCTGACAGTCATCTCTAAATTTCGGCCATGAACTGTACCTGCGTCCGCTACACGGACTTGCCGCACACCAGCAATCTGTTCGCGGACTTCACCTACCATCCCGACCGCGTTCGTGCCTTCTATCCCCACATATCCTCCGACCCCGGTGTTTTCGAAGCTACTGCCCGTGAAATGCGCTTCGCTCCGGAGCGGCGCGCCGCTCTGGTGGCGGCCCTGCGGCAACAGAACGGCGATAGCCCGGCTCTGGAACAACTCGCCCGCGAAGGCACGGTGGCGGTAGTTACCGGCCAGCAAGTCGGGCTGTTTTCCGGTCCGGCTTACACAATTTACAAGGCGCTGACGGCGGTGAAACTGGCGCGCAATTTGACGGCGCAGGGCGTGGCCGCGGTGCCGATCTTCTGGCTGGCCACCGAAGACCACGATTTCGCCGAGGTGAATCATTGCTGGGTGTTCGACGCCGAGCACCATCCCATCAAGCTGCAGAAGCCCCATTCCCCCACCACCAGCCAGCCCGTGGGACAGTTTGTCTTGAGCGCGCCGCCCGTCTCGGAATTGCGCGCCGCGCTGGCCGGCTTGCCATACGGCGACGAAATTTCCACGCTGGTCGAAGAAATGTATCAACCCGGCCGGACCATGGGTGAGGCGTTCAGCGCGCTGCTGAAGCGCCTGCTGGCGGCCTACGGTCTACTGCACGTGGATCCTATGTCGCCCGCCATGCGCGAATTGGCCGCGCCGGCAATTCGATCCGCGCTGGCCGCCGCGCCGGATCTGACGGCCGCGGTGCTGGAGCGCAACCGCGCGCTGGAAGCCGCGGGCTACCATGCGCAGGTCCACTTGGAGGGCCAGACTTCCTTTGTCTTCCTGCTGGAGAACGACCGCCGTTACACGCTGCGCCGTTTTGGCCGCGACTATCTGCAAAACGGCCGGCGCTTCTCCACCGAAGAGTTGGTGGATCGCGCCGCGCAGCTTTCACCGAACGCGCTGCTGCGTCCCGTGGTGCAGGATTCCATGCTGCCGACGGTGGCGTATATTGGCGGCCCGGCCGAGCTCGCTTACCTGGCGCAATCCGAAGTAATCTATCGCGCCATTTTGGGCCGCATGCCCGTGCCGTTGCATCGCGCCGGCTTCACGCTGCTTGACGAGCGCAGCCGCAAGCTGATGCAGCGCTACTCGTTGTCGCTGGCCGATTGCACGCACGGCGACGACGCCGTCCGCGACCGGATCGCCGCGCGCCTGATTCCCCCGGCCCTGGCCGGTACCGTGGCGCAAACCAAGGCGGCCGTGGAGCAGGCCGTCGATCGTCTGACCCGCGACTTGGCCGGCTTCGACGCCTCACTGGCCGCGGCGCTAGGCAAGAACCGCCAGAAGATGGTTTACCAGATCGCCAAAATGGAGCGCAAGATCGGCCGCGAAACCATGGCCCGCGATGCCCGCGTGGGCCGCGACGCCGCCTATCTTTCGGGGTTGGTGTATCCGCAGCGCCACTTGCAGGAGCGGCTGTATTCCATCCTGCCATTCCTGGCCAAGCACGGCACGGGTCTGATCGACGATTTGTACGAGTGCCTGAACCTGGACTGCCCCGACCATCAGTTAGCCGTGGTCTAATCGGTTCTGTAAATGCCTAAGACCTCCGCCTTCCTGCTGCTTTTGGCGGCGCTGCCGGCCGCGGCCCAACTCTCCCAAAATACGCCAGAGCTTATCCGCGTCAACCCGCACGTCTATTGCGCCACCGGTTATGCGCTGGGCAACGTCATCTTCGTGTTGACGGACCGCAGCGTGGTGGTGGTCGATACGACCGAGGGTCAAGCGCCGGCGCAAGCCGCATTCGACGATTTCCGCAAAGTTTCCACGCTGCCTGTCAGCTACATCGTCTATACCCACCACCATGGCGATCACATACACGGCGCGAAGGTCTTCGCCGGACCCGATACGAAAGTTATTGCGCAGAAGAACCACATCGAGGAGATGCGCAAATATCGCCTGATGGCGGGTTATAACCGCGCGCTGAACCAGGTGCAGTGGGCCGCCCACGTGGCGCGCGAGGCACGCGGCGCCACGCTGGGCGTCGACCTGCTGCACCCCGGAGAAAGCGGCTACATACCGCCGCAAATCACGTTCGACGAGGAGTACAAGTTCACCGAAGGCGGTGTGCGGTTCGAGTTGTATCACACGCTGGGCGAAACTGTGGATCACCTGATGGTATGGCTCCCGGATTTTGAAACGCTGCTTCCCGGCGACCTGTTTTACTGGAGCTTCCCGATGCTGGCCAGTCCGGGCAAACCGGACCGTCCGGTGCTGGAGTGGGCGGCGTCGCTCGATCGCATGCGGCAACTGCATCCGGCCTGGTTGGTGGGCTCGCACAGCCGGCCGCTTACGGGACGCGAAGCTATCGACGAGGCGTTGGGAAACTACGCGCGCGCCATCCGCTTCGTGCATGACGAAACGGTGAAGCGGATCAACGGGGGCGAGCCGCTGTACCAGATTCGCCAGGAGGTGCGGCTGCCGCCGGACCTGGCGTCGCAGCCTTATCTGCAGCCGGTTTATGGGACCGTGGAGTGGGCCGTGAACGGCGTGTTCCGCCAATATACGGGCTGGTACGATTTCGATCCGGCGCATCTGAACGGCGGCGATCCCGCGCGGCTGGAGCGCGCGCTGGTGGAGGCAGCGGGTGGCGCGGATGCGATCGTGCAGCGGGCACGAAAGGCGGCGGCCGAAGGACGGCTGCAACTGGCGCTGGAACTGGCGGAAGTGGCCGGGGGCGGCGATAACAGCAATGCGGCCGCACGGCGCTTGCGTGCGGAGGTGCTGGAGCGGATGGCCGCGCAGTCGGGCAACGGGGTGGCGCGCAATATCTATCGCGAGGCCGCCGCGGAAGGGCGGCAGTAGAAGGCAGCGCATGGCGCTGCCCCACCTAGAAATGGACTTTTAGGGCGAACTCCAAGATGCGCGGATCGAACGCCGATTGCACCTGCCCGAACGACGACGAGCTCAGATTCGTGTTCATGGTGGTGAAGGCCGCCACCAAGCCGGCCGGCGAAATGCCGCCGACGAAGTTGGCGTGATTGATGACATTGAACGCGTCGGCGCGCGCCTCGAGCCGGAATCGCTCCGTAATGGCGAAGATACGGCTCAGGGCGGCATCCACGTTCACCGTGCCGGGTCCGCGCAACGAATTGCGGCCCACGTCGCCGAACGTGCCCGTGGGATTGGGAACGAATGCCGCGGGATTGATCCATTGCACGCATGGCGACGACTTGCAACCCTGGCTGACCGGATAGACATCCGCCATCACTTGATCGGGCCGGTCGTTATTGAGGTCGGTGAGCGAATCGTCATGGCCCGTAGTCACCGTCAGAGGCTGGCCGCTCGACGCGTGAAATAGCGGCGCGAGCTGCCAGTCGCTCAGCAGGCGGCTCAGCAGCGAGTTATCGCTTTTCCAGGAACTCAGCCCCACCATGGAAGCGTTGAAATTGCTGCGCGTATCGAAGATACACGGACCCCAGTCGGCATGCCGGTTGAACGGCTGCGAGTTCGCGGGGGTGGCCAACGCCGCGCCAAAATCGTAGTCGGATAGGCAGTACGAATCGGTGAAGTTGGCGTTGAAAGTGAAGTTATGCGCGAGGCGATGCTGTATCGACAGCAGCATTCCTTCATAGTGGGACACAGCGCCGTCGTCCATGGTGTCGATACTCGAGTAAGCCTTGCCCAAGGCAGGGTTCGCCAGATAGAAAAGGCGGCGCTGGTTGGTATTGCCGGTGGTGGAACAGGTCTTGTAGGAGACGCCGGCGATGGTGCAGGCGCCCGTCCCCATGTACTGAGCGGGATCCACTTCCTCGGTGATCCAGAGGTGCGCGGTGCGGTTGCCCAAGTAACTGGCGGATGCCAGCCAGCCGCCTTTCAACTGCCTTTGATAGGTGACGTTCCACTGCGCTACGTTAGTAGGTTTCGGATTGATGGGCATGTTCACATAGACGCCCTCGGCCGGGAAAAACAGTTTCCCGGGCGCTTGGGGAAATGGATTGCCGCCCGCGTAGCCCGCCCATGGATTGGAGAGCGTCCCGGTGGAGCCGACGTCGATATCGTTGCCGAATGGGGGATTGGTGGTTTCGCGCTCGTTGAACCAGGTTTCGGTGGAATCGTAGAGCAGCGCTCCGCCGATGCGCAGGGTGTCCCGGCCGTCGGCGTGGGGGCTCCACACCAGGCCCACGCGCGGCGCAAAGTTCGCCAGGTGTCCGTTCCACATGGCGGCGGGAACGCCCGGGTCGCCCTTGAAGAACAGCCCGGCCGGGGCCGTGGGATGCACGGTGCTGAACTGGCCCGCGAAGAAGGCCGACTCATTGAACGAGTCGCCGCGCCCGTATTTATCGGGGTCCGGAAAGGTCGGTTCCCAGCGCAGGCCATAGTTGAAGGTGAAGCGGGGAGAGACTTTGAAGCTGTCCTGCGCGTAGAAGCTCATCACCCACTGACGCAGGTCGTCGGGAGTAGGGTTAGTCTGCTGGAAGTCACTCACCGTTCCAATCATGAAGTCCGCCAGGGGGCTGCCGGTGAAAGAGCCATTGAAAGTGAAGGTGCCATTCTCGTCGAAGCCGGATATGGTGTTGTTCTGAATGCGGATGAGGTTGAACCCGAAGGCTATCTGATGCCGCCCGCGAATCAGGTCCACGTCGTCGGCCGCCTGGTAGCTGTTCACGTCGAAGTGTCCTGGCGCGCACGTGCCGCAATAGGTGCTGAACGCGTTGCTGATGGACATCAACAGGAAGTTAGGCACGGCGCTGTACATGTCCACCCCCAGCATGGTCGGGTTGATCGGAATATCGGTCGGCCCGCGATTGTCGCGCACCCGGTTGAAACTCACATGGAACGAATTCAAGGTGGTGGGTCCGAACGTGTAAGTGTCGCCGATGGTGGCCGACTGCGCGCGCTCGAAGTTGCCCGGCGCCGTAGTGGTGAGCAGGTTAGTGCCATTGAAAGTCGGCGGATTGCTGTAATCGTCGAACAGGTACCGGCCGTATAGCGTGTGCTTCGCGTTTTGCACCCAATCGACGCGCCCGACCAACTGGTCTTCGTCGCCAGTTACTGGAATTCCGTAAGTGACTTGGCCGCAGGAGGTGGCCGAACTTAAGGGAAGATACTTAGACGCTATGGCCGCGGCGATGGGGTTGATGTCCGTCTGGGGAATTATGTTGCCAGGGTACGGCACGCCGGTGCTGGGGTCTTTCAGCGTCAGAGCCTTGCCACTCGATTGGCAGCCGGCGCCGGCCAGGGTGCTGAAATCGCCGGTAAGGGACGCCTCGGTGGGGATATGCGCGATCGACTGGGGCGGGTTGGAGCGGTTGCGGGTGCCCTGGTAGCCGCCGAAGAAAAACAGCTTGTCGGTGACGGCCTTGCCGCCCGCGGTTCCGCCAAACTGGTTGCGCTTCAGGCTGTCGTGCACCGGCGCGAAGAAGTTGCGCGCGTCCATGTCGCCGTTGCGCAGGTAGTCGAAAAGATCCCCGTGAAATTGATTCGACCCCGATTTGGTAACCGCATTGACAGTGGCCCCGGGATGCGTGCCGAATCGCGACGATACCGCGCTGGTATCCACGCTGAATTCCTGCAGCGCGTCGGGAAACGGGAAGGGCATGTTCACGTTCGACATGGCGTCGGTGTTGTCGCCGCCATCCAGCAGATAGGCTGTGCCGTTGCCTTGCCCGCCGGCCACTGAAATCCGGGTAGAGCTCCAGAAAGTCTTGCTGCCGGTGTCGCCCGAGTCGCCGTAGGACGCCGCGCCCAGGGTGAGAATCAACTGGGTGGCCTGCCGGCCGTCGAGCGGCAAATCGACGATGCGCTGCTGGTCGACCACGGACGAGACCGAATTCTCTTTGGTTTCGACCAGGCTGGCGTTGGCCTTTACTTCCACCGTCTCGTTGACCGAGCCCACTTCCATGGTCACATTGACCTGAATGTTGTTGCCCACCTCCAGGACCAACCCGGATTCGATGTGATTGCGGAAGCCGTTGGCGCGCACGTCCAGCCGGTAGGGACCGACTGGAAGCTCGGGCAGCGTGTAATTGCCCAGAGAGTCCGTGAGCGTTGACCGCACGACCTGTTTGTCGGTTTCCGTCATGGAGACGTTGGCGCCGGCGATGGCGCTGCCGGTGGAATCCGTGACGGTGCCGGTGACTTCCGCGACGGCCACGGTTTGCGTGCGTGCGGGCGGCGCCCACAGCAGGAAAAGTATGGACAGAGATGAAACTACGATTGTCGACCTGGACATCCCGATGCCTCCCTCTCAAAGCCACTTGGTTTGCCGGGCAGAGTACACCCCCAAAAGCCCGGTGCGTGCCTGGGAAATAAGATACTGGAGATCGCTGAGTTCTGTCAAATAGATTAATTCGCTGAGATGGATCGGCAAAACCGATGTATAAAGGCGGGCCTGCGAGGCCCGCCGCAGGCGTGGACGCCTGCCCCACTCAGCCGCGCAGACGGGCGCCCTTCCGCCCGCCCAGCGCGGTCACCAGGGCGGCGGCCAGCTCGCGGATGGCTTTAGGCAGGATGGAGGCTCCGGCCGATACCAGGCTTAGTTCGCGTGTCAATGGTTTGCCTTTCACGCGCAGCACGCGCAGCGGACCGTCGGGCGGCTCCTGCGAAACCGCGCACAATGGCATGATGGAAGCGCCCAAGCCGGCGCGCACCAGGCTCTTGATGGCCTCGTTGTTCTCCACCTCCATGGCGATGCGCGGGGTTACCCCGAGCGACTCGAAATACCGGTCGATCACGTTTTGCATGGCCGTGTTTTTCTCATAAAGGATGAAGCGCAGCGACGCGAGATCGGCCGGCTCCACGGTCTTCTGGCGCGCCAGCGGATGTTCCCGGTTCACGACGACGATCATCTCCTCCCGCCCCAGCGGGGTGACGCTGAGGCCGGGTTGCGGGGCGGTGCGCATGGTCACGGCCAGATCCAGGTGCTGGGAGCGCAGGGCATCCAGCAAGAACTCCGTGGTGCCCGCCAGCACGATCAGCTCGATATCTGGAAACCGGCGCGAGTAATCCCCCAGCACGTGCGGCAGCCGGTAGGTGAGCGTGGTGGGACCCACGCCCAACCGCACCGTGCCGCGCTGCATGGCGTTCATCTCCCGCACGGCCATCTCGGCGTTTTTCAAATCGCGGAAGATCGTCTCGGCATAGTGCAGCAGCACGCGACCGGCTTCGGTGACCAGGACCCGCTTGCCGACGCGCAGAAAGAGCGGGCAGCCGAGTTCCTCCTCCAGCAGCTTGATGTGCTGGCTGACGGTGGATTGCGAGAGGTGCAGTTGTTCGCTGGCGCGCGTGAAGCCGCCGCTGTTGACCGCCGCCTGGAATACGCGAAGCTGATGGAGGTCCATGGTGTTCGGTGGTGTTCCGCCTATTTTAGCTATCGCGGAGGGCGCCGGAAATCGGTGGACGCAAAAAACTGAACAAACGAACTACCCGCGGCAAATGGTGGAAAAGGTGCGTTCTTTATGTTGGCATTACAGAGATTAGCTAAAGTTTCAATTTCGATCTAATTTGATTGGAAACGGACCGCCGAAGTTCGGTCGGAATATTTGCAGCCTCCAGGATCAGGGTAGCACGGTAACCGGGCGCGGAGCCGGGAACGATTTGGCTTGAAGCTTTGTTTTGAATAGCTTAGATGTCTCTGACGACGCGCAAGCCGATGTGACCGGTGGAGGTGTCCGCCGCGGTGCCGGTGCGGGCGGCGTTGCGGAAGCGCCAGCAGTAAGATTCGTAGCATAGATAGGAGCCGCCCTTCATCACTCGCGTGGTTCCCGAGGGCGGGCCGACCGGATTGATTCGGGTAGCCTGGAGGTGCCAGAGCGGGTCGAAATAATCCGCGCACCATTCCCAGGTATTGCCTATGGCGTTGAACAGGCCGAAGCCGTTGGGCGGGAAGGCGTCGACGGGCGCGACGGTGGTGAATCCGTCTTCGCCCAGGTCGGCGTCCGGGAATGCTCCTTGCCAGATTGCACATGTGGCGGCCGGCGGGCGTGAGATCGCCGCCCCAGGGATAGGTCTGCTGGTGGAGGCCACCGCGCACGGCGTATTCCCATTCGGCTTCGGTGGGCAGGCGATAGCCGGCCCAGGCACAGTAGGCCTGCGCATCGTTCCAGGAGATATGGACGGCTGGGTGATGGGGGCGGCTGACGATGGAAGTGCGGGGGCCTTCGGGGTGGGACCAATCGGCGCCGTCGACGCGCAGCCACCAGGGCGTGCCGGGCATGGCGTACCCGGCGGTGGCCGGCGGCGAGGTTTGCCGGCCGCACCCGTGCACTGCAAGCCCAGCCGTTGATGGCGCCAGCGCGCCCGACCTGCGTGGGACGGTCTCGCCCCTGAACATCGGACATTCCGGCGGGTAGTGCCCCGCGTACGCCCGCCCGCTGTTATTGCGCCTCGATGTCGTCCACGATGAGGTATGCTGGATCGCCACCAAGCCTATCGCTACGATCCCTTCAGCGCTAATGGTCGCCTGTTGCCAAGTGTCATTTGGGCGAACAGTCACTACACCTAGTACTCCGCCGTTCCCGAAGGCCACCACACCGACTGGAGAGCTTGGATTGCTGCCGCAAGATATCCATAACGACACGCTCGACTTACTGGCTTTCCCTACAAAGATCAATTCCGGTGTCTTGGGAACGCCGGTCGAGAAGTTGCCACCGGTGTTGAAGGCGAGAAAATTTGGCGGTGAATGCGCCGCGATGCCCCAGTGGCCGCATTCGTTGACGATGGCGCCTCCGTTGGACCCGGGCGCCCAAAACCACGCAAACTGTTCCAGCCCGCGCAACGCCGCCGTATCGTTGAAAATGCAAGGCGCGTTGACGTTGTCGAAATTGGTCACACCGCCGCCTTGCACAACAGGCTGGGCCTTGATGATACTTAATAACGATTGGATGCTTGCGGGCGACAGCGCATCGGCCAAGACGGAGCCAAACTCCGCTTCGGCGGTTGCCGCCCGCTGGGCGATGCCGGCATCTACAGGTTCCGGGCTCCCGTTACGAATCTGCCCTTTGGCCGACAATGCGCCAGCCACCAGCACCGCCGCCACGGCAGCGGTGCGAAGCGCGTTATACGGTGTTGTCATAGATCCCTCCGCGAGATCCCGGAAATTGAACCAGGATTTCGATTTTGGCTTCCTGGATTCCTTGACGTATAGCACCCCAGGCCGGTGGGCCAATTTGTAGGCGATCGGGTTCAGCCATAACCGCACGTGGTGCGCTCCTCAGTCCCCCGAAATGTCTGGCATGCCGCTCCGGCTTTTCGTGCATAGCTGTCAATGAAATGTCTCTAGGTCTAGGAGACGCGGGTCCAGGGGACAGAATGTAGAAACTCCAGTCACAGGCTAAAGCCTGTGCCACCAGAAGCGGGGCTAAAGCCCCGCGCGGGCTCAAGCCCGCCCCCCATCGCGGGGGCCCCGCCACAAATTATCTGCTAACCTGTCTTCATTCCCTTCGGAGGGGGTCAATGCGGATCGCAGTATCCTCTATTCTGCTGTGCGCGCTGTGTGCGCTACCAGTGCACGCCCGCTTCAACACGCCGGTGCTCGATGGCGTAATTGAGCCGGACGAGTACGGGAACCACGCCGACGGCCGCAACCGCAAGACTACAGCGAGCGGACAGACTTGGTATATGACGTGGGACGCCGCACACCTTTACATCGCGATCTCGAACGCCAACCTTGCCGAGGCCGCGGTGGTTTACATCGATGCGAATCCCATCGATCCGCCGAATGGCGGGACAAACGCGGACGGCAACCTGACAGGCTATAAAAGCTACGACGGCACGAGCTTCGCTTCCCTGCCCTTCCGCGCGCAATTTGTGGCCTATTTCAAACAGGGCTATCGCGAATATCGCCGCTCGGACGGCCGCGGGAATTGGGGCGGCCATAATGTGAGCTTTGGAGCTTTTGCGGCCAATGAGAGCGGCAACGTGCGCGAACTGGCCATCCCGTGGTCCTCGATCACCGGACACGGCATGCCGCCGGCATTCCTTTTCTTCGCTTACCTCACGTCGGCGGACGGTACGGTATACGGCCAGGTGCCGCGGCGGAATCCCGCCGGCCCGATCGGGACATCGGCCACGGCCGCGAATTACTATGCGGTCCACGGCACGGCCGATAAAGCTTCCGTGCCGCCGTTTATGGTGGAGACGGCCGCGCATGCGCCTCCGCCTCCGCCCGCACCGGCCGCGCCCACACCCGCACCCGCCCGGCCCGCGCGGCCCGTGGAAGTGACGGCGGCGCCGCCCGCACCCGCCCCGCCGGCAGCCGAAGTCACTGCTGCGCCCGCCGGCGACCCGCGCGGGACACTGGATCTCGGCGGAACCTGGCAAGGCAATATCGCCGCTCCTACCGCGCCCGCCACCATCATTACCTTGCAGATCAAGCAGCAAGGCCGGAATGTGACCGTCGTGCATCTGGACGGCTATTTCGACGTCGCGCGCGGCAAAACCATCTTCGAAGGCGTATATCATGACTTACAAGTGACCGGCCGCAACGGCGCCATCCTACTCGACGATCCCGATCATTTGAAGTTCGAGAAAACCGGCCAGAAGTTCGCCCGCGGATCGCAACCGCCGGCGGGCAACCCGCATTGCGAGCCCGGCAACCCCTTCCACGTGACAGCTCCGTTCGCGGCGCAGCGCGGATTCGAATTGAGCGACGCCGGTAAGTACGACCAGGCGATCTGCTGGTTTACGGTTGCGTCGAAGCTGGGAAACGCGGCCGGAGATCAAGGACTGGCCTATGCTTACTTCAACGGTCAAGGCGTGAAGCAGGATTATGCGAAGGCTTTTGGGCTCGATTCGTCGGCCGCCGAGCGCGGAAATATGTATGCGCAAAACGATCTGGCATACATGTATGAGAACGGCAAGGGCGCGCCGAAAGACCACCAAAAGGCCGTGTTTTGGGCGAATAAAGCCAAGAACCAGAAAGACAAACTGCTGGAAAAGAAGCTGAACGCGCAGGAAGAAGCGCAGCGGGACATGGCGCCGGCGCTGTTTCTGGGCGGATTGGTGGGCCGCGTGTTGGGGCCTATCTCGGGGTTGCAAGGTCCTACGATCAAGAACGAAATGCCGATCCCCAGCGATGTCGGTCCGGCGGCCGAATCCGCGACGGCAAAGCCGGGGCAGCGCGCCAATCTGAGCGGCCTGTGGGAGATGCGGCGGCAGGATTCAGCCACGAGCGTGACGGTCTTCCGTTTTCGGCTCAAGCAGGATGGGGATTCCATAACCCTGACGCACATTCCGCCTAACCCCAAGGATGCCCCGACGTTGATGTTCACGGGCAAATTCGTGAATGACAAATCCATCGTGGGGCACACGCCGGATACCAGCGGCAAGGGCGACCCCAACGACACCGTCACGATAGAGAACCCGAATCGCCTGACCTTTGCGAAGGGCGGACAGATGAACCGTGTCAGCGAACTGTATACCTTCTCGCCTTTCATACCTTATGAGCGCCGGCCATATATGGATTTCGCCCTGAAGTATCTGAAGGAGTGCGAGGCCGGCGATCCGGACTCGGCGGACGCCGACACGCTTCCCTCGCATCGCGGCAACGACGTAAAGAACGCGAATACCATTTCGTGGTTGAAGAAGCACGGCGGCATCGCGGCGCTGGACTTCAAGGTTGTCAATGTCATGCCCACGCGCAGCGGCGCATCGGTGCAGGGTAACATCACTTTAAAAGATGGCTCCAAGGCTTATATCATCGTGGATGAGAAGCAGATCGACGGAGAGTTGCTGCTGTTCCTGTTCACAGTGCGCGGGTAAATCAACAGGGCGAGCTACGCTCGCCTGCGCTGACAGGAGTGTCAGCGCGGCAGGCATAAGTGCCTGCGCCACCAGCTCCACGATAGACTGTGGGTATGACAGTTGCGAAGTTGGCCGGCATTTGTGGAATGAGCCTGATGGCGCAGGCGGCGGCGCAGGTTCCCGAAAACTTGCAGGTTCCCGGCACGGAGACCGTTGTATTGAAGGCCTTGGGCAAGGGGAAGCAGATCTACGTTTGCGGCGCGAATGCGTGGGTGCTGGACAGGCCGCAGGCGGACCTTTATGGGGAAAAAGGCGATGTGATCGGTAAACATTACAAGGGTCCGGTTTGGGAAGCCACGGACGGCAGCAAGGTGAGCGGGCGAGTGCAGGAACGCGCCAACGCGCCGAAAGCGAACGCGATACCGTGGCTGCTGCTGAAGGCCGCGTCCCATGAAGGGGCCGGGACTTTCGCGGGCATCAGTTACATACAGCGCGTAGATACCGAGGGAGGCGCGGCTCCGGCGGCCGGCTGCGACAAGTCGCATGCGGGGGCGGAATTGGCGGTGGACTATCAGGCCACCTACATTTTCTACGGCGCGCAGAATGCCGAGACGCCGCTCCAATCACTGCCTTACAGCCCGAGCCTGGACTTGACCGACATGGACCCGGCGGTGAATCCGTGCGAGGATCTGTTTCGTTATGCGTGCGGCGGGTGGTTGAAGAAAAATCCGATTCCGCCGGACCAGTCGAGCTGGGGCGTCTACTCGAAGCTGACGCAGGATAACGAGCGGTTCCTGTGGGGCATTCTGGAGGACACCGCCAAGCCGAACCCGGCGCGCTCGCCGGTGGAGCGCGAGATCGGGGACTTCTTCGCGGCGTGCATGGATGAACCCGCCGTGGAGAAGGCCGGCGCGTTTCCATTGCAGGAAGAAATGGGCGCGATCGGCGCCCTGAAATCGGCGGCGGATTTTCCGGAGGTGCTGGCGCGCGCGCACCTGGCGCAGAATTCCGGGATGCTGTTCGGATTCAGCTCGAGTCAGGATTACGCGGATTCTTCACGCGAAATCGCTTTTGCGGGCGCGGGCGGGCTGGGATTGCCGGACCGCGATTATTACACCAACACGGACGCCAAATCGGAGGAAATCCGGCAGAAATATGTGGCGCATGTGGCGGAGATGCTGAGGCTGCTGGGCGACCCGCCGCCGCAGGCGTTGAACGAAGCCCAGGCCATCATGCGCATCGAGACCGCGCTGGCGACGGCGTCGCTGACGCGCGTGGAGCAGCGCGACCCATACAAGCTGTTCCACAAGATGGACCGCGCGCAATTGCAGGCGCTGACTCCGGCATTAAACTGGACGAGGTACCTGAAGGCCAACGGTCTGGGCGAGCTGAACGAATTCAACGTGACCGAGCCGGCATTTTTCAAGGAGCTGCAGGTCTTGCTGACCGGGGCGCCGCTTGCCGATTGGAAGGCATACATGCGCTGGCACCTGGTGCACGCGCGCGCGGCGTATCTTTCGCCGGCCTTCGTACAGGCCGATTTCGAATTCTTCGGCAAGTATCTGCGGGGGACGCCGGTCGAGCGGCCGCGTTGGAAGCGTTGCGTGCAATACGTGGACAACGATCTGGGCGAGGCTCTGGGGCAGGTGTTTGTGGCGCGCACCTTCGGCCCGGATATGAAGGCGCGCACGCTGACCATGACCAAACAGATCGAAAAGGCCATGGAAGACGATATTAAACAACTGCCCTGGATGAGTGAAGCTACCAGGCAACAGGCGCTCTTGAAGCTGCATTCGGTGACAAACAAAGTTGGCTATCCGGACAAATGGCGCGACTACAGCTCGATCCGGATCGAGCGCGGCGATTTCGCGGGCAACGTGTATCGCGCGCGGGTTTTTGAAGGGCGGCGGCAGTTGGCCAAGATCGGCAAGCCGGTGGATCGCGGGGAGTGGGGGATGACGCCGCCGACGGTGAACGCTTATTACGATGCGCAGATGAACGACATCAACTTCCCGGCGGGGGTGCTGCAGCCGCCGGTGTTCGATCCCAAGATGGACGATGCGCCGAACTACGGGGACACGGGCGGCACGATCGGCCACGAATTGACGCATGGCTTCGACGACGAGGGGCGCCAGTTCGACGCGCACGGCAACCTGCACGACTGGTGGACCGCGGCGGATGCCAAGCAATTCCAGAAGCGCGCCGATTGCGTGGCCGATCAGTATGCGCAATACACCGTGGTGGACGAGATCAAGATCAACAGCCGCTTGACCCTGGGAGAAGACGTGGCGGACCTGGGCGGGGAGATTCTGGCTTACATGGCCTGGAAAGACGCTACCGGCGACCGGAAGCCGGCGCCGATCGATGGGTTCACGCCGGAGCAGCGGTTCTTCATCGGCTTCGCGCAGTGGGCCTGCGGGGATGAGCGCGCGGCGAGCAAACGGGTACGTGCGATTACCGATCCACATTCACCGCCGGAGTATCGCATCAACGGGGTGGCCGCGAACATGCCGGAATTCGCGGCGGCGTTTGGCTGCAAGGTAGGGCAGCCGATGGTGCGCAAGGATCCTTGCCGGGTGTGGTGAGGGCAAGGCTATTAGCTTTCAGCTATCAGCAGTCAGCTTTCAGCAGTCAGCTTTCACAGCGGGGCTAAGTCCGGGCGGCGGCGCATGGCGCCGCCCTACATCGGCTGATCCGCGAGTGTGGGCTGGAACTCCGGCGCGGCCAGCATGCGCGGCCGGGTATCGATCGGCTGGGGGCTCTCGATCACTACGCCGAACGCGCTGGTTTCGAGTTCTTCGAACTTGCGGGCGGTGACGAGCACGCGCGATTCCAGCGAGCCGGCCGCGTTGTTATACGCTTCTACGGCGCGCTCCAGGCTGCGGCCCAAGCGGTCCCAATGGCCGCTCATGTCGGCCAAACGCTTGTATAGTTCCTTGCCGAGCCGGTTGATTTCGGCGGCATTTTGCGCGATGTTGTCCTGCTGCCAGCCGTAATACACGGCGCGCAGGAGAGCGATCAAGGTAGTGGGGGTCGCCAGAATGATTTGCTGCGCGGCGCCCGCCTCGATGAGCGACGGATCGCCTTCGAGGGCGGCGCTGAAGAAGCTCTCGCCGGGCAGGAAGAGGACCACGAACTCCGGCGCGGGGTCGAATTGTTCCCAGTATTGCTTGCGTCCGAGCGTGGCGATGTGGGCGCGCACCTGGCGGGCGTGATCCTGCAGCAGCGCGTGGCGAGTGCCTTCGTCGGCGCACTCACTGGCGGCCAGATAGGCTTCGAGCGGCGTCTTGGCGTCGACCACGATATGCTTGCCGCCGGGCAGCCGGACTAGCAGGTCGGGCCGTAAGCGGCCGTCGTCGCCATCGGCCACGGGCTGGGAGTAGAAATCGCAACGCTCCAGCATGCCGGCCAGTTCCACCACCCGTTTGAGCTGGATTTCGCCCCAGCGGCCGCGCACGCTGGGCGAACGGAAGGCGGTGGCCAGGCGGCTGGTTTCGGAACGGAGCTGGGTTTGGGCCTCGAGCAGCGCGCGGATCTGTGTGGAGAGTCCGGCATCGGCGCCGGCGCGCGCGGTTTCCAGTTCCTGGAGCTTGCTGCCGACTTTTTCGAGAGATTCGCGAACCGGGCGCACCATGTCGGCGATGGCCTGCTGGCGCAGCTCGAGATCGCCGCGGGCGGTTTCCTGGGTACGTTCCAGAGCCGTCTTGGCCAAGTCCAGGAAGGCCTGGTTGTTGGTTTGCAGCGCTTCCGATGAGAGCGCCTTGAAGGTATCGGCGAGTTTCTGGCGGGCGTCGTCCAGGGTGGCTTGGAGTTCTTTGTATTGCTGCTCCTTGTTTTGCAGGCGCTCGTTGAGGACGGCGCGCTCGGGCTCAAACTCGGCCTTGGCGCGATCGTATGCCTGGCGGGAGGCTGGCCGGAGCAGGATCCAGGCCAGGAACATTCCGATGGCCAATCCAAACAAAAAACATGTTGCTAGGGCAATGCTTTGCATTCTGCTGGAATTATCGCACGGTTGGCGGGCGGCGGTATCGGAGGTTGGGTAAGTAAAACTGGTTGTAGTATGGGCGTGATAACTTTTGCTAGCGCGCTCGCCTAAGAGCGGGCCTACGAGGCCCGCGCAGGCTGCGAGCCTGCCCCACTTTTCAACCTTCGATGACGGCGGTGAGGCGGGTTACGATGGCCTCCAGCGTTTCCGACTGTTGGCGCAGATCGGCGGTGGACATCTCGTTTTCCTGGGCTTTCCGCGCGGCCACCTGCACCACCTGCGCCATCTGTTGGACGGCCGCGGAGATCTGGTCGATGCCGCGGGCCTGCTCTTCGGTGCCCGCGCTGACCTGCTGGATGCACACTTTAACCGCGTCGGACGATTCCGTGATCTGGGCGATCGCGCCGCCAACCTCCCGCAAGCGTCCGCCGCCTTGCTGCGAACGGGCTATGGAGTCTTCAATCAAGGCCGCCGTGTCTTTGGCGGCTTGCGCGCTTTTCTGGGCGAGGTTTCGCACTTCGTCGGCAACCACGGCGAATCCCAACCCGGCTTCGCCGGCGCGCGCGGCCTCCACTGCGGCGTTGAGGGCCAGCACATTGGTCTGAAAGGCTAATTCATCGATCACCTTGATGATCTTGCCGATGCGATCGCTCGACTGCGTAATCTCGCCCATTGAGACGACCATTTCCTCCAGTTTCCGGTTCGCCTGGTTGACTCCGCCGGCCGCCTCTTCCATGAGCGCGGCAGCCGATTTGGCGTTATCCGCATTCGCTTGGGTCATGGAATTAATCTGCACGGTGGAGGCAGAAGTCTCTTCAACCGTGGCCGCCTGCTCAACCGCGCCGGCGGCGATTGCCTGGCTGGCCTCCTCGAGTTGGCTGGAAGCCGTACGGACGCTGGATGCGCCTCCCAGCAATTCCTGCGAGATGGCGCGCAGCGGTTTCACGATGAGGCGCCGGTTCAGCACTTGGAAGCAGCCCACTACGGCCAGCAGCACACTCAGGCCGACGATGGTGATTCTTTCCATGCTGGCCAACACCACCGGATCTCCGGCCATGGGCGCTTTCAGGACGAACGCGCCTTTGATATCGCCGGTCTTCAGGTTCTCCATGGGCGAGCCAAGAGTATCGCGGCCGTTGTGCGTGGCGCTGGTGGCGGGATCGCCGTGACAGCCGAGACAGCCGGCGGTGAGTTTCACGGGCCGCGCGAGAATCAGCGTGTTGGTGGCGGAATCCTCGGCGAAATACTCCGGCCGGCCGGCGGCAAACGCACGGAAAGCTTCGGTGAATTCCTCGGTGTGATTCTTCGGGTCGCGCGCCGGAACGTCCGGCCGCGAAGGAGTCAGAAAAGTAAAGCCTTTGGACTGTGCGACGCCCTTGACCGATTCCCACCCCGCCACAACGGGAATGGTGCGGTATAGCACCGTACTCCGGTAGCCGCCTGCCTGCGCGGCGGCCAGGCCTTGCGTCAGTGCAGAGGTGTTAAAGGCGCCCTGGCCGTGCAATTCGTCCATGTTCGCGGCAACGGTCTCGGCCTGCTGCAGGGTGGAGCTCATCAGCGACCGCAACTCGTTGACGCGGTTGCCGTGCGAAATCAAATAGACGCTGGCGATGGCTCCAGCGGTGGCCAGCACCACTCCGCCGCTGGCGCAGAGAGTATCTTGTTTGCGAGGTTCACGGTGGTCTCCGCGAAGGCAGTTGCCCGCCCCCAAGAGATGCTATCGGTGGGACGATTGGAAAGCTTTAAAGGGGCGGGGGGCGGATCAGTCCTCGTGCTCGTCGTGCGCGGCCTGGACGCCGGCGCCGGCGGTGGCGAACGCGGACATTTCGTCGCGCGTATAGCTGCGCGATTTGGGCTTGGTTTTGTCCTTCTCGCCGGCGTCCGCGGGTTCCACTACAAACGCCTGCACGCGCACCAGTTCGTCCTCTAGGTTGAAGGCGGGAACGGCGCGCAGCGCGGGGACCTGCGCGATGCCGTGCTCGTTCACCACGCATTCCATACCGTTAGAAAGGGGGAAGCGGATGCGAAGATGCTTTTTAACCGTGACCTTCCGCAGGTCGGACAATTTCATCGGTCGGCTTCCTGCAGCGCTTCCTCATTCCCCGACTCGGCGCGGGCGGCCACGCGTTCCTGGCAGGATACGCAGAACTTGGCCCACGGCACGGCGTCCAGCCGTTTGGCGGAGATGGGCTCGTCGCACTCGTAACAGACCCCGTAGGAACCCTGCTCGATGCGCCGCAGGGCGTCCTGGACTTCGCGCAGGAGCTTGATATCCAGGGTGTTGCGATTCAGGAAAATCCATTCCTCGTGGCTTTGCTGGCTAAGATCGCCCTCGTCGTGCGGGTGTTCTTCGCGAGCCAGCACCTGAGCGGCTTTCTGGGCGGACATGCTGTTGCGCACCTCTTCCGCCTTCTTTTCTAGTATTTTTCTATAAGACTCGTATTTGCTTTTCACGCTACTTCTCATTCCACAGGCCACAATAGCCGAACTCATATGACGCCCGCGGGAGCCGAAAAGTTGCAGGATGCGAAGAGCGAGCCAAACTGCGCCGCGTGGGGCAGGACTCCAGTCCTGCGGGCCGACGTCCACGTCGGCCTGTGTGAATCCAGCCAGGGCACAGCTAGGGCTGATTTCGTTGTGCGAAGAACGGGTCCTGGAGGACCCGCGCAGGACTGGAGTCCTGCCCCACCCCCCACCGCGCGATATACTTTTCCGTGATGCTCAACCCGGCCATCTTTCGCGAGTACGATATCCGAGGCGTCGCCGATCCGGAGCTATTGATCGAGCAGGTCATTCGCACAATTCATATCCATCTCATATCCATCGCGAGCGGCTGAATCTAGAGCGATATACGCTGTTTGCCCTGCGCGACGTCGCGCTTAGCGGCGCAAGCAACGAAAGACAACCTCTTTTTGCTTTTTGGAATCATGACGGCGGACTGCGGGCGAAAACCGGCCTTCGAGACTTGTCGGAGAATGATTGAGGAGCTCGGTATACACTAAGGCGGCATGCCGGTGCTACACAAACCGCTCCCTGACGGTCGCGGCTCGGTAAACACGACCGCGCGGGGGTATAATCGAAATCGATAGCGGCCAGTATGGCGACGCGAAACTCGTGTAGCAAAGGAGCGCATCGAATGGAACGAATCTATACCACGTTGGACAAGCCGAACCGCCGGAAACGGACGGGCGCCATTTTCGCGTTAAGCGCGGCAGTTATGGCAGCCGGAGTTATGTCACTCTCCGCACAGACTTTCACCACGCTGGCCAGTTTCGATTATGCGAACGGCGAAGGCCCGGAGGCGGCGGTGATCCAGGGCACCGACGGCAACTTCTATGGGACCACCCAGAGCGGCGGGACCAACGGAGGGGTGGTCTTCAGAATGACCCCAAGCGGTACGCTGACGGCGGCCGGCATCTTCGGCGGCGCCACGGAGGGCGTGATCCCGTTCGCGGGGCTGGTCCAAGCCACCAATGGGGACTTCTACGGGACAACTTATTATGGCGGACTCAACGACGTTGGGACGGTTTACAAATTCACCCTGGGTGGCGCGCTGACGACACTATACAGTTTCTGTTCCGAAAGCGGATGCGCGGACGGCGAATACCCCTACGCCGGCCTGATCCAAGCCACCAATGGCGATCTCTACGGGACCACCAGCAACGGCGCCACCGGCGGCACGATTTACAAGATCGCTCCCGGTGGCGCGTACACGACGGTGTACAGGTTCTGCGCCCTCAGCGGGTGCCCGGATGGCAAGACCCCCATCGGCGGGATCATCCAAGCCACGAGTGGGGACTTCTACGGGACCACGTACTACGGCGGCGCCAACGGGCTTGGTACGGTCTACAGAATCACCCCGGGCGGCACGCTGACGACGCTGCACAGTTTCTGCGCGCATAGCGGATGCCCGGACGGCCAGAACCCCTACGCTGTGCTGGTCCAGGGCACGGATGGGGACCTCTATGGTACAACCCAGTCGGGCGGGGCCAACGCCGCCGGGACGATTTTCAAAATCACGCCGGGCGGGAAGCTGACGACGCTATACAGCCTCTGCTCCCTGAGCGACTGCGCGGACGGCGATACGTTGGACGCGGGGCTGATCCAGGGCACGGACGGCAACTTCTACGGCACGACCATACAGGGCGGGGCCAACCGTCAAGGCACGGCGTTCCGGATCACCCCGGATGGCGCGCTGACGACGTTATACGCCTTCTGCTCCCTAAGCGGCTGCGCGGACGGCAACGCACCCTTAGCCGGTTTGTTCCAAGGCACCGACGGCAGCTTCTACGGGACCACCGATGGGGGCGGGACCAGCGAAGCCTGCGGTTTCAGCCCGTGCGGTACGGTTTTCAGGTTAGCCGTGGGGTTGGGACGGTTTGTGCAAACCGAGCCTACTTCCGGCCAGGTGGGAACGACGGTCAAGATACTGGGGAACAAACTGGCCGGGGCGACCAGCGTCAGGTTTAACGGCGCGGCGGCGGCGTTCACGGTGGTGAGGCCTTCGGAAATCACGGCCACGGTGCCCGCCGGCGCGACTACGGGCACCGTCGAGGTGGTGACGCCGGGCGGCACGTTGTTGAGCAATGTGCAGTTCCGTGTGCCTTAGGAGACGGCGGAAAAAGGGGCGCCAGACCGCTCCCTCACGGTCGCGGCTCGGTAAGCTGCCGCGAACAAGCTACTTGATCTGATCGACGGTGGCCATCAGACCGACGTTGTCGTTTGAGACGTCCGTCGAAGTCGACACAAAGTCGATTGTGGCTCCCTTCTTCAGGGTCAAACCGCTGACGTTGAAATTCTGATAGTCGCCGAAGAACGTCAAGCTGTTTGTAAACAGCACGGTCGTCTGGTTTTCGTATATCGCAACGGTCACGTTGGGCAGGTTCAAGTCCAATCCCTGGAACTGCCCGAAGATCCAGTACTTGCCGGACGCCGGAGCCGTCCAGCGCACTACCGCCACGTTGGCCTCCGCGGCCAGGTAAAGCATATTGTCCGGTACAATGATGGTCAAATATTGCTCTGTGTACGGCGATGTGTTTAGCGCCACGGCGACTGCGTTTGGATAGGTCCCGCCATTAAACCAGCAGGGGCCGTTGGTGAAGCAGGCAGCCTCTATCGTAAAGGGCGTGAATATGCCGCCCAGCGACGGTTCAGAGCCCAAGGTCCACGCGCCGTCGGGGTTCGCGGTTGCCGAGAACCCTTGAAGCGCGTCCCATGAGGCGCTGACAATATCGTAAGGCTGGCTGGTGGTCGCGGTTCCGGACGGCGTCACGACCTTGACGGTACCAGTGCTGGCGGCGAGCGGCACCAAGGCTATGATCGACTCGGGCGAGTCCACCAGGAACGGCGCCTTCTTGCCGTCGAATGTGACGGAAGTTGCGCCGGTGAAGTTCGTTCCCGCGATGTAGACGGGCGATCCGGCCGCTGAAAGCTGTGGATTGAAGCTGGTAATGGTGGGCGCCTGCGCGTAGCCGGCCGCCGCCAAGGAAACTCCCAGAAAAACGATTTTCGTCCGTTTATAAAACCGCATGTGCTTCTGCATTGTGGCAATCCCTTTCAAACTTTAGTCATTATGGCGGCGCAGGCCCCACGGAACACAACGTAGACAGGGTGAGTTTGGGGTGACTCACCCCCGATTTATAAGGGCTTAGGCGCCGATGATACAATTGGCTGGAGCGCGGCTCTTGCCGCTTTACGTTTGTAACTGTTGATCGACAAGGAGCTGGGAGAAAGTGCCGGACGCGAACCCGGTCCCGAACGAGGCCGTGCGCGCGCAACTCGACCGCATCCTGCTGTGGCAGGGCTTCGCGGATAGCCCGCAACTCGGCCGCTTCCTGCGCCACGTGGTCGAGCAAAAACTGAGCGGGAATGGCGCGGCCATCAAGGAATACTCCGTGGGGCTGGAAGTGTTCAACCGCACCACTTCGTTCGATCCCAAATCGGATTCCATCGTGCGCAGCGAAGCGCGGCGGTTGCGCAGCAAGCTCGCTGAATACTACGGGGCCGAGGGCGTGGGCGACCCGCTGCGGATCGACGTGCCGAAGGGTGGTTATCTTCCCGTGTTTGCGGTACGGAATGGGGCTGTTACCGAAGCGCCGGCGGCGGAAGCGCGCGGCCCGGCCGGGAGAACCGTGCGACGCGGGCGCATCGCCGCCTGGGCGGGATTAGCCTCGATAGCCCTGGCGGCGGCTTACTATCTGCAAACGCGTAAGGCGAAGCCGCCCGCGGTGCATGTCCGCCATACGGTGGCGGTGCTGGGCTTCGACAATCTATCGGGGCGCCCCGGCGACGCCTGGCTCTCCGGGGCGATTTCCGGAATGTTGACCACGGAGTTCGCCGCCGACGGAGCGCTGCGCACGATTCCGGGCGAGGATGTGGCCCACATGCAAAAGGATCTGGGCCTCGGCCGCATGGATGCGCTTTCGCGCGACACGGTGGAGCGGATTCGCCGCTATCTGGACGCGGATTTCCTGGTGGGAGGGGGCTATACCGTCCTGACCGCCGCGGGGAACCGGGGACAAACGTCAATGCGGCTGGACTTGCGTGTGCAAAGCGTCCGCACGGGTGAGACGATCGGGGCCGTCGCGGAGACGGGCGCCCAGGACGATCTGTTCGATCTGGTTTCCAGGGCCGGGGCGCAACTGCGCCAGTCCTTGGGCGCCCAGCCCCTGTCGGCGGCCGATGCCGGCGCCCTACGGAAAGCGGAGCCCTCTACGCCGGAGGCCAAACGCCTGTATTACGAAGGTTTGGGCCGAATGCGGGATTACGACTGGGCGCGCGCCAGGGATTTGCTGACAAAAGCGGTGCAAAGCGATCCCACGTTCCCGTTAACCCACGCGGCATTGTCCGCAGTCTGGGGCGAGTTGGTCTATACGCAGAAATGCCGCGAAGAGGCCAAGACGGCCTTCGACCTCTCACCCAATCTACCGCATGAGGAGAGACTGCTGGTGGAAGCGGAATTTCGCGGGGCCAGCGGAGATTGGGGCGGGGCCGAGCGGATTTATGCGGATCTCTTCCACAGCTTTCCGGACAATGTGGGTTACGGACTGGCGTTGGCTGGTGCGCAAGAGCGGCAGCAAAAGCTGCAAGCGGAGCTGGCGTCAATCGAGACCCTCCGCCGGCTGCCGCACCCGCCAGGCGACGACCCGCGCATCGATTTGGCGGAAGCCGCGGCATACCGCGCCTTGGGAAAGTACCGGGAAGCGCTGCCGATGTTCGAGAAAGCGGAGCAAAAAGCCCGGTCCCAGGGTGCGCGCGGGTTGTTGTGGCACGCCCTGCACCAGAAAGCGGAAGACCTCGAAGCGCTCGGCCAGCATCCGCAGGCACGCGCGGCCAGCCTGGAAGCACGCCAGATCTGCGCGTGGCTGGGCGACCGGATTTGCGTGGCGCGCTCGCTGGCCCGGCTCGGCATGCTGGACGCGGCCACGAACCTTAAGGAGGCCGAGCGGCAATTTCAGGCTTCCTACGAAATCGCGCAACGGGAGGGCAGCTTTTACGCGGCGAACGCTCTGAGCAACCTGGGGGCTATCCTGCAGATGGAGGGCGAGTACGCGCGCGCCGAGCGCGCGCTGGGCGAGGCCGCGACGGCGGTTGAAGAGGCGCATGACAAGCCATTTCTGGTGCGGGTGACCATCAATCGCGGCAACCTGCTGTACGGGGAGGGCAAGCTCCGCGCGGCGGAAGGCATGTACCGCAAGGCCATCGCCGTCGTGGGCGAGGGCGACGACAAAACGTGGCTGCCGGCCTCTCTCACCGACCTGGCCCAGGTTCTGGAACTGGAAGGCGAGCTTGCGGAATCCATGAAGTGCCGCCAGCAGGTGCTGGCGTTATCCCGCGCGTCACGGACGAGCGCGGCGAGTGTTCTGGCTGAAATTGCCGGCCTTTTATGTATACGAGGCGATGTGGGAGCCGCGCGGCAAACGCTCGACCAGGCCGAAGCGGAAGCCGGAAAAGCGGGCGTAAGCGATTTTCCGGCACAAAGCGCCGCCTTCGCCGAGGTAGCGCTCGCGGAAGGGCGCGCCGCCGTGGGCGAGACGCTGGCGCGCCGGGCAGAGGAGCGCGCGAAGGCTGAGAACCGGCCCGATGGCGCATCCGAGGCCTGCGAAGTGCTGGCTCGCTGCCTGCTGGCGGAAGGAAGAATATCCGACGCGCAGGCGGGCATAGGACGCGCCCAGAGCTACTTGGGGGCGCGCAAGGCGGCCGATTCGCTTTTCAACATTTCGATTACGGGCGCACGGGTGCAAGCGGCCACGGCCGGCTATAGAGATCGCGCCAACGTGAACGCGGCCATTCGCAGCTTGGATGCGGCTATCGCCGAAGCGCGCCGAAGTAGATTTGCAGGTGTGCCGCTGGCGGCGCGTCTCGCGCGCGGAGAGATTCGCATGAGATCCGGCCGCGTCGGCGAGGGGCGCGCGGAGTTGAGGGCGCTGGCGAAAGAAGCGGCGGCAAAAGGTTACGGACTGCTGGCGCGGAAGGCGGCGGAAGAGAGCGAGGCCGGTGAAGACGCGCGCTGACGCGATGGCGGCCTGGGAGGCCGCCGGCAGGCCACGGGCCTGCGCCACGAAGCTTCACTTTTTCAGCACCTTATCTACCGCCTTCGCCAACTCGCGGAACTCTTCGTGCGCGGCTGAATTGGGCGCGTACTCCGCCACCGTCAGGCCGCTCGCAACGGCCTCCGCCACCACGATCCGCTGGCCGATGGGCGGCAGCACTTTCTTGCCCATGCCTTTCAGGGAAGAAGCCAACCCGCGCCCGAGATTGGTGGACATCAGCACTTTGGAAGGCACGAAACGGATGCGCGGTTTCTTTGAGCGGCGCTCGGCGCGCGCCTTCAGCGCCAGCGAGAGCGCCTCCTTCAGCGCGAACAGATCGAGCGGCGAGGGTCCGCAGGGCAGCAACATGAGGTCGGCGGCCATGGCCGCTTCATAGGCCATTTCGGGGGCGCCCGGCGGCGTGTCGATCAGCACGATGTCGGCTTCCTTTTCAGCTTGCCGCGCCCGCGTCCGCAACGCGGCCGGCCCGCCTTCCACCTTTTCGACCACACGCGCCAACATGCCGTCGCCCTGCTCGGCCCACGCCACCAGGCTGTGCTGCGGATCGGCGTCGAGCAACCGCACGGTCCGCCGCATGGCGGCGAACTCCGCCGCCAGATTCCCGGCGATCGTGGATTTTCCGATTCCGCCCTTGCGTCCGGCGACGGCAATGATGGCCATAGAACGCTACTGTAGCGCGATATAGTGCTTGGCGTGATACAGACGGGCGGAGCCGTCCGCCGCCACCACCACCTGTAAGGGCCGCGGCTGCTTCAAGTCAGCCTGGCGCTGCGCCGTGCAGTCGGCCACGGGCGCGCCGGCTTGATTGTAGAGCGAAAACTTGCCGGGCGCGTCCACGCCCGTTCCAGGCAGGCTCCAGCCGAAGCCGTAGCTGCCCACGGTTATCTTGTTCCCGCACAGCGTGAGATCGCCTTCGGTGATCACCATCCCCACGTACTTGGCCGTGATGCCGGCGGCGTATCCGGTAGTGTCGATGAGGGCGAACACCGCGCGCGCGCCGGCGGGCGTCTTCACCAGGATGGCGTTGCGCGGCTTTTCCGTGGGGATGGCGTTGCCCTCCAGGTAGAAATCCTTGGGCACGGCCGAATCGAAGGCCTTGCCGGTTACCACTTCGAACTTCTGTGCCAGGGCGCATTGGCACGCGGCGCCGGACACCACCGTAACGGCCGCCAACCACAATCCGAATCGAGATTTTCGCATACCACCTCGGGGGGTATTGTAACGCGTGGACACGCGAAGACGTGTTCTTATGAGCACCGGTGTTCCCTTCGGAAACTTCTCTGGCGCCAGAAAAGCTTCGAGGGCAGGCGGCCTGCGAGGCCGCCGCAGGCTGCGAGCCTGCCCCACTTACAATACCTGGAGAATACTAAGATAGGTGTATGACTCGACCATCCATTGCACTCGCTTCGCTGGCCGTTCTGGGACTCGCGGCCGGCGTGTACGCCCGGTCCCGCCGCGCCGAGGATCTGGTGGACCGCGTCCAAGGCGTACGCGTCTTGAGCCGCCTGCCTTGCGACGGCTCCACGAATCCGCAGGAAGATTTGAAACTGGAAACCGCGTTTTCGCCGGGAGGCTGGCAGCGGTCATTCCACCTGGACGTCTTCGAGAGCCAATACTGCAAGCGTCTGGACCTGTATTTCTTCTGCGTGATGCACGGCCATGCGCGTTGGAAGCACGAATGGGCGCAGGATAGCCAGGGCACACCCGGTCCGCCAAGGTATTGGCTCAACGCCTGCTCGTCGTGGGGATCGAAGGACGCTCAGGAGTACATCCTGAGCGGGTGGTACCAAGAGGGCGCGGCCGACCGGAAACTAGCGTGGAAGCAGGCCGCCATCAAACAGGTTTCCGCGACGCCCGAGGTTTACGAATTCACCGATGCGAACGGCGGGACGGCGCGGGTGGAAATCAAGCGGAAGTAGGAGGGGCGGACCTGTCTCTGAAAGCTCCGCCCCCGTTTTCTTACGAGCGTTTAGTGCCCTTCACCGTACCGGCGCCTTCCGGCCCCTTGTACTTGCCGTCGAATTTGTTGCCGCTGACGGTGCCCTCGGTGGTATAAGTCGTGTCATTCACCACCACCTTAAACGAAAATGCGTTGCCGTCCAGCTTGGCATCGACTAGGGGGAGTTCGCCGGCATCCCCGCTCAGGGTCCCGCTGAGCTTGCCGCCATCGTCCTTGACGGTTAGGGTCCAGTTCATGGGTTGCCCGGCGTCGTCGGTGCTCACGACGTCCCATGTCCCCACCACCGCGTTGTCGGCCGCCCATGCAGCCACCGACGCGAAAAGCAGGATCGTCAGAAACAGAGTTAGTGTGCGTGTCATTTGCTTACCTCTCCCGAAACGGAAATTACAGTAGTCTCCGGAGCGGCCTGGTTCTGGCGCAACGGAGCGCTTCCATATAGCATAACGCAGCATACCGCAAGTCGCGTTTGACTTTTGCGGTGGCCGGTGGGCAGGCTCGCAGCCTGCGCGGGCCTCGCAGGCCCGCTCCGCGCGCCGGCGACCGCAGGAGTGCGGTCGCGGCAGCATCGAAAGCCTCCGGTAGGCGACTGAGAATACGGTCGGGCGGCCTGCGAGGCCGCCGCAGGCTGCGAGCCTGCCCCACAACTCGGCTTTCATGCGCATTTGGTGGGCCGCCGCGGCCCATGGAGACAGGCACGAGTGCC
>Ga0181526_10000937_pt1 | contig 29387 bp, 27 predicted proteins | sample PEATcosm2014_Bin_35_FD_119750 | JGI IMG/M metagenome (GOLD analysis project Ga0181526, IMG submission 119750) | Peatland microbial communities from MTU Mesocosm Facility, Houghton, MI, USA - PEATcosm2014_Bin06_30_metaG | ecosystem: Environmental > Terrestrial > Soil > Wetlands > Peat | place...
CAGCAGGTTCGCCATGGTGCCTGAACGTTCGGCAAGCCGGGGAAAGAGCAGCCAGACCTTCTCGATCGTCCACGGCTCGGCGGCGCGGCTTCGGTCGGCGGCCGTCGCCAGTAGATTTTCCAAGGCCGTAAGATTGGGAAACACCTGCCGCCCCTCCGGCACCAGACCGATGCCGAGCTTGGCCACCCGATAGGACGGCAGTTGGCGAATTTCTGCGCCGGCAAAACGGATCGAGCCGGCCGCGGCCGGCGTCAACCCCATGATCGAGCGCACGGTCGTAGTCTTGCCCATGCCATTGCGCCCCATGAGCGACACCATTTCGCCGGGCGCGACCGAAAGCGACATGCCGAACAGCACGCGGCTCAGCCCGTAACTGGTCTCAACGTCACGCAATTCGAGGAGCGGCGAGCCATCGGCGTCAGCCATGCGGTGTCCCCTGCGCCGCTCGTTCTTGTTCGCCGAGATAGGCTTGTTCGCCGAGATAGGCTTGGCGTACTGCAGGATCGGACTTGATCGCGGCCGCGTCGCCGGTGGCAATGATGCGGCCATAGACCAAAACGCTGATCCGATCCGCCAGCGCAAAGACGGCATCCAGGTCGTGCTCGATCAGAATGATCGTGAGACCACCTTTGAGTCGACGCAGCGTTTCGACCAGGCGCGAGGATTCGTCCGGTCCCATCCCGGCCATCGGTTCGTCGAGCAGCAGAAGCCGCGGCTCGGTGACGAGCGCCATCGCGATCTCGAGCTGGCGGCGCTCGCCGTGGCTGAGATCGGCGACCAGCATATCGGCGCGTGCGGCAAGGCCGAGGCGTTCGAGTGCGGCCTGCGCCGGTCGGCGCAGCGCGGGCTCGCTCCGCGCGTCGCGCCAGAATCGGAACGAGTGGCCAGCATGAGCCTGGACCGCCAGCGCCGCATTGTCGCGCGCGGTTAAATCGGCGAACAACGAGGTGATCTGGAATGAGCGCGCAAGCCCAAGCTGGCTCCGCCGATAGACCGGCAGCATCGTGATATCGCGACGATCGAAAACGATCCGCCCGCCGTCCGGGGCTATCTCGCCGGTCAACTGACCGATCAGCGTGGTTTTGCCGGCGCCGTTCGGACCGATGATCGCGTGCAGTTCGCCGGTCGGTACCGCAAACGAAATGGCGTCGGACGCCGTTACGCCGCCGAAGCGTTTGGTCAAGGCCTCGACTTCGAGCAGGACGTCAGCCACGGCGCCCTCCGCCGATCAGCCCGTCAAGTCCGCCATTGAGGTAAATCGCGACAAACAACAGCATCGGTCCGAGAATGAGATCCGGGAATTCGGTCACGCGGGACAGTGCCTCGTCGAGAAGCAAAAACGTCATGGCCCCGATCAGCGGCCCGAAAATCGCCTGCATTCCGCCGAGCACGGCCATCACGATGAGATCACCGGAACGGGTCCAGTGCATCATGGCCGGACTGATGAAATCGGTATGATTGGCGAGCAAGGCGCCGGCGAGGCCGCATATCGCGCCGGCGATCACAAAACAAACGAGCTTGTAACGGAACGTCGGAAATCCAATGGCGCGCATGCGCCGCTCGTTCGAGCGCGCGCCGCGGATGACAAGACCGAAACGCGAATTGACCAGACGCCAGACGAAGTACATGACGGCCAGGAGCAGCGCCAGACACAGGTAATAGAACAGCGTCTTGTTGTTGAGGTCGATGAGGCCGCCGAACGAACTGCGGCGATAGATCGTCAATCCGTCGTCGCCGCCGTAGCGGTCGAGGCCGATAGCGACGTAATAGGCCATCTGTGCAAAAGCGAGCGTGATCATGATGAAATAAACGCCGCGGGTGCGCAGGCTCAGCGCTCCGACGATCAGCGCATAGAGCGCCGATACCGCGATCGCTGCCGGCCATTGCACGAAGCCCGAGCCAATGCCTTCCTTCGCCAGGATGCCGACCGCATAGCCGCCGATGCCGAGATAGACCGCATGGCCGAAACTGACCATGCCGCCGAAACCCATGATCAGATTGAGGCTGAGCGCCGCCAATGCGAGAATAATGACGCGCGTGAACAGAGTCATCGCAAAGCTGTCGCCGGTCAGTGCCGCATAGACCGGCACCAGCGCGAGCACGACGAGCAGGCCGGTATTGACGGTTTGACGCAGGCCGAAGGCGCCGCCGCGCCTAGGATCTGGCGGTCGCGTCATTTGCTCGCCGCCGGGAACAGGCCTTCGGGGCGCACGCTCAGGACGAGCGCCATCAAGAGATAGATCAACATCGAGGACAGCGAGCGGCCGAGGCTCGATGCGGCGCTTTCGTTCAGATAGGCGTGCAGCAGGTCCGGCAGGAAGGCACGCCCGATGGTGTCGACCAGACCGACAAGCAGTGCCGCAACAAATGCGCCGCGGATCGAGCCGATGCCGCCGATGGTGACGACGACGAAGGCCGAGATCAGAATATTCTCGCCCATGCCGATCTGCACCGTGAGGATCGGTGCTTGCATCAGTCCGGCAAATCCCGCGAGCGCTGCGCCAAGACCGAAAATCAGCGTGTACAGGAGCTTTATGTTGACGCCGAGGGCGCCTACCATTTCGCGGTTGGAAGCGCCGGCGCGGATCAGCATGCCGAGCCGCGTGCGCATAACGAGGACATAAAGGAAGAAAGCCACCGCGAGCGTCGCCCCGATGATGACAAGGCGATAGAGCGGATAGAACAGGCCCGGAAGAATCTGAACGGCGCTGAGCATTTCGCTCGGCAGTGACAGCGTCAGACCACCCGGTCCCCAAATAAGCCGCACCAGTTCGTTGAAAAACAGCAACAGGCCGAAGGTTCCCAGAACGTGATCGAGATGGCCGCGTCCATAGAGCCGCCGTATCGCGATCGCTTCGAGTGCCATGCCGACCACGAGCGAACCGCAGATCGCGAGGATGGCGCCGAGCACAAAACTGTCCGTCCACGCCGCGAAAGTGGCCGCCAAATAGGCGCCGATCATGTAAAGCGAGCCATGCGCCAGATTGACCAGATCCATGATGCCGAAGATTAGCGTCAGCCCGGCCGCCAACAGGAACAGCAGCATGCCGAGCTGAACGCCGTTGAGGATTTGCTCAATGAAATACAGCATGGCCTTTAAAGCGTAACGGTCACGCCCGCGCCTGTCGCGGACATGACCGTCTTATCAGAATTTCGGCAATCGAGGCGCGCCCGGCCGGAGCAAGTCCGCCCGCAATGCGCCGCCGGCGAACCGGTCCTTGATTATTTCATCATGCACTTATCGTGGAACTTGTCCTGGTCGTTCTCCACGATAGTGGCCACCGTGTGCAGGGCGAAGCTGCCGTCGGCGTTCTTCACCGCGTCCTGCAGATAGAAGTTCTGGATCGGAATGTGGTTATTGCCAAACTTGAAGTTGCCGCGCACCGACTTGAAATCGGCCTTTTCCATCGCCTTGCGCAACCCGTCCTTATTGGCGAGGTCGCCTTTGACCGCTGTCACCGCGGCATCGATCAGGCCGACCGCGTCATAAGTTTGCGCGCCGTAGAACGACGGCGAGGTTTTGTATTTCGCTTTATAGTCGGCGACGTATTTCTTGTTGGCGTCGTTGGGCAGATCGTTGACCCATTCCTGCGCGCCGGGAATGCCGACCGCGAGGTCCTTCAGGCGCGGCAACGACAGGTCGTCGATGGTGAAGGCGGTGTAGAGCGGGATCTGGCCCTTCAGGCCCGCTTGCACATACTGAGTGATGAACTGAATGCCAGCGCCGCCCGGATAGAACGCGAAGATGGCATCGGGCTTGGCTTCGCGCGCCTTCGACAATTCGGCGGAGAAATCGAGCTGGTCGGGCCAGCGGGTGAGTTCCTGGCCCACGATCTGGCCCTTGAACGTCGTCTGCACGCCCGCCAGCATGTCCTTGCCGGCGGCATAATTCGGCCCCATCAGGAAGGCGGTCTTAACGCCCTTCTGGTTCATATAAAGCCCGACCGAGGCTGGCGTCTGGTCGTTGTTCCACGACGTCGAGAAAACATAAGGCGAGCACAATTCGCCCGCCAATTGCGAGGGACCGGCATTGGTGACGACCGTCACAGTCTTGGAATCGACAAGCGGCTTCAGCGAAGCGAGCAAGACATTCGACCAGATATAACCGACGACAAAGTCGACCTTGTCGGACTCGATCAGTTTCTGCGTCTTCTGCACGCCGACGTCGGGCTTGAGCTGATCGTCCTCATAGATGACTTCGACGGGAAGCCCGCCGAGCTTGCGGCCATGCTGATCAAGCCCAAGCTCGAAAGAGTTCTTCATGTCGTTGCCGATTGCGGCGACCGGGCCCGAGAAGGTCGAGATGAAACCGATCTTCACGCTTTGCTGGGCCTGTGCGGCGGCCGGTACAGCGCATAGCGCAGCTGCGGCGGCCGCAATGATCTTGGTTCTGTTCATGGCTCTCCCCCCCCCCTTTGGTTTGGCACCCTGCTCGGGGCCGCCGTATGTCGCCGAGCGGTCATCCGATATGACCGGGCGTCGCCATGCGGATCAAGCTCACGGTAAGACTATGCCATTCACAGGGACGGCGGCAAATTGGCCCAGGCGTCCGCCCCATCAGGGTTGGTCACCCGGCCGCTTCATGGTCAGGTCACGGGTAAATTAAAGATCGTCCGCAACCCGAAGCCCGCGGCGAATGCCACCAGCGCCGCGCTCATGCCGATCAAAAAGGCCTCGAGCCCGGAGCGCAACCAGCCCGTGGACGACCAGCGGCTCTTGACGGCGCCGACGCCGAAAAAGGTCAGGCCGGTCGCGATCACGCAGGCAACGAAGCCGCCCGCCAAAAGGTAGCTCAAAAGCGGGACGCAGCCGCATAAAATGAAGGCCGCAAATGTGTTCAACCCCGCCAGCACCGGCGAGCGTCGCGTCGGCGACAGACCATATTCCTCGGTCGCCATCGTCTTCGCCCACAACACCAGGTCGGCAGTAATTACGGCAACGACCCGCTCCAAGTCGTCGCCCGAAAAACCCTTCGCCGAGAATATCTGCCTGATCTCCTCGCGCTCGCCGTCCGGCACCAGCGCAATATGCTTGCGCTCGATCGCTAGCACACGATCGTAATCGTCGGCTTCGGACTTGGTACCGATATAATTACCGGCGGCCATGGCAAAGCCGTCGGCCAAGAGGTTCGCAAAACCGAGGATAAGGAGAACGGCCGCAGAAAGATCTGCGCCGACGACACCCGCCACGATGGCGAAGGTCGTGACCGCGCCATCGATGCCGCCGTAAATCCAGTCGCGCAGATAATTGCTGCGCGGCCCGCGCGCGAGGCGATCGCGTATCGCCTCTGCAGAGTGGCTGTGCTCCAGAACGACTGCCATGTGCTTCCTGTTGCGTTGCAATTGCTGGAACGCAGATCGTTGGGCGTCGGGCTCCTGCCTACAACAACAGTTACCGGCGCCCGTTGACACAGATCAATACAAGCTTCCGCCGCAGGCGGTACTTCATTGACGAACGGTAGATTAGATCTGAAACAAATTTTCCGGCGTCGCGGCCCGCCGGAGGTTTTAAAAAGCGGCGAGAAGAAACGATGACTGTCAATCGACAAGCGCGGCGGATCGAGGCCGTCGGCAATGTGTTGAAATTTCCGGTGTCGTCGACCCATGTGGCGGCGCCCGGATCGAGTTTTAAGAAATATTGGTTTGCCGGCGCGGTGCTGTTGTTCGCCGCTATCGGCGGGACCGGCGTCGTGTTGTGGTCGCTCAGCCAAAATAGCGCCGGGGCTGCGATCGCAGCCGCCGGCGCTCAGCCCTCCGGCGCGAGTAGTCGCCAAGCCGCTGTACCCGCCGCCGCACGCCATCATCGGCATGTGCGGGAGCGCTCCCCGCACGTCTTGGCGCGTGCCGGCGGCAACGGCTGATCGGCTCGGCAATGACCAAGCCCATTCCCGACAAAGCCGAGGTCGCGGTCGAATATCCGGACAAGCTTTATATCGGCACCTTTGCACATACTGCGCGCTTCGACGCGCATCTCGATGAAACGGGAATTGCGCTGACCCTCGATCGCCCCGGCCCCGACGACGAGCGCAAATCGGTGCACATGCACTTTCACTACGCGCTGTTCGCCGAGATGTTGCGCGATCTGGCAAGGACGGTCACGGCGCTGCCGCCCGATGACCCGCATCGCGCCGCCCTGTGCGACGCCGCCAAGGCGCTTTATCGCGCGCTCGAAGGCGGTGCGGCGGGAAATACCGTCAAATCAAATTGAGTTGCGGGCCGCCTGGCGGCTCGCTCCCGAACCTGTTGGCATCGGGAGTGCCTTCCTGATATTGCCAGTATAGCAATAAGAAAATGCCGATGCCGGTACACGCCAAGAGGAGCCACCAACCCGTGCGGTCGGTGTCGTGAAGCCGGCGCGCTGCTACCGCGAAAGTCGGCAGCAGCAAGGCAAGCGTCACTAGCGTATTGAGCGGCGCGTTTGCCGGGGAAAGACCGCCGTGATTGACGAAAATCGCGGCGTCCAGAAACTCACTTGCGACGGCCGCCAATACCGTGAACAGGACCCAAAACCAATATTCCGACCGGCCGGCGCGGCCGGAGAAATTGATGTAGTTCAGAAATCCCGCCGCGATCGCTTGTCCGAAACTCACGGCAACCCTCCGTTCACAGCCTCGCACAGGTTGAGATGCTGGCTCGCAACCCGGAAGCTTAGCTGGCCGAGTTGACAGTAATGTGTTAGCCGCGGCTTTGCGCGCGTGAACGGTGGTATCAAAATAAGCAGTGAAATAATGGCACGACAGATCGAACTCGGTTTGGATACCTTCGGCGACATTACCACCGGCCCCGACGCCCAGCCGCACACGCATGCCCACGTCATCCGCGACGTCATCGAACAAGGCGTGCTGGCTGACGACGTCGGCGTCGACGCGTTTGGCGTCGGCGAGCATCACCGCGCCGACTTTGCGGTGTCGAGCCCCGACATGGTGCTCGCGGCCATCGCCGGACGCACGAAGCGGATCTGGCTCGGCTCGGCCGTTACGGTTCTCAGTTCCGACGATCCCATCCGCGTGTTCCAGCGCTTCTCGACGCTCAATGCCGCTTCGAACGGCCGCGCCGAGGTGACGCTCGGCCGCGGCTCATTCATCGAGTCGTTCCCGCTGTTCGGCTATGAGCTCTCCGACTACGAAAAGCTGTTCGAAGAAAAGCTCGATCTGTTCGCCGCGCTGCTTCACGGCGGCCCCGTAGATTGGAACGGCACGACACGCCCACCCTTGAACAAGCAGCCCGTCTTTCCGCCGATCGAGAGCGGCACACTCAGGGCTTGGATCGGCGTCGGCGGCAGCCCGGAATCGGTGGTGCGCGCCGTGCGCTATGATCTGCCGCTGATGCTCGCTATCATCGGCGGCGATCCGAAGCGCTTTTTGCCCTATGTCGATCTCTATCGCCGCGCCTATGCGCAGGTCGGCAAGCCGATGAAAGAAATCGGCGTGCATTCACATGGCTACGTCGCCGCGACCGACGAATTGGCGCGCGAGGAACTATGGCCCGACTATAAACGCATGCGCGACCGCATCGGTTCGGAACGCGGCTGGCCGCCGATGACTCGCGCCGAATTCGACAACGAAGCCGACCACGGCTCGCTCTATGTCGGAGCGCCGGAAACCGTCGCGCGGCGGATCGCCGCGACCGTCAAGGCACTCGGGCTACAACGCTTCGACATGAAATATTCCGCCGGCACGCTATCGCATGAAAAGATCATGCGTTGCATCGAGCTGTTCGGTGAGAAGGTGATGCCGATGGTGCGAGACATGGTGGTGTGAACGCGCGAACGCACATCAAGGCCGTTCCGCAAGACGCGAACCCGGCGCCAAGCCCTGCCGCCGATGCCGCAGGGTGCGCGCACAGACGAGCCCGATGGCGATCATCACCACCGCTCCGAACATGAGCGATGCGCGAGTGCCGACATGACCGAAGGCGAAGCCGTAATAGACCGGGCCGATCGCCTGGCCGGAAAAAAACGCGCAGGAATGCAGCGACAGCGCGGTGCCGCGGGCGGTCTGGGTGAGTTCGGTAACATGGAGCTGGATGCAGGTGTACAGCATGTAGAAGCCGATGCCGAACACGACAAAGATCGCGGCTTGCGTGTACCAGTTGAAATTCAGCGCGATCAGAACGAAGGCTATCGCCGCAAAGCCCGCGCCGGTCAGCATCAGCTGCCGCTCCTTCACCCGCTGCACCAAGAGCGGCACGGCCAGCGAATACAGAATGCCGCCAAGCCCGAAGCCCGCGATCACGATACCGGCGTAAGACGAGCGGGTTTCACCCGCCGCCAGCAGCAAGAGCGCCACATAGGGAAACATGCCGTGGATGACGATGCCTTCGAAGAACACCGAGCCGAAGCAATATTTGGCACGCGGATCGGACAGCACGCCGTGGAATCCGGCGACGATCGAGGCGAGATTGAAGGGCTTTGGCGGCGCGGCGCGCAAGCCGCGGAACGCAAAATAAGCGATCACGGCGGTGACGAGACCGAACGAGCCGATCGAGAAGAAAACGCCGCGCCAGCCCAACAGGTCGCCGATCACACCCGAAATAGTGGCGCCGATCAGATTGCCGGTCAGCGCCACCGCCAATAGGCGGCCGATCGCGACCTGACGCTGATGCACCGGCACGAGATCGCCGACCATCGCCATGCCCACTGGGTAGATGCCGCCGGCCAGCATGCCAGCGATGACCCGCATCGCCACCAGGACTGAAAAATCGGTGGCGAAGGCACAGACCAGCGTCGTTGTCACGACGACGGCAAGGCTCAAGGTCATCAGCCTGGTCTTGCCGAAAATATCGCCGATCGGGCCGAGCACCGGCTGCACGAAGGCGTAGGGAAAGGTAAACGCGGTCGACAGCAGCGCCGCGGTTTTGACGTCGATGCCGAGATCAAGGGCGATCTTCGGCACGATCGGATCGACGGCGCGGGTGAACAGCGTCGAGGCAAAGACGACGAGACTGACGACGCGGAGGACGGGCGGAATGGCGGACCTCGTGTCGCGGCGAGTAAGAGAAGGCTGGCTTGGCGTTAGCTCTTTTTCGCCAGCGCGTCGAATTGCATCAATCGCTCGAGCAATGCAGGCAAGTCCTTGAGCGGAATCATATTCGGCCCATCGGACGGCGCCTTGTCGGGGTCCTGATGGGTCTCGATGAAAACGCCGGCGACGCCGACCGCGACGGCGGCGCGGGCCAAGACCGGCACGTATTGCCGTTCGCCGCCCGACGAGGTGCCCTGCCCGCCCGGCTGCTGCACCGAATGCGTCGCATCGAAGATCACCGGCGCGCCGATTTTCTCCAGCACCGGCAGCGCCCGCATGTCGGAGACGAGCGTGTTGTAGCCGAACGACACGCCGCGCTCGGTGACCAGCACATTGCCATTGCCGGCACCGGTGATCTTGGCGACGACATTGGCCATGTCCCACGGCGCGAGGAACTGGCCCTTCTTGACGTTGACGACCCGGCCGGTCTTCGCGGCGGCGATCAGGAGATCGGTTTGCCGGCACAAGAACGCGGGGATTTGCAACACGTCCGCTACTTCGGCGACGCGCGCGCATTGGTCAGGCTCATGCACGTCGGTCAGCACCGCCACGTGAAGTTTCTCACGCAATTCCGCGAATATCGCGAGCGCCATGTCGAGCCCGATGCCGCGCGCGCTCGCGGCACTGGTGCGGTTAGCCTTGTCGAACGAGGTTTTGTAGACGAAGCCGAGCTTGAGCTTGGCGGTGATTTCCTGCAACGCCGCCGCCATCTCGAAGGCATGCGCGCGGCTTTCCAGCGCGCACGGTCCCGCGATCAAGGCGAGCGGAAGCGCGTTGCCGAACTTTGCCTGGGATTCGGCCCTTCCGACGGTAACGACGGAATTCGGTTTTGCGCTCATTCGTTCCTCGCGCCGGGGACCATGCTAGCCGCGCCGCCCGAGGTCAACCGCGGCCTCTTTGATGGCCGAGCGACGAAAACTAATGGATTTGCGTCATGAGATGCGCGCAATATCGGCGACGTGATGACCCGGATACTCCCGCTCGTCCTGACCGGCTGCCTTGTCTTTGCCGCGGCGGCGCGCGGCCAAACCATCGGCGTCGTCATGATGCACGGCAAAACCGGTACGCCGGCCCAATTCGACGCGCTGGCCGCGGCGGTCAGCGCCGCCGGCTTTTCGGTCGAGCGCCCGGAAATGTGCTGGTCTCGCACCCGCATCTACGATCGGACTTATCTCGATTGTCTCAGCGATGCCGACGAGGCTGCAGCGGCGCTGAAAGCACACGGCGCGGATGCAATCGTCATTCTCGGCATGAGCCTCGGCGGCAATGCCGCCCTCGGCTACGGCGCCCAACGGCCGGGACTAAAAGGCGTCGTTGCACTTGCACCGGCCTCCGACCCTGACCGGCTGCGCCGGCTGCCGCCGGTGGCTCAGAGCCTTGCCGATGCGCAGGCGCTGATCGCGGCCGGAAAAGGCGACCAGAAAAGGACGTTCAACGACTTCAATAACGGCACCCAATTCACAGTGACCACCACGGCAAAAATTTATGTGAGCTTCTTCGGCAAGGACACCGCGGGCGAGATGTCGGCGAATGCCGCGCATCTGACGGCGCCGCTTCTTATTGTTTCGGGCGACGACGACCGAACGCAACGCGACACCGGCGCCCTATTCGCCCGCGCCCCACACGACCCACGAAATGCCCACATCACGGTGAAATCCGACCACATCGGCACACCCACGGCTTCGGTCGCAGCCGTGGTGGCCTGGCTCAAATCGCTGAGCCCTTAGCGCGGCAGTATTATTTCACCGCCGAGAACGCCGTCGGCCGCAGGAACGAGCTGTTGATATTGGCAATCAACAGGCCGTCCTTTTCGCTCTCGTCGCGCGCCTTGTGCCAGGCGGGGTCGGCTTGGAACGCGTTCCATTTTTTCTCGCGGTCGGCGAGCGAGTCCCAGGCCAACAAGTAGTGCAAATCGTTGTTGCCGTTGCCGACTAGGACGGTCCAGAAACCGGCCTGCTTGATGCCGTGCTTGTCCCAGATTTTGAGCGTCTGCTCTTCGAACCGCTTGAGCAATGCGGGCAGCTTGCCGGGAATGCAGGAATAGATGCGCAGCTCGTAGATCATGCGATTTCCTCTCCTTTTCGTCATTGCGAGAAGCGAAGCGACGAAGCAATCCACATCGGAGCCGCCGGTCTGGATGGCTTCGCGGAGCCTGTCATCGGGCCGGCCACTTCGGGCCGGACCCGTTGGCTCGCAATGACCGTATTACACCAGCCGGCTCTGCTCCACCGCCGCTTCGATGAAAGATGAGAACAGCGGATGCGGCGCGAACGGCCGCGATTTCAGCTCGGGATGGAATTGTACGCCGATGAACCAGGGATGGTCGTCGAACTCGATGATTTCAGGTAACAGCCCGTCGGGCGACATCCCGGAAAAGCGCATGCCATGCTGGGCCAGCCGATCCTTATAACCGGTGTTGACCTCGTAGCGGTGGCGGTGGCGCTCGGAAATCTCGGTTGAATGATAGATCTCGGCGACGCGCGAGCCGCGCTGCAACACCGCCGGATAAGCGCCGAGCCGCATGGTGCCGCCGAGGTCGGTCGCGAGCCCGCGCTTCTGCAACTCGTTGCCCTTCATCCATTCGGTCATCAACCCGACCACCGGCTCCGGCGTGGCGACAAACTCGGTCGAGTTCGCCTGCTCGATGCCGCAGAGACTGCGCGCGGCTTCGATCACCGCCATCTGCATGCCGAAGCAGATGCCGAAATAGGGCACGTGGCGTTCGCGCGCGAAGCGGGCGGCGCGGATTTTGCCCTCGGCGCCGCGCTGGCCAAAACCGCCCGGCACCAAGATGCCGTCGACATGCTCGAGGAACGGCGCCGGATCCTCGTTCTCGAACACTTCGCTTTCGATCCAGTCGAGCTTGACCTTGACCTTATTGGCGATCCCGCCATGCGACAGCGCCTCGATCAGCGACTTATAGGCGTCCTTCATCCCGGTATATTTGCCGACGATGGCGATGGTGACGTTGCCTTCGGGATTGCGGATGCGCTCGTTGATCAAATGCCAGGTGGCGAGATCCGGCGGCGAAGGGTTGTCGATGCCGAAGGCGGCGAGCACTTCGCCATCGAGACCGGCTGCGTGATAGGCCTCGGGCACCGCATAAATATTATCGGCATCGCGCGCTTCGATCACCGCGCTCTCGCGCACATTGCAGAACAGCGCGAGCTTGCGGCGCTCGCCCTCAGGAATTGGCCGGTCGGTGCGGCACAGCAGAATATCGGGCTGGATGCCGATAGCGCGCAATTCGCGCACCGAATGCTGGGTCGGCTTGGTTTTCAACTCGCCGGCGCTCGGGATAAACGGCAACAGCGTCAGATGGATATAGATCGCATCGCCCCGCGGCAGATCGTTGCCCATCTGGCGGATGGCTTCGAAATACGGCAGGCCTTCGATATCGCCGACGGTGCCGCCGATCTCGCACAGCACGAAATCGAAGCCGTCATTGCCGTCGCGGATGAAATCCTTGATCGCATTGGTGACGTGCGGAATGACCTGGATGGTCGCGCCCAGATAGTCGCCGCGCCGCTCCTTGGTGAGGATTTCCTGGTAGATGCGGCCCGTGGTGATGTTGTCCTGCCGGGTCGCCGGACGCCCGGTGAAGCGTTCGTAATGACCGAGGTCGAGATCGGTCTCGGCGCCGTCGTCAGTGACGAACACCTCGCCGTGCTGATACGGCGACATCGTGCCGGGATCGACATTGAGATAGGGGTCGAGCTTGCGCAGCCGGACCTTGTAGCCCCGCGCTTGCAGCAGCGCGCCTAGCGCCGCCGACGCCAAACCCTTGCCGAGTGAGGACACCACGCCGCCGGTGATGAATATGTACCGCGCCATGGGACTTACTGCTTAGCGTCCGTTTCTCGATTCGACGAGTGATTTTCCGGAATATCTGCCGCGACCCAAGGCGCAGCACAGTCGCGCTCTCGAAATCGGAGATCAAAACTAACACTCTGCAATGACTTAGATAGGAATCCTCATGCGATGTCACAAGGGAAGGGATGCCGCCGAGTTCACCTATTAGGGGTGGTGGGGGTGGCTTAGTGCGACTCCGGCACTACTGGCCCGCCCGGCACTGGCCGCGGTCCTTCGGGCGCGCCCGGTATTCCCTTCTGTAATTGGTTCAAGACGCCGCCCGCGCCCCCGTTGAGCGGAGCGGTACCCGGCGCGCTAATCGGCGCCGACTGGCCGGGGGGGCCTCCGGTAATAATCGAGGCGGGGTGGCGCTGGAAACTCGCCAGCCACGACAGCAGCAGACTGGTGACGAAAAAGCCCGCGGCCAACAGCGCCGTCGTGCGCGACAGCACATTCGCCGTGCCGCGGCTGGTCAGGAAGCCACCGGACGAGCCGCCGACCAGGCCACCGCCCTCCGATTTCTGCAGCAGCACCACGCCGATCATGGCGAGTACCAGCATCAGGTGAATGACAATAATAACAGTCAGCATCCGAGATTTCCGTCTGCGGCCACTAGGCCCTGATCCAATTCGATCGGCGGATCGGGGTCTAGATTCTTGGTTGGATCATGATCCTATCCGAAAAGCGGTTTCCACTTTCCAGAATCATGCTCTAGCGGTGCCTGGATAGCGAAAGGGCGGGGAAAACCACCCCACCCCGAAGCTTCAGCCCCGATATAGGAAGTCGCGGGCGTCTCTACACGATCTGCCCGAGCATTGCCATGGCTCCATTTGCGGCCGTTACGCCGCAGTCTGGGCTGCCAAGCCTACTTGTAGTCCTTGAGGAATTCGACCAGATCGGCGATAGACTTGGGATCGCGCACACCCCGGAACGCCATGTTATTGGCCTTAACCTTGGCCTGGGGGTTGGCGATGTATTCAGTCAAATTCTTCTCGTCCCAAACGATCTTCGAGCGCTTCATCGCCGGCGAATATTTGTAGTCCGGCAGCGTGCCGGCCTGACGGCCGAACACGTCGCGCAAATCCGGACCGACCGCGTGCGGTCCGCCGCTGTGACAACCCGTACAGACCTCGAAGACCTTCTTGCCGTTATCGGCATCGGCCGCCCACGCCGCATTGGCTGCTAGCGCAAACACCCCAACGGCCGCAGCCAGTCCCACGCCGGGCCCCCAGCCCGTCCTTTTCATTCGCATCGTCCCCTCTCCATGTCGGAAGCGCCAAGCAGCGAGTGCAACCACTGTACCGTGCAGGACAGTAGCAGTTCCGTGCTGCAATAAGAATAAGCCCAACCGGCGCGCAACGGAAAGGGCCTTGGGCGGGTTCTTCTTGGCCGGACGGGTGACCCCTGCCTATTTATAGTCCTTGAGGAATGCGACGACGTCCTCGATATCCTGCGGCTTGTTCAAGCCGCCGAAGGGCATGCGGTTGCCCTTCACTTTGGCCTGCGGGTCCTTGATGTAGTCGCGTAAATTGGTCTCGTCCCAGTTAAAGCCCGCGCGCAGCATCGCATTTGAATAGCGGAAACCGTCGAGCGAGCCCGCTTTGCGGCCAAAGACGCCTTTCAGGCTCGGCCCGATCGCATCCGGCTTGTCGCTGTGGCAGGCGGCGCAGGTCGTGAACACTTGTTTGCCGTGAACGGCGTCCGCAGCCGAGGCCGCATGGGCTGTTAGCGTCATTGCGAGAAGCAAAGCGACGAAGCAATCCAGAGCGGCACGGTGAAGACCTGGATTGCTTCGCCGACGCTCGCAATGACGGATGATATTACGCATGGACCAGCGGCCCCGGATTCTTCAGATAGGTTTGCGTGATTGCGTTGGCCGACCAATAGGCGAGCGCGCCCACCGTGCCGGTCGGGTTGTAACCGTGCTGCTGCGGAAATACCGAGGCGCCCTGGATGAACAGATTATGGGCGTCCCAGGACTGCAGATAGCGATTGACCACGCTCGACTTCGGATCGGCGCCCATCATCGTGCCACCAGTATTGTGCGTCGATTGATAGGGCACGACCGTAAAGGTGCGCGGCCGCGGATGCATGTCGTAACTCACCGGATTCATCGCTTTGATGATCCCCTCGAGCTTGCTCAGGAGAAATGCCGACATTTTGAACTCGTTTTCGGGGGGATTGTAGGTCAGCCGGATGAGCGGACGGCCCAGCGCGTCTTTGTAGGTCGGGTCGAGGTCCATGAAATTGGCGCGATTGGCATAGACCGAGCCCTGGGTGTTGAAACGCGCGGCGTGGTGATACCATTTGACGGTGGCGCGCTTCCAATCCGAGCCCCATTCCGGCGTGCCGTGTGGCACGGTGCGGCCGGCGATAGGCGGCGCCGCCGCGCTGCTGCAGGCGATGTAGCCGCCGCCGAAAAAGCCCAATCCGCCGTGATCGAAACTCTCGCCGTTGAAGTCGTCGATGCACACGCTCATGCCGGCCGAGCCCCAGAACGGATTGAGCTCCTTATCCGGGAAGAAGGCTGCGGCGCCCGCCTCGAACTGGTAGGCGTAATTGCGCCCGACCACCCCCTTTTTGGTATCGGGATCGTAAGGCTCGCCGATGCCGGCGAGCAGCAATTGCTGCACATTGCCGAACACGAAAGACGAAAGAATCACGATGCCGGCCGGCTGTTCGTATTCCTCGCCGTTGCGCATATCGGTATAGCTGACGCTGACGATTTTCTTTCCCGCCTTGTCGTAATTGAGCTTGGTGACGAAGCAGCGCGTCCGCAGCTCGAATTTCGGATCGAGCCGCAGCGCCGGCAGGATGGTCGAGTTGGCCGACGCCTTGGCGTTGGTTTCGCAGGCGATGCGATTGCAATAGCCGCAATATTCGCAGGCGCCGAGCGTCACGCCTTCGGCATTGGCGTAAGCCTCGCTCGCGATCGCGACCGGCGCCGGAAACGGATGATAGCCGAGGCTCTTCGCGGCGGCGCCATACATCAAACCGGCATTGCTCGATTTGATCGGCGCATTTGGATAATTATTGGCGCGCGGGCCTTCGAAAATATTGCCGCCGTCGATCTTCTTGCCGCGCAGATTGCCGGCCTGTCCCGACACGCCGCAGATCCGGTCGAACTTGTCGTAGTACGGCTCGATCTCGTCGTAGCTGACCGGCCAATCCTCGATCGTCATATCGTCGGGGATCGCTTTCGCGCCATAGCGTTCGGTGATGGTGCTGCGGATACGGAAATCCGACGGCAGATTGCGCCAATGCAGCGCGCCCCAGTGGATGCCCGAGCCGCCGACGCCCTCGCCCGGCAGGAAGGCGCCGATGCGTCGGATCGGCAGCGCCCGCTCGTTGCCGAAATTGCGGAAAGTCAGCGTGTCGACGGAATTGTCCATCATCAATTCGAGGCGCTGCGCATAGCGCACTTCGTCGCGCACTGACGGCAGAATGAAGTCCTCGCCCGGCACGCGGTCGGGACCGCGCTCCAACGAGACGACATTGAGCCCCGCTTTGGTCAGTTCGCGCGCCATGATGGCGCCGGTCCAGCCCAGCCCGACCGTGACCGCATCGACATCTTTCAATCGCGTTGCCATGTCCGCCTCCCGCTACGAGAAATCCGCAATGGATTGCGGTTCGGCGACATAGCGCTTGTCGCGATAGTCATCGATGACGTTGGCATAAGTGGCCGGCAAGCCTGGAAAGCCCAGCATTTTCCACGACACTTTGTTGCGGTTGCCGCCATAGATCGGATCGGCGAAGAAGCCTTCCATGGTCATGGCGAGGAGCCGTCCGAAGAACGCCTTGGCGCCGAAATTGTGGAATTCCGCCTTGCCTTCCTGCATGGCCTTGAGCGCTTCGACGCGCTGGTCGGGCGGCAGCCGGTCGAAGTCGCGGCCATAGGTCTTGCGCGACCACTCGTTCGCCGCGGCAATACCGGTTGAAAAGAATTCGGCCGGCGTCAGCGGCAGCTGATAACCCTGCTCCGGCTTGCCTTTGAGATAGGGCCCGGCGCGATACATCTTGGCGCCGCCGCCATAGGCGCTGGCGAGCTGACGATCGATATAGACCGCGCAGCCGCAATCGCTGCCGGACGGCGACAATTCGTCGGCCGGAATAAGAATGTCGACGGCAGCGACAATGAAGGCGTGCTCGGTCTCATTGAGGATCAGCAGCGGTTCGCCCTGCGGCGCGGCTGCCACGGTGGCCGCCGTAGAGGTTTGCGGCTCAGCCGCGGTCGCGGGCTGTGGCCCTAAGCCGGCGGCGACTGCGGTGCCGGCGACACCGGCTCCCAGCAAAAATTTGCGGCGCGGAATCGTTTCGTCAGCCATCGTGTCCTCCCCGTCGCCCGCGCTGAACGCGCGGCGCTTATCATTCATTGTCGTGAGAATAGACCGAACCGGCGCGGCACGGAAGGACGTCGCTTCTCCGCTCAGCCCGGCTCCATTCCCCTGGCCTTGAGCACCGGCGCTGCGGCCGGCGCGGCGAGGAATTTGATCAGCGCATTCGCGGCCTCGGCATCTTTGCTCGCCGCCGACACTCCCGCCGTGAACACGAGGTAGGATTGGATATCGGCCGGCAAGGGTCCGACGAGATCGGCGCCAGGCTCGGCTAGGGTTTCGCTTATCGGACCGAGGCCGATCTCGACGACACCTTTGGCGACGCCCTCGGGCGCGCCGGTCGTCAACAATGTGATCTTCGACTTCAATTCTTCGGCAATCCCGAGCTTGGTGAAGAGCGCTTCGAAGGTCGAGCGACTGGCGCCCTGACCATTGAAGCCTATCGACTTCGCATTCAACAGCGTGTGCTTGAGCGTCTCGGTGGTCGAAATGTCGGGTTTCGCCGCACCTTTGCGGACCGCAACGCCCATGCCGGCGCGCGCGACCGTGATGCGCGGCGTGTTGGCGATCTTGCCCGTGCTGGCGAGGTTGTCGTTGAGGCCGGCAGTGAGAATAGCGATGTCGAACGCTGCACCTTGATCGATCTGCGTTTTCAGGACTGCGGCCGGGGCGAGCGTGAGGACGACCTTATTCTCGGTCGTCTTTTCGAATTGCGGACAGAGCTCTTCAAGCACCGCCTTCAGCGCCGTCGAACTCAAAACCTTGATTTCCGCGGCTTGCGCTTGTGCCGCCGTGAGCGGCAGCAGCAATGCGGCCACGGCCGCGACAACGCGATGAATTGCCATCAAATCCTCCCCGATCGCCGTTTTTTCGTACCGGCGCTGCAACGATATTAGCGATAAACGCCGGCAATCGCCAGAAACTCGCTCGCCTCGAGACTCGCGCCGCCGACCAACGCGCCGTCGACATTCGCGACCGCCATCAATTCCTTGGCGTTACCGGGCTTGACCGAACCGCCGTAAAGCAGCCGCGTTCGCTCACCGCCATCGCCATAACGCGCGGCGAGCCGTTCGCGGATGAAGCCGTGGATCGCGGCAACATCTTGCAGCGTCGGCGTAAGCCCGGTGCCGATGGCCCAAACCGGCTCGTAGGCCACAACGAAATTATCGTGATCGGGCAGCGAGCCGTCGAGTTGCGCCTGCACTATCGTATTCGCGCGGCCGGCGTCGCGCTCGGCGCCGGTCTCGCCCACGCACACGATCGCCAGAAGTCCGGCACGGTGCGCCGCCACGGCCTTGGCGCGCACCGCGGCATCGGTCTCGCCGTGATATTGCCGCCGCTCGGAGTGGCCGACGATGACGGCTGCGGCGCCCGCGTCGCGCAGCATTTCGGCGGAAATGTCGCCCGTATAGGCGCCGACCGCCAGCGCATGACAGTCCTGGCCGCCGATTGCGACCGCCGAACCCCGCGCCGCCGCGGCAAAGCTCGCGATCAGCGTCGCCGGCGGACACACCATCAGGTCGACATTGCCGAGCCGCTCGGCGCCGGCGATGATTTTCTCCAATTCGCCGATCGAGGCCCGAAGCCCGTTCATTTTCCAGTTGCCAGCGACCAGCGGGCGGCGCGCCATCATTTCGGCTCAAAACTATTGCGACAAAGAGCCGTTAGCAGAAGGGTTGCGCGCCGGAAAGAGGCGTTTTAGCTGTAAACTCCGTCGGTTGCGGCGCAAAGCTCCGCTCCTTATAGTGCGCCGCCCGCACCGGGCAGGTGGCTTAAAGCGCGTCCGCCCGGCATCAAACAGCCGAATACCGCCGGCAGACGATTCAAACAGGCACTGCAGTTATGCTCCGAGGTATCCGCAAGGCTTCCGAAAACTGGATCGGCCGCACCATCATGGGCGCGGTCATGATGGTGCTGGTCGGTAGTTTCGCGATCTGGGGCATCAACGACATTTTCAGCGGCTTCGGCCGGTCGACGCTCGCCAAGGTCGGCGGCGTCGAAATACCGGTGGAGCGCTTCCGTCAGACCTATCAGGACCGTTTGCAGCAGATATCGCGCGACCTCGGCCATCCGCTGCCGCCCGATCAGGCCGCAGCCCTCGGTCTTGATCGGCAGGTGATCGGCGAAATGATGGCCCAATCCGCGATCGATCAGCGCGCGCGGCAGATGCGGCTCGGCATTCCCGACGCCGACATCATCCGCCACATCACCTCCGATCCCAACCTGCAGGATACCAACGGCCATTTTGACGCCGCGCGTTTCCGCGGCACCTTGCAGAATATGGGTCTCACCGAGGACCGCTTCCTCGCCGAGGAACGGCAGAACATCGTGCGCCGCGAGATTGCCGATTCGGTGTCCGGCTCGGTGACGCCGCCGAAAGCCTGGCTCGACGCCGTCAACCAGTTTCAGAACCAAGAACGTAGCGTCGACTATGTCGCGCTCGGATCGGCGCAAGCCGGCGACGTTCCGCAGCCGACGCCGGAGCAACTCAGCAAATATTACGACGACCATAAATTTCTGTTCCGCGCCCAGGAATACCGCAAGATCGACGCCGTCGCCGTCACGCCGACCGAGCTTGCGAAATGGATGGAGGTTTCCGACGACGACGTGAAAAAGGCCTATGGCGAAAGACTCGCGAGCTTCACCACGCCGGAACGCCGCCATGTCGAGCAGATCTTGTTTCCCACCATGACGGAAGCGCAAGCCGGAGCCGATAAGCTCAAGAGCGGCACCAGTTTCACGGCACTCGCCGCCGAGCGCGGCCTCAAGGAACAGGACATCGACCTCGGCACCGTTGCGAAATCGGGCATTGTCGACCCGAAACTGGCGGATGCAGCTTTCGCGCTGAAGGAAGGCGACACCAGCGCGCCGGTGCAGGGCCAATTCGGCGCCGCCATCGTCACCGTACTCAAAATCGAACCCGAGGTAACCAAGCCGCTCGCCGCGGTGGCCGCGGATCTGCGCAACTCCATCGCGCTCGACCGCGCCAAGACCGAAGTTCAGGATATCCACGACAAGATCGAAGACGATCGCGCCGGTGGCAGCACGGTCGCGGAAGCGGCGGCTAAAGAAAAGCTTCCGGTCACGACCTTCACCGTCGATCGGTCCGGGCACGATGCCGACGGCAAGCCGGTCGTCACTCTTCCGCATGGCGGCGACGTCGTGGCGGCGGCGTTTGCCAGCGACGTCGGCGTCGATAACGATCCGATCGAGGCGGATGGCGGTTACGTGTGGTATGCGGTCGACGCGATCACGCCGGCGCACGACCGCGGCTTCGACGAAGTCAAAGCCGACGTCGAGCAGCACTGGCGCAACGACGAGGTCGCTTCGCTTCTGAAAACCAAAGCGGTCGACCTGCTCGACAAGCTCAAGAGCGGCACCGCGATAGATGCGGTTGCGTCCGCCAATGGTCTCAAGATCGAGAACGCGGCGGATCTGAAGCGCGGCGGCACGACGCCCGCGATTTCCGCGCGCATGACGGATGCGATATTCCATACGGCGAAGGATGCCTTCGGCGTCGCGCGCGGCGACGATCCGACGCAATGGATCGTGTTCCGCGTGACCGACATCAAGACGCCGAGTCTCGATCCGAACTCGGCCGACGCCAAGCAGAATGCATCGACCGTCGAGCACCAATTGTCTGACGACCTGATGGGCCAATTCATCGTTCGGGTCGAAGACGATCTCGGGACCAGCGTGAACGCCGCTGCCTTGGCGTCGGCGATGGGTAACGGTACGCCGGACACCAACTAAATGCAGATCGAGCCGGCGGCCGAAGCCTTCGCGGCGCGCTATGCGTCAGGCGAGCCGCAAGTGGTGTGGACTACGCTGGTTGCGGATTTCGAAACGCCGGTCTCCGCCTATCTCAAAATCGCGGGCTCCCGGCCGGCCATGAGCTTTTTGCTCGAGTCGGTCGAAGGCGGCGCGGTGCGCGGGCGCTATTCGATCATCGGGCTCGAGCCCGATCTCGTTTTGCGCGCGACCGGCGATCGCGCCGAGATCAATCGCACCGTAAGGGCCGATCCCACCGCGTTCGCGCCGACGCGGGATGCGCCGCTTACGGCGCTGCGCGGCCTTCTCGACGAGAGCCGCATCGCACTCCCCGACGGCCTGCCGCCGATGGCTGCCGGCGTCTTCGGCTATCTCGGCTACGACATGGTCCGGCTGATGGAGGATTTGCCGCAGCCGGACCGCGACCCGATCGGCATTCCCGACGCGATCCTCATCCGCCCCACCCTCGTCATCGTTTTCGACGCCGTCAAAGACACCATCACGGTCGTCACGCCGGTGCGGGCCGAGGCCGGCGTGCCGGCGAAGACGGCGCTGGCGCTGGCCACCGAGCGCCTCTCAGCCGTCGTCGACGCGCTCGACAGGCCGCTCGACAAAGCCGCCACCGACATCGACGCCGGGCCGCTGCTGGTCGCGCCACGCTCGAACACCAGCCCCGACGAATTCAAAGCCATGGTGCTGCGCGCCAAGGAATACATCGCTGCCGGCGATATTTTTCAGGTCGTGCTGTCGCAGCGTTTCGAAGCACCCTTCGCGCTGCCGCCGTTCTCGCTGTACCGCGCGCTGCGGCGGGTCAATCCGTCGCCCTATCTCTATTTCCTCGATTTCGGCAGCTTCGCCATCGCCGGATCGTCGCCCGAAACCATGGTCAAGACATCGGGCGGCACGGTCACCATCCGTCCGATCGCCGGCACCCGGCATCGCGGCGCGACACCGCATGAGGATCTGGCGCTCGAGGCCGAGCTCCTCGCCGACCCCAAAGAACGCGCCGAGCATCTGATGCTGCTCGATCTCGGCCGCAACGATGTCGGCCGCGTCGCCGAAATCGGCACCGTCAAAGTGACCGATCAATTCTTTGTCGAGCGCTACAGTCAGGTCATGCACATCGTCTCCAATGTCGAGGGCAAATTGCGCCGCGACCGCGACTCGATCGACGCACTCGCGGCGGGCTTCCCCGCCGGCACGGTGTCGGGCGCGCCGAAGGTGCGCGCCATGCAGATCATCGACGAATTGGAGAAGGACAAACGCTCGCTCTATGCCGGCTGCGTCGGTTATTTTTCCGCCGGCGAGGACATGGATACCTGCATCGTGCTGCGCACCGCGCTGATCAAGGACGGCACCATGTATGTGCAAGCCGGCGCCGGCATCGTCGCCGATAGTGATCCCGATTTCGAGCAGCAGGAATGCATCAACAAGGCGAAGGCGCTGTTCCGCGCGGCGGAAGAAGCCAAGCGCTTCGCCAGTGCCGCGCGACGCGGGCAATAGCCAGGCTTCGATTGACGGCCGGGAAGTGCGGCCGTGCGCGGACAGTTGGAGGACGCGTTGCAAAATCCGCTCTGCATCCGATAGCCGCCACGTCGGGCAATGCAGCGAAACGGAGCTTTGGGCCAAGAGGCGACACTCGGCCTACATCACACACCTTGAGACGCCATGTTCCCGACGGTCTACGCTCGCTGTATTAGTTGAGCTTCAGTTTCGCGCTGCCGTTTTGCCTCGTCATGCAGCCACTGACGGAAGATGAGCAGCGCGGGTTCCTCGGCGCGGGAGGGACGATATTCGAAATACCAGCCTTCCTGTTTGGTGGCGACGATCGGAAACGGCGCGACTAGACGACCGCTCACCAGTGCATCTGTAACGTAGAGCGGTTGAGCAATGGCTACGCCTACGCCGTCGAGCACTGCTTGCATCGCCATGGCGTTATTGTCGAAAAACACCTCGCTCCCTGGCCGAATGGGCGCACGCATGCCCGCCGCGTCAAACCAGCGATCCCAATCGCTGGCGAGGTGAGGAACGACGATGAGGGTCGCCTTACGCAAGCTGGCCGGATTACGGAGCTCGGTCGCAAGGCCCGGGACACAGACCGGGACCAGCCGGCTGGGGAACAACTCTTCGGCAATGTAACCCGGCCACGGGCTGGCATCGCGGCGGATGGTGCAGGTCCAATCATCGCGCACGGTGCGCGTCGCGCCGCCGGTTGCCATCCGCACTTCGATTTGCGGATGGGCCTGATAGAAGCGCGTCAAACGTGGAATAAGCCAGTTCACCGCAAGCGTCGGACCGACGCCCACGGTGAGCACGGGACCGGCTCGCATGCCGCTGACTTGCTCGACGAGCCTTGCCATCGTTTCGAATGCGTCGGTCAACCCCGACAACAGTGTTTGACCTTGTGCCGTCAGCTCCAGTGCGTTGGCGTGACGCCGGAACAGCGCGTAACCAAGCCTTTGCTCAAGGAGGCGCACCATGCGGCTTACCGCGGTCTGGGTGACATTGAGTTCGGTCGCAGCGGCCGTGAAACTGCCGTACCGCCCTGCCGCCTCGAAGGCCCGCAATCCGTTCAGTGACGGCAGGTGTCGCCGGTCCATTGCTACCCCATGTTTTTATTGGGCTAAGGCTAAGATAAAAGCGTTTGCGATGCAAAGCTTACGTCGTCAGATTGCGACTAACTACTTTTTGGGCACCCTGCAGCTACCCTGAGTTTCGTGAAGGCTTGATAGTGTTACACCGTGCCAGTGTCGGCCTTTTGCGCCGGCGATGACCCAGCCAGGAGACGTCGTTTGATCAACCGACTAGCCACCAGTTTAGTCCGCGTCACGGCGGTTGCAGCCTTCTGCATGTCGCTTGCGCAGGCCGCTCCGGCGCACGAGCAACGGCTGATTACCCACACGCTTTTGTTTAAAAGCGAGTTGCCCGATACGGCCGGCCAAGAGGTCATCGTCTGGGACACGCGGTACGCGCCCGGCGCACTGAACCCGCGCCATCTGCATCCGGCAGCGATCACCTTCCACATCCTGTCCGGGACCGGTGTTTGGCAGGAGGACGGCAAGGCGCCGATTACATTGCACGCCGGAGACAGCCTATTCGTCGCGGCCGGCACGATCCATTCCCATTGGAATCCAAGCACCACGGAACAGCTTCGCTTCACAGAATTCATTGTGGCACCGAAGGACAAGGGCCGATCAATTCCGCTGCCGTTGAAAAATTAGGATGACGAAAACGGTTATGCCACAAGAGCTAGCCGGCAGCGCGATCGACGAGGCTTCGTCGGAAGGCTCAGAGTCGGGCGGAACGAAGCGGCGTCGCGCAATAGGCTTTCTCGCCGCGGTAGCCGCGGTGGCCGCTGCCATCGCAACGTTTTATTGGTGGGGTTCGTATAGCAGCGCGCCCGCCGTAGCCTCTCGTAAGGCCATCGGCGCACCAGTACGGGTCAGTGTGGCCGTCGTCGCTCGGCAGACCGTGCCGCTTTATCTCACCGGTCTTGGCACCGTTCAGGCTTCATTGACTGTCGATATTCGCTCGAAAGTCGACGGCGAGTTGCGGCAAGTGTTCTTCACCGAAGGTCAGCACGTTAAAAAGGGCGATGACCTCGCCAAGATCGACCCGCGCCTGTTTCAGGCGGCGCTCGACCAGGCCAAAGGCAAGAAGGCGCAAGACGAAGCGGCACTAATCGCAGCCGAGAAAGACCTCGTCCGTGCCGAGGCTCTGATCCTTAAAAACATCGAAACCCAGCAAAACGTCGATCAGCAAAAATCGAAGGTGGATCAGACCAAGGCCCTGATCGCCGCCGACGCCGCAGCGATCGAGTCGGCCCAGACCCAACTCGACTACACAGACATCAAGGCGCCGAGCGATGGGCGCATCGGCATACGGCTAGTCGATCCGGGCAACATGGTGCATGCCGCCGATGTCAAGCCGCTTGCGAATCTGGTGCTGACGCAGCCCAGCGCCGTCATATTCACGTTGCCAGCGGCAGATGTCGATGAGGTGCGCGAAGCGCTCCGCCGCGGGCCGGTCGAGGTGACGGCATTCGACCAGAACAACAAAGTCGTCCTGAGCACTGGCACGCTGCTATTGATCGACAACGCCATCGACCCGGCAACGGCCACCATCCGGCTCAAGGCGATGTTCGCCAATGCTGACGACGTGCTCTGGCCGGGCGAGTTCGTCAACGCACGTGTGCTGGTCGAAACCCGCCACGACGCGATCACCGTCCCCAACGCCGCTATCCAGAACGGGCCACAGGGGCTGTTCGCCTGGGTCGTGTCGTCGGATGACACCGTGCAGCCGCGTCCCATCGAGGTCGGGCCAACCGCCGTCGATTCGACCGTCGTTATCGCAGGCTTGGCTGCTGGCAATCGCGTCGTTACGGCCGGACAATACAAGCTGCAGGTAAAAACCAAGGTCGTGATTACCGGTGCAGCGCCTGCCACTGCCGAGCCGACGGCTGCCAAGTGAACATCTCCGAACCATTCATTCGTCGACCGGTCGCGACCTCACTGCTAATGGCCGCGGTGGCGCTCGTTGGCGTTGCAGCGTTCCTGCGTCTACCCGTGGCGCCCCTGCCGCAAGTCGACTTTCCAACCGTTCAGGTCACCGCCACCCTCGCCGGCGCCAGCGCCGAAACCATGGCGTCATCGGTAGCGACGCCGCTGGAACGGCAGCTCGGCCAGATTCCAGGCGTCACCGAAATGACGTCATTTAGCGCGCTCGGCGCCACCTCGGTGACGGTTCAGTTCGACCTCAATCGCAACATCGACCTTGCCGCCCAGGATGTGCAGGCAGCGATCACGGCTGCCGGGAAGACACTGCCGCAGACGATGACCACGCCTCCGACCTACAAGAAGCTTAATCCAGCCGATGCGCCGATCCTGGTCCTCGCAGCCCGGTCTGACACCTTGCCGTTGGCTCAGGTGGACGAATACGCCGACAGCTATCTCGCGCAGCAAATCTCGCAGGTTTCGGGCGTCGCCCAGGTCGCCATCGGCGGCGAGCAGCGACCATCGATCAGGGTTCAGGTCGATCCGGCCAAGCTTGCGACGCGCGGACTTACGCTCGAACAGGTCCGCGGCGCACTGGTGACCGCCACGACCGATTCGCCGAAAGGATCTCTGACGACGGCTAAGACAAGCTTCACCATCGACGCCAATGATCAGATCACCAATGCCAAACAATTCGACGCCGTTATTATCTCTTACAACAACGCCGCTCCAGTCCGGGTTCGCGATGTCGGCCGCGCGATCTTCGCTGCTTCTGATCGGTTTTCCGCAGGCTATGACAATAATAAGCCGGCAATCTTGCTTTCGGTCTACAAACAGCCCGGGGCGAACGTCATCGACACCGTCGAGCGGATCAAGACACTGTTGCCGAAGATCACCGCGGCAATTCCGCCGGCCGTCAAGGTCGATACCGTAATCGACCGCACTACTACGATCCGCGCTTCCGTCTTCGACGTTGAGTTCACGCTGTTACTGACGGTCGTTCTCGTCGTTCTTGTGGTTTTTTTGTTTCTGCGCAACACCTGGGCGACGTGGGTGCCGGCGTTCACGATTGCACTATCGCTGCTCGGCGCATTTGCGGCGATGTATGCATTCGACTTCAGTCTGGACAACTTATCGCTCATGGCGCTCACGATCGCCATCGGGTTTGTTGTCGACGATGCGATCGTCGAAGTCGAAAACGTCTGCCGCCATATCGAACATGGTACGCCGCCATTCCAAGCCGCTCTGATTGGATCGGCCGAAATACGCTTCACGGTGCTGTCGATCAGCGCGTCGCTTATCGCGGTCTTCATCCCGCTGTTGCTGATGGGTGGAATCGTTGGCCGCCTGTTCCGCGAATTTGCGGTGACAGTGATGGCTGCGGTGGCAGTTTCCGCATTCGTGTCGCTATCGCTGGCGCCGATGCTGTGCGCTCGTTTTCTGCGACCTAGTCAGCTCGAAGAATGCGGCAAGCTATATCACGCCATTGAAAGCGGGTTCGACGCCATGCTGGCGGCCTATCGGCGAACTCTCGACATTGTGTTGCAGCATCAGAGGATGACGCTCGGCGTATTTTTCACAACCATGGCGCTGACTATCGTTCTCTATGTCGAAATACCTAAGGGGTTCTTTCCTATCCAGGATACCGGAATGATCAATGGGCTTGCCGAGGCTGCGCAGGATGTCTCACCCGCGGAAATGATGCGCCTGCAACGCGAATTGGGCGGCATCCTCTTGCGCGACCCCGATATTGTCGGGTTCACTTCGCAGACTGGAAGCACGGGCGGCAATGGAAACGCACAGACAGCGAATACCGCGCGTTTCTTCATTGCGTTAAAGCCGCGCGATCAGCGCAAGCTCACCGCCACGGAGATTATCAACCGGCTGCGGCCGCAGATCGCCAAGGTTGAAGGTGCAAACCTGTTCTTGCAGCCGACGCAAGATATCACTGTCGGCGGTCGGTCGGCGCGGGCGAGCTTCCAGTACACGCTGCAAGATGCCAACATTCACGAACTGGTCGAGTGGTCGCAGAAGCTGCTGCAAAAGCTGCGGACGCTGCCGGAGCTGGTCGATGTCTCAAGCGACTTGCAAGCAAATGCGCCGCGACTCGAGGTCACCATCAACCGCGACCAGGCGGCGCGCTTTGGCATAACCCCGCAAGCCATCGATGATACGCTGAACGACGCCTATGGCCAGCGGCAGATCACCCAGTACTTCACCCAACTCAATACCTATTGGATCATCTTGGAAGTGCCACCGGAGCAGCAGGATAGTTTCGCCTCGCTTGACCGAATCTACATCAAATCACCGCTGACCGGCCAAGCGGTCCCGCTTTCAATGCTCGTCCATATCGACCGCAGCGGGGTCGGGCCGTTGTCGATCTTGCACCAGGGACAGTTCCCGGCCATCACGTTGTCGTTCAGTCTTGGCGTCGGCGTTGCGCTCGGGCAGGCCGTTGACGCCATCACTGCAGCATCGAGCGACATTGCGCTGCCGGATACGGTGATTGGGACGTTTCAAGGCAATGCGCAGGCATTCCAGAGTTCGCTCGCGGGCGAACCAGCGCTCGTCGGCGCCGCGCTGATCGCGGTCTATATAATTCTTGGGATGCTCTACGAGAGCTACATCCACCCTCTCACCATATTGTCGACACTGCCATCCGCCGGTGTCGGGGCGCTGTTGGCGCTTCGGTTGGGCCACATGGATTTGTCAGTGGTCGGCATCATCGCCATCATCTTGCTGATCGGCATCGTCAAGAAGAACGGCATCATCCTGGTCGATTTTGCCATCGTCGCCGAGCGCGATCACCACATGCCGCCGATGGAGGCGATCCGGCAAGCGTGCTTGCAACGCTTCCGCCCCATCATGATGACGACGGCGGCTGCAATGATGGCGGGGCTGCCGCTCGCACTCGGGCACGGCACGGGATCGGAACTGCGCCAACCGCTGGGATACGCAATGGTTGGCGGCCTTGCACTGAGCCAAGTGCTGACGCTCTACACCACGCCGGTCATCTATCTCTATCTCGATCGTCTGCAATCCTGGCTGCGAGGCATCAGGCGTGAAGACGATTGCTACCCAGCGACTTCAGCAACTGCCAGCCAGGGGCATCTTTGATCGTATTTCGCTCCATGGGATGATCTGACCGTGCTCCTACCCTGCCAGCGATCGAAGCTGCGGGGGTTATATCGCAATGCGTCAAATTACGGTGCCGGATGTCCGTTCCGGGTCAATCGCAACCTTCGCGGTGCCGGGCTGGCGCGACAACTATTTCCCCGATAACGGACAGGAGTGCGGGCGGTAGGCGCGGCGGTTTCAGGGCCGATTGCGGACCTGGGCACCGCAAAATATCCTTCCCGATATTGCAGCGGGCATCACCCTTTTGGGCGGGGGTCAAATGGCAATCGGCATCGGAAGACGGCAGTTACTTTCCGCTCTCTGGAGTGCGCCCCTAGAGCCGGACAGGTTTAGGCGGCAGTTTTGACCGTCTGCCGGGCGTGGTTGTCCTCGAACTGGGCCGGGCTCAGATAGCCGAGCGCGGAATGGAGTCTACGAGTGTTGTAAACCTCGTCGATGAAGTGGGGAAGATCAGCGGTCACATCCTCGAAGGTTTCGTAGTCCATCAGATAGATGGCCTCGACCTTCAGTGTCTTCATGAAGCTCTCCGCCTTCGCATTGTCATAGGGGTTCCCGCGCCGCCCCATCGAACCGACGAGACCGTGGTCGGTGAGTAGGCCGCGGTAGACCTCAGACGCATATTGCGAGCCGCGATCCGAATGGTGAATGCAGCCCTTTGGTGGTTGCCGGGCTCGGATGGCTGCCTTCAGTGCAGCAACGGCCAGGCGTGCATCAATTGAGCGGCTGATCGCATATCCGACCACCCGGCGTGACCAGGCATCGAGGATGGCGGCCATA
>Ga0181526_10000938_pt1 | contig 29386 bp, 25 predicted proteins | sample PEATcosm2014_Bin_35_FD_119750 | JGI IMG/M metagenome (GOLD analysis project Ga0181526, IMG submission 119750) | Peatland microbial communities from MTU Mesocosm Facility, Houghton, MI, USA - PEATcosm2014_Bin06_30_metaG | ecosystem: Environmental > Terrestrial > Soil > Wetlands > Peat | place...
AGCCCGACAATCTTTGCACTCGACTTCGTAGCGCCCGTCGCTGCGTGTGACGAGCTCTGGGCGATGCACCAACTTGGGCCTGCTGTGGCCTGCCATGGCGCATACCCTAGTTTTACTGTCGGATTTGTGCAATTGCAGGACCTCCTGAGATACTGGAGCCAACGTCCTCAGAAACGAAGGGCATTTCTTACGAGGTGATGCCCACCGCCCGGTTTCATGATTGCCGGTTCTGATGGCGGCGAAGGGCCCCGTCCGGTCACCCACTGGGCGGGGCCGCTTCGCGTCGCCGGGACGTAGAGCTTTAGGCGTGGCGGCGGCGGCGCATAACTCCACCCGCCACTGCACCAAACGTCACAGCCCCGAACGCTACGAGGTCCGGCGAATAGCTCAGATGATGCCCATTGGCGGCGAACGATCCACCGAGAAGACCCAGGACGATAGCCAAGCCGCAGGCCACAATGATCACTGCGCTTTTCATCGGCGACGTCATCAGCGCCAACCATACTCGCCACTAGTCAGTCCTGCCCCTGTACGCCGTACGCCGGGGGGCACTGACGATGATGAACCGCAAGAGGATGTCGGCTCACTTTTACTCGAGCAATGAGCTCAATTTCGACGGCAATGTCGAAGGGCAATTCGGCGAATCCAACCGCACTTCGGATGTGATGTCCGGCTTCGCGGATACATCGACGAGGAGATCCGAGCATCCGTCTAGGACCGCAGGGGTCTGGTTGAAGCCCGGAGCAACATTGACCATGCCGAAGACCTTGACGATCCGCTCGAGCCGATCGAGATCACGTAACTCTTGCTGCATCGTCGCCAAGATCGACAATGCCTTGGGGCGGGCAGCATGTCGACCCTCATCGAGCCCCCGCCAACTTGCCGCGAACCACGTGCTCTCCATCAATCGGTCCGTGGCCGCCGACGTAGATGAGGTCATCGTTCACGACGCAGCCGAGATAGTTGGCGGGGCTAAATTCCCCACATCGTCGGTGGCTAGCCTCTGATCGTCTCGACCCTCCCTCGATGGAGCCAGGCAGACACGCCAGCACGAACCCAAGGAGCCACTACCAGCCAGAACGCGACGGTCAACACAGTACTCGGCGGCCTTGGCTGCTGTGATTGCGTCGACGCTTGCCACCGGCAACGATCTCCGTAATGGACCACGACGCACAGGCAGGTAGCACAAAACCTTTACCGCTAATTCTCGCTCGCGAGTTGGCGTCAAATCTCGCGACGCCGATGTTTCTCATGGATGCCCGTGGCGTTCTCGTGTTCTACAACGACGCCGCAGCGCTGCTGATCGGCAAAGCATTCGGCGAGATGGGCGAGATTCCGGCCGAGGAGTTTGGCGCGGTCCTAAAGATGAAAACTCCGGAAGGCCGACCTCTTCGTCGACGGGACACTCCCGCGGGGATCGCCTTCTTCGAACGTCGCCCTGCCCACAAGATGCTCGCCGCGACCGGGTACGACGGCGTGCAGCGCCTTGTCCATGCGACGGCGTTCCCGTTATTCGGTACGACTACTGAGTTGCACGGCGTCGTGTCGGTGTTCTGGCAAGTTGCCGACCTGGAAGGCGACGCCTGATGCAAGCGCGTGTGTGGGGGTGCCGTGGATCGGTCGCAGCTCCCGGCCCGGACACCCTCAAATACGGCGGCAACACGTCGTGTGTTGAAGTGCGGCTGTCCAGCGGACAGGTCCTGGTGCTCGATGCGGGCACCGGGATACGGCCGCTCGGCGTCGCGATGGAAGCGACCCAAAGCCACGAGATCCATATCCTGCTCAGTCATCTCCACCTCGACCACTTGCAGGGCCTCGGGTTCTTCCGGCCGCTCTTCGAGCCCAACCGAGAAATCCACATCTGGGGGCCGCCGTCTCCGATTCAGCCGCTCTCCGAGCGCATTGCGATGTATCTCTCTCCTCCGCTGTTCCCTGTCCACCTGGATGACGTTCCGGCACGCCTCACCTTCCACGACGCGCCGGAAGAAGCCGTCACGATCGGGTCGGCCACAATGCGATCTGGCAAGGTGCAGCATCAGGGTCCAACCGTCGGATACAGGATCGAGGAGCACGGGCAGGCGTTGGTCTACGTCCCCGATCATGAACCCTCGCTGGGGACCGAGCTGTGCTCGGTCCCGCCCGAGTGGATGAGTGGTTACGACATCGCCCGCGGCGCTGACGTCTTGTTGCACGACGCTCAGTATCGGGACCACGAGTACGGCAAGCACGTCGGTTGGGGGCATTCTGGGCTCGCCGACACGGTGGAGTTCGCACACAAGGCTGGCGTTCGGAACTTGGTGTTGTTCCATCACGACCCGTACCACACCGACGACGAGCTCGAGGCGCTCCTTTCAGAGGCTTGCGCGATCTGGCCCTGGGCCGAGGATCGAATTTACCTAGCGAGCGAGGGAATGACGATCACGTTGGACGGTGATGGTGCGCAGTTCGTCGCCCGGTGAGTAAGCCCACATCGCAGAGTCTGTTGGTATCTTGGATGGAGCGAGCGTACGTCCATCATCGTGCGAGGGAATTTTCTGAGGCAGCGGTGACTACCCCCTATCGGGACGGGAATGCACGGCATCCTCCGATTCTCACCGACTCTCCTTTCCGGCAGGCCGATCAACCCATGCGGGACTCGCACCACTCCCACAGTCTCGGGCCGTCCTCCGCGGATCCGGCGCGGGCCGTCCAGGGCAGGTGATGCTCGCCCCGCCGGTGCCGGTCGTGGAAGAAGCCCTCGGTCCAGACCGGATCTTCGCGGCGCGCGTCACCGGCTGCGAGCCAGGTCACCGTGTCGGCGCCCTCGGCCGGCGTCCGCAGCAGCGGGCCAAGCTTGGCGAACGAGGGCAGACCGCTGGCCAGCCCCGGGGTGTCCACCCATCCGGGGTGTGACGAATAGCTGGCGACCCCGTCCTTGGCCCAGCGGCGGGCCCACTCGTGGGCCAGCACGACCTGGGCCCGCTTCACCCGAGCGTACGCGGTGGTGCCGCGGTAGGAGTCAGGGGCCATCACGAGGCGCCCGAGATCGAAGCGCTCGGTGTACATCCCCCCCGATGAGACGGTCACAATGTTGGCGTCGCCGGCGCGGCGGAGCAGGGGACCCAGCAAGCGGGTCAGGCGAAAGGGTGCCAACAATCCGGTGGCCACGGTGAGCTCGTTGCCGTCGGGGGCGCTGCGATACGTCGGATACAGGGCGCCCGCTGCGTTGACCAGCCCATCGAGCCGGTCGTGCACCGTCGCGACCCGCCCGGCGAACTCGTGCACGGCGCCCGGGTCGACGATGTCGAGCACGACCGGCTCGACCGCCGCGCCATCTCCGAGGGCACGGGCCTGGCGTGCCGAGGCCTCGGTCCGGACGCCGTCCCGGCCGACCAGCCACAGGGTGGCGCCGAAGCGCGCCAGCTCCTCGGCGATCGCCTGACCGATCCCCGAGGAGGCACCCGTCACGACCAGCACCCGTCCGGCGAGGCTCCGCGGTGGTCGCCAGCGCTCCAGCCTCGAGCGGACGGCGTAGCCGGCCCGGCTGAAGCTGCCGACCACGGTCACCTCGAGCGCGGCGTCGACCACCCCGGACAGGCGCGTCCGGCTCATGCCAGGGCGCGCCGAAGGCCGGCGGCACCGCGGTCCGCCATCTTGGCAAAGGACCTCGCCACCAGCGGCGCGGCCAGGCGGAGCGCGCCTCGAGGCTCGAGCACGGCGTCGTAGCGCACGCGCGAGCCCCATTCGGCAGTGTCCACTCTGATGGTGTCCGTCGACACCATCAGGGGATGTCTCGCCTCGAGCACCACGCGGGAGGGCCGCTCCAGGGCGACCACGGTGTAGTCGAAGCTGACGACCCGGCCCGCGACGCGCACGCCCAGCCTGTACACGGAACCCACCTGGGCCCGATCCGGCGACAGCGCCTCGGCTTCGGTCACGGAAGGGTCCCACTCCCGGGCATTGGAGAAGGTGGCCAGGTACTCGAATGCCTCCTCCCGGCCCCTCGTGGAATCGATCTCGGTGCTGTACGTCGCCATGGGATCCCTTCGTGCCGCGCTCGGCGGCGGCCGCTCGGCGACTAGTTTAGTGCTAAATACACCTCGACTCGGGAGCATCCTTGCGTATCGCCATCGTCGGAAGCGGCATCGCCGGCATGACCGCCGCCCACCTGCTGCGCCAGCAGGGCCACGACGCCCACGTCTTCGAAGCCGACGGGCGGCCGGGCGGCCATGCCAACACCGTCACGGTCGACCTCCCCGGTGGTCCGGTTGCCGCGGACACCGGCTTCCTCGTCTACAACGAGCGGACCTACCCCCTGTTCACCCGCCTCCTGGCCGACCTCGGGGTGGCGACGCACCCGAGCGACATGAGCTTCAGCCTCTCCGACCTCAGCTGCGGGCTCGAGTGGCGCGGGACGTCGCTCTCCACCGTCTTCGCCCAGCGGCGCAACGCCGCCCGGCCCGCCTTCCTCGCCATGCTGGCCGACGTCGTCCGGTTCAACCGCCTCGCCCACCGCCTCGTGACCGATCCGGGCGCGCCGTCGGGCAGCCTGGCCGACCTCCTCGACGGCCGCCGGTGGTCGCAGGGTTTCCTCGACTGGTACCTGATCCCGCTCGGCTCCGCGATCTGGTCCGCCGACCCGGAGACCTTCACGGAGATTCCGGCACGGACCTTCGCCGAGTTCTTCAGCCGCCACGGGCTGCTGGGCCCCGGGGACCAGCCGGCCTGGCGCACCGTCACGGGGGGCTCGACCCGTTACGTCCAGGCGATCCTCGAGCCGTTCCGCAACCGGAACAGGCTGCACCTCGGAGCCGGCGTGTCCAAGGTGCGGCGCCAGCGCGACGGCGTCGAGCTCCTCCTCCCGGAGGGGCCGGCGACGTTCGACCACGTCGTCATCGCGACGCACAGCGATCAGGCGCTGGCGCTGCTCGGCGACCCGAGCGGCGAGGAGCGGGCCGTGCTGGGCGCCATCCGGTACCAGCCCAACCAGGCGACGCTGCACACCGACGCCACGCTGCTGCCCGCCAACCGCCGGGCCTGGGCGTCGTGGAACTACCTGCGTGCGGGCGTTCCCGCGCGGCGGGCCACCCTCACCTACTACCTGAACCGGCTGCAGGGATTCGACGCCGACCGTCCCGTGCTGGTCACGCTCAACCGCGACGACGAGATCAACCCCGACACGGTCGTGGCCCGCTTCGACTACGCGCACCCGGTGGTCGACCAGGCGGCCGTGGCGGCGCAGCAACATCAGCGCTCCCTGAGTGCCGGGTCGGTGTCGTTCTGCGGTGCGTACTGGGGCTACGGGTTCCACGAGGACGGGGTCCGCAGCGCACTGACCGTCTGCGAGCGCTTCGGGGCGCGCCTGTGAGCGCCGGGCCCCGCGGCCCGGTGCGCAGTGCGCTCTACGAGGGCACGGTGACACACCGGCGTGCCGAACCGTCCCGCCGCTTCACCAATCGGGTGGCGCTCCCGCTCCTCTTCCTCGACGAGATGTCCGGGCTCCGTGCCCTCCACCCCCTCGTCGACCTCGACCCCGCCCCGCACCGCCGTCCGTGGCCGGCCGCCATGCGCCTGTGGCGCGGCGACTTCCTCCCGTCGGACGAGCTCTCGCTGGTCGACTCCGTCACGGAGACCGTGGCGGATGCCGGGGGAGCGGTGCGCGGTCCGGTGGCGATGCTGGGGCACCTGCGCACCTGGGGCTGGCTGTTCAACCCGCTGACGCTCTACTACTGCTTCGACCCGTCGGGCCGGGAAGTGGAGTGGACCGTGCTCGAGGTGTCCAACACCCCGTGGCACGAGCGGTGCCGCTACGTCGTCGGACCGCCGGGCGTGCACACCTTCGCGAAGGCCATGCACGTGTCGCCCTTCCTCCCCGACGAGGCCACCTACGCCCTTCGCTACTCCGCGCCGGGCGCAGCGCTGCACGTCGGCCTGGATCTCGAGGCACCCACCTCTCCCCCGGCCTATGGTCGATGGGACGAACCGAACCCGCGACGACCCGTCCCGCAACTGGCGGCCTCGATGGTGCTGCGACGCCGCCCGCTCGACCGCGCCGGTCTGGGCCGCCTCCTGTGGCGGCACCCGCTCATGACGGCGCGGGTCTCGGGGAGCATCTATGCGCAGGCGTTACACCTGGGGGGCGCCCGCGTCCCGCTCCACCCGCACCCGGGCCGGGGCGGGACGTGCCCTGCGTTCCCGACGGCGGACGCGGCGCCCCGGGAGCACGCCCGTGGCTGACACCGCGGCGCGCCTGGTCGTCGGCCTGGCGCGGCGTGCCGCCCGCGACCGGCCCGGCACCCTGCGCTTCGAGGGTGCCGGGCTCCCCGGCGGCCGCGCCATCGTGACCGGGTCCGGCGACCCGGTGGCCATGGTCGTCGTCCATGACCCGAGAACGTGGCACACCGTGGTGCGCCGCGGCTCACGCGGCCTGGCCGAGAGCTACATAGACGGCTGGTGGGACACGGACGACCTGACCGCCCTGGTCCGCGTCGCCTTCCACCGCTCCGCTCCGCTCCGGCGCTTCCTCGACGCATCGGCGAGGCGCGCCGTGCCGCTGGTGCAGGCGGTGCAGCGGCTCCGCCCACCGAGCAAGAGTGACGACCGGCACAACATCGCCAGCCACTACGACCTGTCAAACGAGTTCTTCGCCGCGATGCTCGACCCGACCATGGCCTACTCGTGCGCATACTTCGCCGACGGCGAGGCCACGCTCGAAGAGGCCCAGGTCGCCAAGTTCGAGAGAATCGCCACCAAGCTGGCTCTCGGACCCGAGGACCACGTGGTCGAGATCGGGACGGGCTGGGGCGGGTTCGCGATCCACGCCGCCGAGCGCCACGGCTGCCGCGTCACCACGACCACGATCTCCGAAGCCCAGCGTGCGCTGGCCGCGAAGCGCGTTGCGGAGCGCGGGCTCGCCGACCGGGTGACCGTGCTCGGAGCCGACTACCGCGACCTCGACGGCCGCTACGACGCGCTGGTCTCCATTGAGATGGTCGAGGCCGTCGACTGGCGGCGACACGACCGGTTCTTCGCCACCTGCGCCCGGCTGCTGACGGACCGGGGCCGGATGGCACTGCAGGCGATCACCATCGCGGACGGGAGCTTCGAGCGGGCCAAGCTGCACGACGACTTCATCCGCGCCATGGTGTTCCCCGGCGGGTGCCTGCCGTCGGTGGCGGCGGTTGCGGCCTCGGTCGCTCGCACGTCGGACCTGCGCATCGTCGGCCTCGAGGACATCGGCCCGCACTACGCCGAGACGCTGCGGCGGTGGCGGGGCAACCTTGAGAACCGGCGGGCCGACGTCAGGCGCCTCGGGTTCGACGAGCGCTTCTGGCGGTTCTGGAGCCTGTACCTGTGCTACTGCGAGGCGGCCTTCGTGGTACGCCATGTGTCCGACGTGCAGTTCGTGCTGGCGCGGCCGGGGTCCCCCTCCGGCCTCGGCGGAGTCGACGTGCATGCGCGACCCGACGGCGCAGTCACACGCTCAGGATGAGCGCCGCTGCAGCTGCTCGATCACCTCGCCCAGCTGGCGGGCGTCGCCACCGCTCCACCGCGCGCCCAGCCGGGCCGCGTGCCGCTCGCCCATGATGCCGGCGCCGCCAACCAGCACGGGGAGTCCCGGACTCGCCTCGTCCACCTCCCGCACGATCGCCCGCACGGAGCGGTCGTGGTTCCCCGCAGTCACCGCGACCGCAACCGCCAAGGGCCGGGCCGTCTTCGTCACGGCGGCGGCGAACGCCTCGGCCGGCACGTCGGCGCCGAGATCGACCACGTCGTAGCCGCGACCACGCAAGACGTTGGCGGCCATGGCGGTGGGCAGACCGTGCAGCTCGTGCGGCGGCGTCCCGAGGATGACGCTCGGCCGCTTGGGCCCGCGCCTGGTGAAGCGGGCGCCCAGCCGTCCCACCACCCGCATGGCCACTCCGGAGGCACGGTGCTCGTCGTCGACGGTGTAGTCGCCGGCCTCCCAGCCGTCCCCCACCGCGCGCATGGCGAGGGCAAGCTCGTCGAGGAGGACGTCGTCGGGGTTGGACCCCGAACCCAGGCGCGCCTCGACGATGGCCCACGCCCCGACCTCGTCGCCGGCGACCAGCCTGTCCTCCAGGCGGCGCACCGCGGCGGCCTGCGCCGACCGCCGGGTCTGGGCGCGCGGCCGGCCGCCCACGGCCGCCCCCTCCCCCGCACCCGTGAGGTCGCGCGGGTCGACCCACCATTGCGTCCCGACCTGCGTGGCGGGCAGGCGGCCGGTGCGTACGTACCGGTAGGCGGTCATGTAGTGGACGCCGAGGCGGTCCGCCGCCTCGTGCAGGCTCAGTAGACCCGAGGCTGGACCAGAGCCAGGGTGGTGCGGGGGCGAAGGGGTGCGCACCATTTACTGATAAACCATAGTCCCCGGGGTGGCGCGGGCGGGCACACCCGGGCCGGTGACCTACTCCTTGTCGTCGCCCCCCTCGGCCATGTGGTCCTTGATGGCGTTCACGACCGTCGGGTCGAGCAGCGTTGTGACGTCGCCGAGCGGCCGGTCGTCGGCGACGTCGCGCAGGAGTCGGCGCATGATCTTGCCGCTGCGCGTCTTGGGCAGCTCAGGGGTCAGCATGATCTGCCGCGGCTTGGCGATCGGCCCGATCTCGCGCGCCACGTGGTCCCGCAATTCCTGGACGAGCGCTTCGCCCTTCGCCCCCTCCGCCGACTCTGACCCCTTCACGGTGACGAAGGCCACGATGGCCTGGCCGGTCGTGGCGTCGCTGGCACCCACGACGGCTGCCTCGGCCACGGCGGGGTGGCCCACCAGGGCGTGCTCGACCTCGGTGGTCGAGATCCGGTGCCCCGAGATGTTCATGACGTCGTCGACGCGGCCGAGGAGCCACAGGTCGCCGTCGTCGTCGCGCTTGGCACCGTCGCCGGCGAAGTAGTAGCCGGGGAAGCGCTTCCAGTAGGTCTCGACGAAGCGCTCGTCGTCGCCGTAGATGCCCCTGGTCATGCCCGGCCAAGGCCTGGTCAGGACGAGGTAGCCGCCCTCGCCGTTGCCGACCGAATTGCCGTCGTTGTCGATCACGTCGGCCGAGACGCCGGGGAAAGGCTTCATGGCCGCGCCAGGCTTGGTGGCGCTGATCCCGGGTAACGGGGTGATGAGGATGCCCCCGGTCTCGGTCTGCCACCAGGTGTCGACGATGGGGCAGCGGTCGCCCCCGATGTGGGTGCGGTACCAGATCCAGGCTTCGGGGTTGATGGGCTCGCCCACCGAGCCGAGCAGGCGGAGGCTCGTGAGGTCGTGGGCGGCCGGGAGGTCCTCCCCCCACTTCATGAAGGTCCGGATCGTGGTCGGCGCCGTGTAGAGGATGTTGACCTTGTACTTCTCGACGATCTGCCACCAGCGGTCACGGGTGGGCGTGTCGGGCGTGCCCTCGTACATGACCGACGTCGTCGCATTGGCCAGCGGCCCGTAGACGATGTAGCTGTGCCCTGTCACCCACCCGATGTCGGCGGCGGTCCAGAAGACGTCGGTCTCGGGCTTGATGTCGAAGACGAGGCGATGCGTGGCCGAGACATGGGTCAGGTAGCCCCCAGAGGTGTGGAGAATGCCCTTGGGCGTGGCCGTCGTCCCACTGGTGTACATGATGTAGAGCGGGTGCTCGGCGTCGAAGGCCTCGGCCGCGTGCGTCTCGGGCTGGCGCGGCACCAGGTCGTCCCACCACACGTCGCGTGGCTCGTCCCACGCCACGTCCTGCCCGGTGCGGCGCACCACCAGCACGCGCTCCACGTCGGGGCACTCGCGCACCGCTTCGTCGACGGCAGGCTTGAGGGCGCTGGGCGCGCCGCGGCGGTATCCGCCGTCGGCGGTGATGACGAAGTGGGCGTCACAGTCGAGGATCCGGCCCCGGAGGGCGTCCGACGAGAAGCCGCCGAAGACCACCGTGTGGGGTGCGCCCAGACGTGCGCAGGCCAGCATGGCCACCACGGTCTCGGGGATCATCGGCATGTAGATGGCCACCTTGTCCCCCGCCCGCACGCCGAGCTCACTCAGCCCGTTGGCGGCCTGGCACACGAGTGCGAGGAGGTCGGCGTACGTGATGGTGCGGGTGTCGCCCGGCTCGCCCTCCCAGTGGAAGGCGACCCGGTCACCCAGGCCGGCGTCGACGTGGCGGTCGACGCAGTTCACCGCCACGTTGAGCGTGCCCCCCACGAACCACCTGGCGAAGGGCAACTCCCACTCGAGCACCTCCGTCCACGGCGTGTCCCACCTGAGCCGCTCCGCCTGCGAGGCCCAGAACGCGAGGGGGTCGGCGTCGGTCTCCGCGTAGATCCCCGGCTGCGCGTTGGCCTCCTTGGCGAAGGCCTCGGGAGGCGGGAAGGTCCTCGTCTCGTGCAGCAGGGCCGAAAGCCCTTCCTCTGTGGTGTCGCTCACTGCGATCTCCTTTCGGGCCTGTCGGGCCGGCACGATCTCTCCGCGATCATTACCTACCCGCGTGCAACAGGCTGCACGGCTTCCCTCTTCGCTCAGTCCGGGTCGGCGGGGCCCTGACGGAGCTCGAACCCCTCGAAGCGGAACGCCGGTGAGACCGTCGCCCCGACGAGCGTGAACCGGCCCAGTGAGCGGGCCGACTGCCAGACGCCCGGCTCGACGACGGCCTGGGGCACATGGCCCGAGGCGACGTCGGGGCCCAGGACCTGCACGCGTGGCAACCCGCCGGGCGGCTCGAGTGTGAGCTCGAGTGGGTCGCCAGCGTAGAAGTGCCACAGCTCGGTGGCGTCTATGCGATGCGGCGCCGACACCTCGCCCTCGAGGAGCAGGTAGTAGATGGCACTACCCCGGGGGCGTTCGCCGTCCTCTGCCGGGGCGACCCATGTGCGGCGGTACCAGCCACCCTCTGGGTGCGGGGAGAGGTCGAGGGCGACGATCAGGAACTCCCCCGGGCGCATCCCGCCAGTCTGCCCCCTTACGGGGTGGCCACTCCGAGTGCTGCGGCCACCGCGACCGAGTGCTCGGCGGAACCCCCGAAGAGAGCCCCGGTGGTCTCGGCCCGCTTGACGAAGAGATGGGCGTCGTGCTCCCAGGTGTAGCCGATGCCGCCGAAGGACTGGATGGAGTCGCGACACACCAAGCGCTGGCAGTCGTCGCTGGCGGCCTTGGCCATGGACACCGCGGTCGCGCGAGCGGGCGTGTCCTCGTCGATGGCGGCCACCGCGTAGTAACACAGCGAACGAGCGCGCTCAATGGCGAGGTACATGTTGCTCATCTTGTGCTTCACCGCCTGAAAGGACCCGATGGCCACTCCGAACTGCTTGCGAGCCTTGACGTAGGACAGGACCATTTGGAAGAGGGCGTCGCAGGTGCCGACGGTCTCGAGCGCGATAGCGACGGTCGCCTCCTGGATGGCGCGGGTGACCCCCAGCGTGGACGGCGCGCTGCCGGGCTCGCCCAGCGCCCTGTCGTCGGGGACGAGGACGCGGTCGAGCGAGGCGGTGCAGAGGGGCCGGCTCGCGTCGAGCGAGCGGAGGGTGACCAGTCCGGCCTCGCCGGCGGGCACGACGAACGCTCCCACACCGTCGCCGGCGCGGGCGACGATCACCACCTCGTCCATGGAGGGGTCGCCGAGGATCCCGAGCTTGATCCCGGCGAGGACCCAGCCTCCCTCGGCGCGCTCCGCGGTCATGGTGACCGTGTCGAGCGTCCAGCCGCGGGGGTGGTCGGCGATCGCCACCGCCGCGGTGATGGCACCGGACGCCACACCCGAGAGGAACCTCTGTCGCTGCTCGGGCGTACCGACCTCGCGCACCATTGGCGCGAACTGGGTCGCGGTCGCCAGGAGGGGGCCCGGGGCGACGACCCGGCCGAGCTCCTCGGCCATCACGGCGGTCTCCACGAAGGACAGACCCAGGCCATCGTTGTCCTCGGGCAGGGCCAGCGCGGGCCAGTCGAGCGCGACCATGGAGGCCCAGAGCTTCTGGGGCGCCTCGCCCGTCTCGACGACGGAGCGCACCAGCTCGAGGGGGCACTCCTTGTCGAGGAACGACCGGACGGAGGATCGCAGCTCCTCCTGCTCGCCCGTGAACTCGAGCTCCACCACCCTCCTTCCGGCGCCGCCGTGCGCTGTCGGCCCCCCGCAGCAGACTGCGCTCCGGGCGCAGACCGGGGGCGAGTGTACCTGACGCACCTGTCAGGCTCCGAGCCGCCCTGAGGCCCCAGAGCCCCCTGTGCTACCTTCACGGCGCACCGTTTTCTGGGAAGTTCGTCGACGGGTGTTCCCCGGGGGGGTCGCCGGTCCGGGTCAGCCCGGGCCGGCGATTTCGGGGGATCGTTGCGCCGTTGCCTCCATCTTCAGGACGCCAAGAGTGACTCGCCTACACTCTGCGGTGCGCCTCTAGCTCAACGGCAGAGCAACGGACTCTTAATCCGCAGGTTTCGGGTTCAAATCCCGAGGGGCGCACTCGAAACTCCCAGCTAGATGGCCATTTCAGCATTCAGAGTTAGGGGTATCGGGTCGCCCGACTTGGGATTCAACCCAGATACCCTTATCGATACACCTAACCGATACCCTTAATGCATGGGCCGGCCGGCCGAAGATCTAGCCACGCGGTTTGAGCGGTTGGTAGATCGCACGGGCGAGCACCACCTCTGGCTCGGCAGCGTCAATCCCGCTCGTGGAACCGGACGGATCAAGGTGGGCAACGTCGCCATGACTGCTCATCGCGTTGCCTGGGAGTTAGCCAATGGCGCGCTCCCACCCAACGAGCGGGTAGTCGCCTGCACCGCGGATCCTGCCTGCGTGCGGATAGACCACCTCAGCCTGGAGGGCGCGCCAGCAGCAAGCCAAGTGACCCGAGCGAGGGCGCGCAAGGGAGCAGGCTCAATGCGGGTCATTCGGCCCGGGAAGTGGGAACTCCGGGTAACCATCGGTCGCTGGGATGACGGTCGACCTCGATCGCTCACCCGGACCGTCTCAGCGAAGAGTGAGGCAGCTGCGGCTGCTCTCCTGGCGGAATTCAACGATGAAATGAGTAGTTCCCAGCTGCCACAATCTCAGGAACTAAGGGACCTCACGGTGGACGAGGCATTAGATCGATTCCTCGAGGAGTACCTGGCGAGCGAAAAGGGCCGGGCCGAGAAGACGATCACTGACTACCGCAACCTTCACCGACGCTGGTTCTCGCCCACCATCGGTGCCCAGCAGGTGAAGCGGATCGAAAGCGCAACTATGGACCGGCTGTTCGGAGCCATGCGGCGAGCCGGGCTGAGCGCCTCTCGCCTGAATCAGGCCAAGAGCCTCTACGTCCCGTTCTTTCGGTGGGCCAAACGGCGGGGCATGACCACGCACAACCCGATGGCCGAGTTTCAGATGCCGACGAGCACGTACCGCTCCAAGGAGCGAACCCCGCCGGAGATCGAGGAGCTCTCTCTCCTTCTGTCGACCGCGGTCGAAGTGACTCCCGACATCGCTCCGCTCCTGGTGCTCGGGGCCGTCACAGGGATCCGGCGAGGAGAGCTCGTCGGCATCCCAATGTCGGCGGTCGATTGGAGAAGGAACCAGATCACGATCGCCTCGGCCATCACATCGTCGGGGAAGGTCAAAGCGACCAAGACCCGCCGAAGCAGGACCTTCCACGTAGACGCCGAGACAACGGCCATGCTGAAGCGACACCGCGACCAGATGAACAAACGAGCCGCAGCCGCCGAGGTGCAGCTCGCCGACGATGCCTTTCTGTTCAGCCTTGCCCCGGACTGCTCCACGCCTATGCCGCCCGATCACCTCACCAAGAGAGTTGCGGTGCTGAAGGGGTACCTCGGGATTGAGGATAAACACCCGGAGGTCGTCGCCCTTGAAGACGAGGCACTGCGGCTGCGGCGGTCCACTCCCCCAGTTCGCCCAGCCGGGAAACCTGGGCCGCTACCGACTGGTGGTATGTCCTATAGAGAAATCGGATCGGCGTTGGGTCGCAGCGAACGGTGGGCCAACCTGGCCGTGGCGGCCGCCGAACGGCGGGAAGATGCCCAGGCATCTGGTCGGGGCCACCTCGAGTTCGATGGTTCGATCCTCGCCTTGCGGAAGTTCACATCCTCGGAGCTCCTGGATGCCGGATTCAACGTCAGCGTGGTCGCTCAACGGCAGGGACATGGGCCTCAGGTGCTCACCCGTCACTACTCAAAATCGCGAGCCTCTTCGGACAAACGTGCCGCCGAGCACCTTGGTCGCGTCGTGCACGGCAAGAGCTAAGGGCTCGTCAGTTCGGTTTAGGAATCTGTTGGAGGTTGTCTACGGTCTCAGGTGTGGTCTCAGTCGGTCGGCGGCGGGGATCCTCAGCTGCCACTCACTGAGGCTCTCGGCGCATGAACCACAGGTGCGACGTGAGCATTGGGGACTCTTCAATGACCTCGAACCCAAGGTTGATGTAGAAGCTGACATTCTCGGGCTTGGCGGTCTCTAACCATGAGACCCTGCGGTACTGATCGAACTCTTCGCACAACAGCCTCATCGCAGCTCGTCCCATCCCCATCGATTGGAAGCCCGGCTCCACCCCGACCGGACCGACATGCCAGTGGGGCTCATCCAGATCGTGGATGGCGAGAATCGATCCAAGGTGCAGAAATCGATCAGCGTCTGATGCGTCGCTCGGGGGAGCCTCCAACATCCTGACGTCCGGTGGCAGCCTCGAACCCACACAGTGGCCCGGCTCTACCGCGAAAGCGGCGCCAAGTATGCAACCTCCACGACGGACCCCGGCGACCCTTGCACCGTCGCGCGTGCCTCCGAACGTGCTGTAGAGCATCTCCAGACGGACGAGTGGATCGTCGGAGATAGCCATCGTATCTGGACCGTCACGCAATGCTCGAGCAGCGACGCCCACAGCCTGAGAGATCTGGTCGATCTCACTGAGCCAGAGAACTTCAAACTCATCCATCGAACGGTTGTATCACTCTCGTGAGGCTGTTGCGGTGTGATGGAGGTCGCGTTATTTGTACTCCCCAAACGTTGTCTGTCGAAGGTAGTTCGATCAACCGCAAGGACCTGTGAACCTTCAGACCCGATGATAGCCACCTCGAATATTCGCTCCGCGCCAAGGAAGTCATGTCGCTCCTAGGGTGTGTTACGACGATACGATGGGATCTTCGTTGATTCTTCATGACAGATAGCGACTCGCATCAGGGCTTCTCCAGCGCCGCTCCCTTTCGGATTCCACGCGGCCACGATCCCCGGATATCTGGAACTCGAGCTTGTCCACGTGCAATGCCTTGAGAATGGACTGCTCCAAGGGGGTCCTCACACCTTCACCCGACAGTCGGAGCGGCTCCCGTTTCATCACCGATGTATTGGAGATGATGCGCAGTCGGTCCGTCGAGTTAACGGACGCCGAATGGACCATGAAGGGATGGGCCCATACGATCGTCCCCTGACGACCAGTTAACGGCCGGAAGTCGTAGCACCGACTAACGATCGGCTCGATTGGCAACGGAGGTTCCAGGCCTTCGGGGTGATTGGCAAGAAGTCTGGCGACTGGGCTGATCGAGTCAGCGACGACATAGGTGGGGCCTTGCTGCACCGTGACATCGCGCCAAAAGACGATTCCGAGCAGCGCCTGTTCCGGGCTATCCAGAAAATGCCGGAACCAATCACCATCCTTGTGCCATCTGGCATTGGATGATTCCCAGCTCGAGGGGGGCCACCACGGCGTGTGAGGATCCGGAAAGTTCACGATCAAGTTATCCGGGAGACCGTAGAACTTGAGCGTCTCGGCCTCTCCCACGATGTCGAAGAGCGCTTGGGCCGCTTTTGGGGCCGTCGTCTCCAGCGGATAGGCGGTGCTCGCCGGCAGGGAATACCATCCTCGGTCCCACGAACTCCGATCGTGCTCGTCAAAGCCCGCCTCCCGAAGACGCTCGGCGATGACCTTCTCGCAGAAGTCAGACTCGAGAGCATCTTCGACCGCAACCATGCCGGTCCGAAGGAACTTCTCAGCCCATCCTTCTGATTGGCGGTTCATTTGTCTTAGCTGATTTGTCGGATTATCGAACTGGCAGAGTGAACTGATGATGCCCCGGTCCGCGGGTTGTAGTAAAGCCGTCAGGAAGGGTGACGGAGGCCTCCGTTCCGGAAGCCACCTGGACGTCAAGCTCGAATACCTCTCCTTCCAGGCGCCACGCGGCGCTAATCGGCCCATAAGGAGAATCGTGAGAGGCCCGGGCGTGGCGAAGACCTCCTCCGAGAGCTGGGCGGACCTCGAAACGCCGGTAAGTCGGCTCCCCTGGGATGGGTCGAAGTCCTGCGACGTATTGGTGAAGGAACGTGACAACCGCGCCTTTGCTGTAATGGTTCAGGGATCCTTGGCCATTCTTGTCGAGTCCCTCCCAGTTTTCCCAGACCGTTGTGGATCCGGCCTCGATCATGTAAAGCCACGATGGGAGACGGGTTTGCAGCAGTAGCTCGAATGCGACATCGGCATGGCCATGGTCAGCGAGGACAGGAAGGAGGAACGGCGTGGCGAGAAAGCCGGTCCCGACCGTCGTGCCTGCCGCGCGGATGGTCTTGACGAGCTCATCCGCTACGCGTTTCATTTCGTTATCGTTCACGAGCCCGAATGCGATGGCGCGGACCAAGTTGGCCTGGGTCGCCCGCCGAATAGTGCCGTCCAGGTCAATGAACTCGGACCGCCATGCCGCGCGGACCTGGGCCGCCTGAGATCGGTATTCGACGGTATCGGAACCTCGTCCGATCAGCGCCGCTATTTCGGCAAGCGTGCGCAGAGACCTGTACAGGTAGGCGGTGGCCACTTCCGCCACGTCGACTTCTCCGCTCAGGATGGGGCCTGGGTCGCTGTCAGGCTCGAGCCATTCGCCCCAATGGAAACCGATATCCCAGATGTACCGCTCGTGAGCAGCCGGTTCTGGGCGTATCGCCACACGGCTCGGATGCCTGTGCTTGGCAGCACGGCTCAGTCCGAACGCCACCCAGTCCTGCATCGACTCATATTGCCGATTCAAGATCTCCACGTCTCCATAGGACTGCCAGATCTGATGCGGGACGTAAACCGCTGCGTCGCCCCATCCTGCGGAACCTGTGATGTGCGCCGCTATGGAGTTCTCCTTGCCGGGAACACCATGGGGATCTGGGATGAAATTGGGCACCCGCCCGTCGGTCCACTGATCTGCGCTCAGATCGCGCAACCACCGAGTGCTGAACCCAGCCACGTCGTACAGGAAGGCGGCAGCAGGAACGAAGATCTGCCAGTCACCAGTGAAGCCCGATCTCTCGCGAGTCGGACAGTCAGTGGGCACTTCACACGCGTTATCCACGAAGCTCAGTACGGTCGCCTCGTGGAGGGCGTTGAGTCGGTCGTCGCTGCAGCTGAACCAACCGGTTCGCTGCAGGTCCGAATGGACCAAGATGCCAGTGACATCTGCCGGCGCGATATCGCGTGCTCCCTCTATCGACACGAACTGAAACCCGTGAGTTGTGTGCCGTGGTTCGAAATCCGGGGACTTCGATCCGACACTTATCACCTCATCGACCTGGCCAACGTCGATGGGCTCGTGAGTGAGATAGTCGAACGACGCCAGGTGCTTCGTGTCCACATCACCGTCCTCGCCCACGCGTTCGCCGTGACGGAGCCGGACTCGGTTCCCACTTGGTCCTAGCACCGAGCCGCTCAGGCGCACCCAACCGTTGATATTGGCACCGAGGTCGACGATCTGGCGAGTGTCATCAATTCGTTCGATTCTGACTGGCCGGTATTCGCGGATGCGCCGGGTGGGTGGAGCCGGCGACACGGCAAGCCGGTCGTCGGGTTCGCCGATCACCTGAGCCGATTGCCACCCCGAGCGCGGAGGGTCGGGAACTCGTTGGTCAACGCGTTCCCCTTCCATGAGGTCCGCTGCGAGAACGGGACCTTCGGAGGACACACGCCAGGACGCGTCTGTCCCAATCGTGATGACGATGCCGTCGGCACCGGTCAATTCGACCTGGGCGAGGAATGCAAGACTCTTCCCGTAGCAGCAGTCTTGATGTGTGAACCCAACCGCTCCGCGCCACCACCCGTCACTGACGACGGCTGTCAGTGTGTGCTCGCCTGGAGTCATGTGGTCAGTAATGTCGTACGTTTGAAACTCGAGGTGGGACCGGTAGGAGGTGAACCCGGGGGTGAGCTCGAGATCTCCAATCCGTTCGCCATCAAGATGCATCTCATAGATACCGTGAGCCGTTGCGTAGATGCGCGCCCGGGTCGGTGGCCCCTCCACGGACACCATGCGCTGGAAATAAAGCGCTGGTCTCTCGCCTTTCGCTGCCAGCGGGACTTGTTCGTCCGTTCCGATGAACTGGGCGTGCCAGTCTGCCAGTAAGAGCAGCGCCGCTTCGAACTTGTGCGGTTGTGACCATTCGCTCCAGCCAGAATCCGTGCAGGCTCTCACCCGCCAACTGACCTCGGCTCGCGAGCCGATGGGCGGAAACGGCCACGGCACGAGGACCGACTGAGCAGACATGACTTGACCGGTAGAGGTGACCTCTCCGTCTACCGTCGCCTCTATCTCGTAGGCATCCTGGCTCGTGGCCCTGTCCGGGAGCCACCATGACAGCCTGGGACGCGCGACACCGACGCCAAGCAAGCGGGGCCCGTGCTCAATTCGCAACCGGCTTGGGTACACCACCCCACTCATCGTCGCTCACCCCCCTGCTCACTCACAGACACCGAGAAAGTAACGATCTCCTTGACGCCGAAGCCTGGTTACGCAGGTTCGGTGATCCAGTCGTGCGTTGGTGCAACGTCGTAGGTGTTCATCAGAGTCTGCATGAACTCCACGTCCTGTAACGGTTCCGTTGGCTCAGTTACCTTGATGCCCCGGGCTCGGAGGTCGGCCAGAAACGAGTCCACCACACGATCGTGCGTCAGGTCGTCGGAATGATCCATGACCTTTTCGACCTCCGCCATGTCCGAGTACACCTCGGCGTTCCAGTGGACGAGGAGTCTGATCTGCTCGGGCTGATACCGCTTGATGACTTCTCCGTCGGTGGTGATCGTCCAGCTGTTGTCCGGCTCGTCATAACCAAACAGGGAACGATTCTTGAGACCCTCGATAATTCGATCCTCTGGCGGTCCCACGGGGTCACCACGGTGGAACATCAGCTCGTTCTGCACCACGACGCCCCGATTCCACATCGGCATTTCCAGGTTCTGCGGCGGTCCGTAGGGTCCGTCCGGCCAGTACGTGAAACCCCCGGGCTCACCGAGGTACCACCATGTGATGACCTGAGCCATCTTGATGAGGTAGTCCCTAAAGAGGCCGGACTTTCCCATCATGTTCTGTAGCCACACGGGCGTGTTCTCGATTCGGACTCCCCGGAACGTGACGGCGTCGAGGTGCGGGGCCAGGCCGGTGTTGTGCGGTCCGCATATGTTGAAGAGCATGAGTGTCGGCTTGGCGTATTGGGCATTCCAATAGGACTTGACTTCTGCCAGGAACCGGCTGTTGTAGAACACGTCCTCGAGCTCTGGATAGAAGCAGACGGAGTTCTTCGCGAAAAACCCTCGGAAATGGGCCGACGCAATGTCGTCGAGCGTGAGCCCGTGGTCAGGGTCGATGTTGCCCGTGATCGTCGCGATCACTTCATCTACCGACTTGAAGTGGTTGGCGATGATGCCCTTCCACGGCCCGTTGCGCTTCACGACATCGACCATGCGGTCGAACTCGTCCTCGCGGTAGACGCCGTCGATCACACGCGGCGGGGCGGCCGGCTTGAGGATGGTCGCCATGTCTTGAGTTGCAGTCATAATGCTTGACCTCGTTTCACTCGGCGGGATGCCGTGGTACGGACTTGTTGGCCGAGAAGGTGCTCATGTTCGGCTTAGAACAACACCATGCCGCGAATATTCGTTCCATTTCGCATGTCCTCATAGCCTTGGTTGATGTCATCGAGCGTGTAGGTGTTGGTGACAAGCTCATCGAGCAGCACCCGGCCGTTCATGTACAGATCGAGGATCCGCGGGATGTCGCGACGAGGATTGGCATTGCCAAAGATGCACCCAACGAGCTCCTTTCGCATCATGGCGAACATGAACAGATCGAGCTTGACGTCGGTCTGGGAGATCGGCGCTACCGCCGTGACGACGGCGCGACCAGCCTTCTTTGTAAGGTTAAGGAGTGGGGCGATGAGATCGCCATAGGCAACGCTTACCGTGAGGATGCTCTTATCTGCCATCGCACCTCTCGTGAGTTCTGCGACGAGGAACGTAGCTTCCTCGATGGAGGCGGCGAAGTGCGTTGCTCCGAATGTCTTGGCCGCGGTGCGTTTGTTCTCCAGGGGATCAACGGCGACAATCTTGTCGGCACCGGCAAGGCGAGCGCCCTGCACTGCATTCATCCCGATGCCCCCAAGTCCGACTACGACAACCGTCTCGCCCGCTCTGACTCCAGCCGCGTTGACGGCGGAACCCCATCCCGTGGTCACACCGCACCCGACCAGCGCCGCCTTGTCAAGTGGAATGTGAGGTTCAATCTTGACGCAGCTGGCTTCGCTCACAACTGTCAGCGGCTCGAAAGTCCCGATCATGCACATCACTCCCAGATCGGTGCCGTCTGTGGTGTGGTGTCGTGCAGTGAAGTCCGTGGGTTGCCTTCCGGCGAGCGAGAACGCGCCCAGGTCGCATAGGTGCTGCTGGCCGATGGCGCAGGAGGGACAGCGTCCACACGCTGGGATGAAACTCAATACGACGTGGTCGCCTGGAGTCAGGCTCGTCACCTCTGGTCCAACCTCGACAATCACTCCCGCGCCTTCGTGACCGCCGATGCAGGGAAACTGACGCGCGTTCAGGGCTTCCGCCATTACCGGATCCAGTACCATGTCGCCGGTGACGAGGTGCTCGTCGGAGTGGCACAGACCGGACGCCGCTAGCTCGACGAGTACTTCACCAGCCTTGGGAGGATCGAGCTCGATTTCCTCCACGCTCCACTTCGTGTGGGTGTCCCACAGAATGGCTGCTTTGCTCCTCATTGGCTTTCTCCTTTGTCGCCGAAACAACCCTGGCTGACCGGCGGCTCGCCCTCCCCAATCGATCGGGGGGAATCCTGCGAGTGCAGCGAGAGACCCCACGAGTAAAATCTAATGACGTTGTTATATCGCACTCAGGGGCCCGGTGGCTAGCCCCCCAGTGCCGCCCTGGTGGGCGCCACAATTTCCCGACGACCAGGAGGTGGGGAATCGAGGTGGACCGCCTCGATCAGCCCAACCGGGCTCAATGTGGCGTCAGGCCTCCATCCACGATGACAACCTGGCCGGTCATATAGCTGCCAGCATCCGAAAGGAGGAGCAGCGCCGGACCCACCATTTCGTCCGGGTGGGCCGCACGCTTCATGAAGCACGCATTCTTCATGGACTCGATCGCCTCAGGCGGGTTGTTCCGGACCATGTCAGTGTCGACCGTCCCCGGGGCGAGGGCATTCACTCGAATGCCTTTGGGAGCAAAGACGGCAGCCATGGAACGAGTCATGGACATCAGACCCGCCTTCGCAGCTGCGTACATCGCCGTATTGGCCGAGAACAGGAATGCACCCGCAGAGATGACGTTTAGGATTGCCCCTTTGCCGGATTCCTCAAGGTGGGGTAGCGCACGCTCCACGAGGAACACCGGGCCGCGGAGATTAGTCCCCAGAGATTTGTCCCATGCTTCTGGCGTCAATTGCCCGAACGGCAGTGTCAGGGCGTTGGCAGCGTTGTTCACGACGATGTCAATACGACCGAACTGCTCGACAGAACGGTCCACGAGGGCATTAATCGAGTCGATTTCGCCCATGTGTGTCGGTACGCCAATCGCCTCCCCACCCATCGAGCGTAGACGTGCCTCCACGCGCTCACAGGCGTCCTCTTTGCGGCTCGCCACCGCGATTTTCGCCCCGGCTGCGGCCAGACCCTCGGCGATCGACAGACCGATACCCCGTGTGCCACCCGTGACGATGGCGACACGTCCCGTGAGGTCGTGCAGACGATTCAGGCTGTTTCTGTCCATGTCCTCTCCTCACTCAGGTGGGGTTCTGGGGTTGACGTACCGATTGGCCTCGGCGCCCCCACGTCGCTCCTTCTCCCCGCCAACGCTGCGTCATCGACCGGTGTGCTCGAATGTGCGAGCGCGGAATATAACGCTATTTTCGCCGGGACGGATCGGCTGCAACACGTGGGCTCGAGGGGTCGGCGGCAGCCGCTGCAATCTACGAGAAGGAGTGGACCTATATGTCCGGGCAATCCTGTGAGGGCAAGGTCGCCTTGGTGACCGGGGCGAGCAAAGGCGGAACGGGAACTGCCATCGCCATTCGACTCGCTGCCGAGGGTGCGAAGGTGGCCGTCACCGCCCGCACGCTGGAAGGTTTGGAGGAGACCCAGCGCCGGATCGAAGCGATCGGAGGCCTGGCATGCGTGATCCCCTGTGACCTCGCCGACCCACGAGGCGGACGAGCGGGCCTCATTGAACGGGTCGAATCGGAGCTGGGTACGATCGATATTCTGGTCAACAACGCCGCAGTCAACGGTTACGAGCCGTTCGATCGCACGACCCCCGACGCACTGGAACGCTGCCTCCAGGTGAACCTCTGGGCGCCTTGGGAACTGATGCAAGGAGTCGTGGCTGGCATGCGCTCTCGTGGTCGTGGCTGGATCCTCAACCTCACCTCGTTCGCTGCGGAGCTGCCGCCTGGGCCGCCCTTCCCGACCAACAAGCCCGCAAAGGGGGGCTTCCAGTACGGCGCGTCGAAGGCTGCGCTGAATCGCTTGACGATCGCCGCGGCAAGCGAATGTGAAGACGATGGGATCGCTGTGAATGCGCTGTCGCCCCAGGCTGCCATTGCCACACCGAGCCTTGTCGCTGCCGGGTGGATCGACGAGGTGATGTTCGAGCCGCTCGACACGATGGCCGAGGCAGCGCTCGCACTCTGCTCGGGGGATCCGGCGGTGCTGACGGGCCGCATCGCCTACAGCCTTCAGCTTCTATTGCAAATGCGCCGACCAGTTCACGACCTGCATGGGCTCCATCTTGTCGATGGGTGGCAGCCCGAGGATCTGCCGGCCGTAATCGGCCGCCAGGAGGATCGCCTCGCCAGCCAGGGATGGCCGGACGCCTACTCGTTCGGACGCGTCCACAGTCCCCGGGCGTGAGTGATCCTGTGCAGCTGTGCGGGTCCGGCCGTGCCGGCCGGACCAATGCGTTCGATTTTCTCACCAGCGGTTCCAGTGGATCTGCGCTTCGGACTTGGATCGGTCCGCCACCTTGAAGTCCGTTCCCAGTGTGTGGGCGACGGGGAACATACCCGCCTGCGTCTCGGTTTCGGGGATCCCGAGCAGATCGCCCATTTCGCGTTCACGGAGCAGATGGAGGGTCGTCCATGCGCTGCCGAGACCATGCATGCGGAGTGCGAGCATGAAACTCCACACCCCGGGGGCAATCGATCCCCATCGGCTGGCCTGCCAGAAAACTCCCTTGTGCTCCACCCGCCCGTGGAAGGTCGGGATCAGGAGGACCGGAACGTCTTCCATGTGGTCCGTGAGGTAGAGCACGGACGCAGCCATCCGCCGCTGCTTCGGCTCCTGTTGCTCAGTGGCCTGCACGTCGTCGGCGGTAGCGCGGGGCCGGCCGATGAAGTCGGTGAGCGCCAATCGGTAGATCGCTGCCATCTGGCGCTTGGTCTCTCTGTCGTCGACAAGAACCCAGCCCCATGTCTGTTGATCCGAGCCATTCGGTGCCTGGAAGGCGATGCGCAGGCATGTCTCGATGAGGTCCCGCTCCACCGGTCGTTGAAGATCGAGTCGCTTGCGTACGGCGCGGGTGGTCGTCAGTACCTCCTCGGCGGTCAAGTTGAGGCGTTGCACGCGACCTCACTCTCATTAGTCCAGTTCTGCTGAGTCTGAATCGGTTCGGCAAAGACCAGGTTCGAGCTTCAGGCCGGCTGAGAGGTCGCGACTTCCTTGGCCCACCGATAGTCGGCCTTGCCCGAGGGCGAACGCTGCACGTGGTCCACGAACCGAACGCTCTTTGGGAGCTTAAAGCGAGCAATTGTTTGCGCCGAGAATGCGATGATCTCGTCATCGCTCGCCGTGACGTCAGGAACCAGCTCGATCACGGCGCACACCTCTTGGCCCCAACGCTCTGAAGGCTTACCCACCACGACGACATCCGCCACCGCCGGATGACCCGCGATGGCAGCCTCAACCTCTTCGACGAAGATCTTCTCCCCACCGGAGTTGATGCTGAGCGAATCACGACCGAGGAGCTCGATTCGTCCATCGGGCAGGTAGCGCGCCCGGTCGCCGGGTACGGCGAAACGTACTCCGTTCAGCACCGGAAAGGTACGTGTGGTCTTCTCGCCGTCGCCGAGGTAGCCGAGTGGCACCCAGCCGGATTGGCCCAACCAGCCAGTTCGGTCGTACCCCGGCTCCAGCACGTGCGAGCGATCGTCATTGAGAACAGCAGCACCCGGTCCCGGAGTGAACGTCGTGGCTCCATCGGCCTGATTGGTGGCAAGGTTCATCTGGGCGCCCGTCTCTGATGATCCGACGGTGTCAGTGATGATCAGCTTTGGGAACCGCTCGAGGAGTTTGTGACGCATGGCGGGAGTAAGCGGCGCTCCGCCGTTGGCGATCACCGCAAGCGAAGCGGTGTCGTAGCTGGTCTGCCCCAATTCGTCTAGCAAGGGCCTCACCACTGCGTCTCCGATCACTGAGATGGTCACCGCCCGCTCCCGCTCCACGGTCCGCCATACGTCAGCCGGATCGATGCGGCGTGTGTTCTCCGGCATGACGACGGTGTTCCCGTCTCGGAACAGGTGGAAGGCACCCCACTGCGCCCCGCCGTGCATGAGGGGTGGAAGGACGAGAACGGCCAGGCCCGGGTTGTCGATGGCCCCCCGTTGGATCTGGTCATAGTCCCGCATGGGCTCCCAGGTACCTACGACTTGCCCGCCCATAGCCGCCATGAAGATGTCGTGCTGACGCCACAGCACGCCCTTGGGCATGCCCGTCGTTCCGCCCGTGTAGAGGATGTACAGGTCATCCGGGTTCGGGGTCACGGGTGGCCCGGTTGGGTCGCCGTCAGCCAGCGCTGCCTCGTAGTCGGCAGCACCCGGAAGGAGATCGTTACCCGAGCCGTCTTCGACCTGGAGCAGCACGGCGGACGAGTGCATATCCGCCAGGACCGGTCCGAGCACCGGGGCGAGCGAGGCATGAAAGATCACCCCTTTGGGCTCGGCATCGGCGATCAGGTAGCGGAGCTCGTCACCGATGTAGCGATAATTCACGTTGAACGGGGCGACCCGGGCGCCGTAAGCGCCGAGCATTCCCTCGATGTACTCGGGCCCGTTGTACAGCACGAGCGCCAGATGATCCTGGCCACTCTCGTGCCCCGCCAAGTTGGAGCGCTCGGCGCGGGCGCCGAGGCCGTGGTCATGAAGATACGAGGCCAGTCGGAGAGCTCGCTCTGCCAGCTCTCCGTAGGACAGCCGCCGCGAACCCTGGACGACGGCGGCGCGGTCGGGCACGGCCTCGGCAACGGACTCAAAGACGCCGACGAGGGTGAACTCCGTCTCCCTGTTCGTATGTGGCTGTGCCACGTGAAAGAAGCTAGCAGTCATAACAACGATATTCTCACGATAGGATTGTGGATGTGCTCTCGACCGGGACCTCCCTCCATCAGCTGATGACGGCCAAGTGGCCGAGCAGGAGGAGAGGGCAAGTCCGCGGTTCAGTCCAGAGCGCCGACCTGTCTCGAGTTCGCCGCAGCAAAAGGTCGCCTATGGCGAAGGGCCATGGACGCCACCCCTACGATTGGCTAGATCCATGACGAGAACCGCAGCCAACGGACCCCGCTCCGGGGAAAATCGAGCAAGGTTGCTTCAACTGAGCGCGACGCTCTTCGCCACGCAGGGGTATGCCCAAGTCTCGGTACGGGACCTCGCTGCCCGCCTTGGTGTGACGACCGGCGCTCTATACTCCAATTTCAGGAGCAAGGGTGACCTTCTCGCCGAGGTGCTCGAGGTCCGCATTCGAGAGGACATGGAGCGGTCTCAGCGATCCCAGCCCGATCTGTGGCTGCCGGAGGCCGTCCACGAAAGCTTCCTCACATTGTCCGACAGACTTCAGATGCGCGCCCTGCTCCTCGAAGCGGGCGCGGCGGCGCGGACGGACAGGGAACTGCGCGAGAGCCTGCGCCCGCCACTGACCGCGCTCATCGACCAATGGATCGAGGACTATCGAGTGTGGCAGCAGTTCGGCAAGGTCGATCCCGACGTCGACATGGCGACCCTCCTGCCCATCCTGTGGGCGATCGAGCTCGGAATCGGCGTCCTCGAAGCCCAGGGAGCGGTTCGGGTGAAACCCGCTGCCTTAGCAGATTTCGTCGGGACGTTCCTGCAGGCCCTCGAGGGTCATGGCGGAACTGGGCCTTCACCAACTCGAAGACTGAGCACTGAATCAGCCGGTCGTGGCCGGCAATCACGTGCGAGCTCGCGGCGACCGTCGGGCGCTCCGGGATCCGACGTACCCCAGATCTCGTTGCCACCCAAGCCCCCTGACGAGTCATCCACACGGGAGAGACTCATTGAGGCCGCGATCGAGCTCTTCGCAGAGAGGGGTTACGCGGCGGTCACGGTCCGTGACCTGGCGCGTGCGACGGGATTGACGACCGGTTCGATCTACGGGAACTTCGCCAACAAGGCGATTCTGCTCGTGGAGGCCATCGAATCCCGCCTCGCCCACGACCTCGAGCACCTCCCCGATACGCTGATCGAAACTGGTTCGCCGGCGGAGCTGATCGAGTTCCATCTCGAGGGTTTTGCCCAGCGGACACAGCTGCGGGCGCTGCTCATCGAGGGCGCCGCCGCGGCTCGGTCGGATCCCGAGGTCCATGATCGGCTGCGGGAGGTAGAGCTGCGTCATCAGGAGTCCTGGGTCGCTGGCTTCGAGCGATGGCTCCACGCCTATGACTCCTCACCCACAGTCGATACGCAGACCGCCGTTTCCTCCATGTGGTGCGCCGAACTCGGGCTCGGCCTCCTGGAGGCATTCGATCTCCCGACGCCAGCCCCCGCGGCCATGGCGGCGTTGTTCGGAATGATCTTTTCGACCTTCGGCCTGGCCAACCCCAAGGAGTCGACGGCTCGCAAGGTGGGAGGCAACCGTCGGACGAGTCAGTAGATCGGCACCGCGTCCCATTGCGAACTCCTGATCGGGCACAGCGTCGCCGGGGGGGTTGGTGAATGACCCCCTCTATGGACGAGCCAAAGGCTTTCCTTCCAGGTCGCGCACGGCGAGCTCCAGCTCTGCGATCAGATCCAGACTGACATCAGTTCGACCCGTCCTCTCGGGTGAGCAGTCGCAGAGCGCTACGACCGCTTCGACCATCTCCTCCATTGTCTCAATCTGGTCAGCATGCAAGGAGGCTCCGGCGAGAACCTCTGCACCCTCGCTCATGACGGCCGCCCGCGGTTCCACCGTATTGATCCGGACGCCCGTAGTGGCCAGCTCCGCCGCCAATGCGTTGGTCAGCCGGTTCAGTGCAGCCTTGGATGCGCCATAGATGCCGGTGGTCGATCCGAGCGAACCCAAACGAAAAGGGGGTTGCCACAAGTGCGCTGTGGCGCTCGACACATTGACCACCCAGCCCTCTCCCCGTTCGACCATCGACGGGAGAACGGCTTGGGCTAGGTCGAGCGGTGCGTGCACGTTCACCTCGAACGTCAAGCGGCGCCGCCGAAGCGGAAAGTCCAGGACGGGCTGATAGATGGCCGCTGCGGCGTTGTTGACGAGGATGTCAATCGAACCTGCGAGGGCTTTTGTCGCCTCCGGCACGATGCGAGCTCGATCATCGGGATCGGCGAGATCGGCCGTGACGACGGCAACCGACCCGCCGAAGTGACGGAGCCGGCTTGCCGTTTCGTGCAATGAGCCCCCCAGCGTGGGGTGGCGATCCAGGGTACGCGCCGTGATCGCCACATCCGCTCCCTCCGCCGCAAGACGTTGCGCAACGGCGGCCCCGATGCCACGGCTGGCTCCGGTCACGATGGCCCGTCGTCCGCTAAAACGGTTTTCGCGTACAAGGGCTGGTCGGCCGGTAGTCGGTCTTGTCACGACGACGGCGGGAGGGTCGAGCTGTTCACGGACGGACGAACGCGGGAGAGCGATTTCCCTCGGGAACCCCGCCCTCGTAGGGAACGGAGAGCTCGGCAAAGGTCGGACCGACGCGGTCGGCGATGGCCCGCAGGCGAGGGAGATCGAAGTCGTACAAACCGGCCGCGTTCTCACCGAGTACCAGTCTGAGCTCAGTTTCGGGGGCGCCGGCGAAGGCCCGACGGAGAGCTTCTCGGGTGTGAGGGTAGGTCGACTCATCGTGGGGGTAATCGCTCCCCCACAGGAACCTTTCGACACCGATGTCGTGGCGGGCATCTGCCTCTACCGGAGAGGGGAAGCTGACCCCCACCCAGCAGTTGCGGGCAAAATACTCGCTCGGCTTCATTGGCAGCGCCTCGTCCGAGTCGTACTTGAGTTCTCCGATGCGCCCAGCCCCCTTCATCTGGCCGTGGTACGAGTCGAGCTGCTTAAGGGTTGGAGCGATCCAAGAGGCACCCTGCTCAGTCAGCACGAACCGCAGTCCTGGAAAGCGCTCAAAAACACCCCCGACGATCATCTGGGTTAGCGGGCGCCGTGAGAAGAACGACGTCTCGGCGATCCACAGGAGCCCGGCAGCGGGATAGGGCCCGTAGTCCGGCATCCCGGCACCACCGGAGTGGGTGTTGACGATCACTCCAAGGTCCTCGCACGTGGCCCAGAGCCGGTCGTGATCGGGGGCGTACAGGGGCTTAATGTGCTTCATGTCGTCCGGCACGGGCTGGACGAGCACACCTCCGCGCAGGCCATGCTCGTGGCACCAGCGGACGTCAGCGATGGCATCGTCGATGTTGTTGAGGAATATCTGACCGATTCCGGCCCTCCGATCAGGGTGCCCGGCGCACCAATCGGCCAACCACCGATTGTGGGCTCGGACCCCCGCCAGCCTCAGCTCGTAATCGTCTGGGGTCGGGGGCCTCGCCACTACCGCGCCGGTCGGAAAAAATGGCGGAATCGTGTTGGGAAAAAGTACCTCGGCAACCACGCCGTCCTGCTCGAGCTCACTGAGGCGCCGCTCGTCGTCCCAGTTTCGATCGCGCGTCCCTCCAGTAAGGTCCTTGAACGGATTCGAGTACCGCCCACGCCACGCGTCGAACTCGTCGAGATATTTCGCTTCCAGGTACGCACGGTACTGATCGTGATTACCTCCGGCGTGCCCGTCCGCCGAGATGAGCACGAACCGGTCAGCTTCGTGTTCGGTGGTCATGATGAGAGAAACGCCTCCGCTGTCGTCCAGATGTAGTCGATGTCGTCGTCGTTGAGAGCATGATTGGAGGGAA